>Ga0196964_10000595_pt1 | contig 20840 bp, 18 predicted proteins | sample S1_10metaG_FD_148615 | JGI IMG/M metagenome (GOLD analysis project Ga0196964, IMG submission 148615) | Soil microbial communities from Anza Borrego desert, Southern California, United States - S1_10 | ecosystem: Environmental > Terrestrial > Soil > Desert | place: USA: California | collected... | reverse complement strand
GAGGGTGCGGCGCATCACGCGACGGTCGCGACGTTTATTCCGACGGATGTCGACGCGAAGATCCGCGGCACCCTCTGGCAGCAGCGTGAAGATCCAATGGCGTTGCGGCGTATGTTCGACCTGGCGCTGCAATGGCTCAAATGGGACATCTCCGGCATTTCGACGCGCGCGACGGAACTTTCAGGCGTGGGCCCGGTCAGCGGGCACAACGGCGAAATGCTCGGCGTGCTCGCCGGCGCGCTCGGCGGCTTTCTGAAAATCGGCGATAGTGAATACGCGCAGAAAGCCGCGGATGCGATCGACGAGGAGCTCAAGCGCGAGGCGCACGAATTCCGTTTCGTAATGGGACGCAAGGGACGCGAGATCGATCTGCTGAAACTGTCGAGCAGCCTCACGCACAACTGCGGCGATCTGGATCAGGGCATCAGCTTCTGGAGCAATCGCGATATTTACGAACCGTACCGTGCGCGTTTTCACCGGCTCGCACACGAGAATACCTCGCCTTACGACGGAACCTTTCAGATCGCGGCGAAGCTCTACAGGAAGATCATGTCATCCGAGGGGCATCGCCACTATCCCCTGCGTGCCGTGCGCGCGCTGAGGACCTCGCCGGATTTTCTGTTGCCGCTCGGACCTTTTCTAGATGACTGGGGCACAACGCTCGCGCGGCACGGGAAACTCACGACAGACGACAAGGCCGAAGTGCTCGGCGCGCTGCTCTCCGGCTGCAAAAAGATCAAAGGGCAGCTCGGCTATTACCGCGCAATTTCAGGATTCTTCAATGCGTTAAGCGCCAAACAGCTGGAGGAAATTATCCGGCGAATGCCGGCGTCGCTGCGACAGGAAACGAAAGATCCGGAGATCCGGCGGCACATCGCGCTGCAGAAAATTTCATTCGAATCCGGCATGCGCAAGCGCTGCCTGGCGGAATTGTAATCGCTACTCTCCCGCTGCCTTGAACGCCGCGGCGATGTCGAGCGCGCCATCGTAGAACGCTTTGCCGACGATGGCGCCGAAGCAGCCGAGCTCGCGGCAGGCTTTCACGTTTTCGACGGTTGTGACGCCGCCGGACGCGATCAGCGGAAAGGGGCTCGCCTTTTTCATCTCCGTGAGCTGCTTGAGATTCGGACCTTTGAGCATGCCGTCGGTTTCGATGTCCGTGTAGATGATCTCGCCCAGCGCCAGCCCTCCCAGGCTTCGCACCAGGTCCGTCGCCAGCGTCTGGCTCTGCGCAACCCAGCCCTTGGTGACGACCTTGCCGTCTTTGGCGTCGATACCGACATTGATCCTGCCGGGAAATTTTCTGGCGAGGTGTTCGAGAAAGCTGCGGTCTTCGAGCGCCTTCGTTCCGATGACGCAGCGGGCGGCGCCGGCAGATAGGTATTCTTCGATCGTCTTCTCGTCGCGCAGGCCGCCGCCAATCTGGATCTCGACCTGGCTCGCGAAGGCTTTGAGGATCTCCAGCGTGAAGGCGCGGTTCTTCGGAACGCCTTCGAAGGCACCGTCAAGGTCCACGATGTGAATCCGCCTGGCGCCGGCGTCGAACCAGCGCCGCGCGGCGTGGACTGGGTCCGTGTCGTAAATGGTCTGCTGGTCGGCTTTGCCCTGTTTGAGACGGACGGCTTTTCCGTCTTTCATGTCTACGGCCGGAATGATTCTCATGTTCGCTGCTGCGCTTTCCTTGTTGCGTTTCAGGATGAAGACGACGAGTTATACCGCAAAGCCGCGCGCGCGAAACTTACTTCCCGGCGGGCTGAACCGGAAGCGTCCAGATGCGAAAATGGTTCCCCGGCAGCGGCGCACCTTCCACATCACTCAGAGTATCGGTCGCCGTCACGCGAGCCGACCAGGCGATGATGCAGTCCGTTCCCGAGCGCAGCGCCTCGCGCGACGCCCAGCTCAGCGCGGTGGCGTAGCCTTTCAGCACGGCCTCATCTTCGTTCAGATTCGATTTGCGCAAAAGCGAAGTCCAGTCGTCAAAATTTTCAGTGCCCGTTTTAGTGGCAACAAGCATTCTGCCATCTTTTCGCACGCTCACGATCCGTTCAAGAGGACTCGGCGAGAGCAGAGTCATCTGCGCAAAGACAGCATACTCATGCCGAGCATCAAAACCCGGCGCTGGAGTGTAGCTTAGATCCGCGGGCACGCTTGCAGCGCTGGAAAAAAACAGCGCCGCCTGTCCGGGCAGCACGGGTACGTCCTGTAGCCGGATCTGCGTGCCCTCGGCGAGCAGATCGAGCTGCGCGCCGCGCACTTCGGAACTATCCGGATAAAGCGGCGCGAGCACTGAGTCGCCGCTGGCGCGAACAGTTACGGGAAGCGTGTTCTGAAACGTCTCGACGAGCGTCCATTCCTGCTGCGTGGCACAGCGCCTATCGGGCGAGAGGCGCGTATGCGAGATGCGCGTCACGGAGATTTCCCGCGTCGGGAACCAGCGCGCAAGCAGCACGGCCAGCAGCGCAACGGTGACCAGCGGCCAGCCCGCGCCAACCCAGCGCGAGCGGCTCGAAAAACCAAGCACGAGGCCGATGCAAAGCACCAGCGCGCCGAGCCCGGCCCAGAGGGTCAGGCCCGAACGCTTTTCCGGATCCATGGCATTGAACGCGAAAGCATTGAAGCGGTCCGGCTGGACGCGGAAATCCGGCAGTTTTTCGCGCGCATTCTGCAGCGCCGGATGGTTGATGGCCTTGGCGCCCTCGGCATAGGCATCTTCTGCGCTGGTCCCCGGAAAGCGGAAGGCCACGACGCCAAAGCCGGCGGCGAGCTTCGCATAAACGGGACGGTTGTTTTTTTCGGCCAGGATGTCATCGGCTTGAAGGCCCGTTTCTTTCTCCCACCAGGCCCTGTCGGCGCCGAGGGTCTGAGGCGGCGACCTGAATGGAAGAAGTCCGGCGGCAATGGCGGCCGAGAGCGCTTCGTTGGATGCGAGGAAGATGCGTCCGCCGCTCAGCAGCCAGCGGCGCAGCGCATCCTTGGACTTCGAACTGGCTTCGTTGAGTGAACCATCGCCCAGGATAATAAGATCAGCGTTTTTGTAGGCCCAGTACGCCTCGGGCAGTTCGCGGGCTGCCAGCGTAACCGTCTCCTGCTGCGCCGAGTGGCCGAACAGTTGCGCTCCGGCGCCGCACGTGAGTACCAGCCGCGACTCCGGCGCAAGCGGCTTGAGCACACGAGCCAGCGAAGCCTGAAAGCGCAAAGGCCCGGGCCGGCCCGACGAATCGACCTCGCGCAGGATTACAAGCAGATCAGCCGAAACCGGCGGCGCAACAATTGGAAATGCAAACACGCGAATCGACTGGGCGGCAAACTCAACTTCGTCCAAAACGCCAGCACGCAGACCTTCATCCGCAGAACCCTGCGAGACAATCAGTTCGCCGCGGAACGCGGTACCGGGATTCTGCACGCGAATTTCAAGCAGCATGGCATAGCCAGGCCGGTAGCGAAATCCCAGTGGCGCGCGCACGGAAACAGCCGGGCCGCTGACTTTCAGTTCGGTGCTCAGCGGCTGGAAAGCGTTCTCGCCGGCGGTGAGGGACATTGCGAAAGCAATGAGAAACAGAAAGGTTCGCACAATAGCCATGGCAAAACCAGGTTCGCAAATGTAGCGCCGATTAAGACAGGACGTTTTAGCCGATGACACGTGGCGGCGCTATCGGCAATACGCGCCGCTGGCGGAGAAACAGACAGGCACGGCCTGTTTTTTGAGCGCCTTTGAGAAGATTCTTGTGAGCGGCAGCAGGCTGATTAAACTGGCTCGCCGCAGGTCGCGGGAGAATGAACGAGTGGGTCACGACGCCGGAAGCCGGCTGCCGGTTTTACAGATGCGCCTTTTGGGCCGCACAGGGCTGAAACTTGCCGAGATTGGTTTTGGAGCCTGGGCTATTGGCGGCGGGAGCACGGGCCAATCAACGCCCTCGGATGAAGCCTCCAGCCTGGACGCTCTGCAGCGCGCGTTCGAACTGGGCGTTAACTTCGTTGATACGGCCGATTCCTATGGAAACGGGCGCAGTGAAGAACTCGTCGGCCAGGCCGTGAAAGTCTCCCCTCGCCGCGTTCACATCGCCACAAAAGTCGGTCGCATCAATCGTGATGCGCAGGATTTTTCCGCAGCCCACATCAAGTCCGCTTGCGATCGCAGCCTGGAGCGGCTTGGCGTTACGATCATCGATCTTTACCAGCTTCACAATCCGCCGCGCGAAGTCATCGAAAGCAACGAGGTCTGGGATGCTCTTCGCGAGCTGAAAGACAAGACCAAGATCGCTCACTATGGCATCTCGGTTGGCAATCCCGAAGAAGGCGTGCTGGCGATTCAGAAAGGCGATGTCGATGCCGTGCAGGTCGTCTACAACCTGCTGGACCGCGATGCCGCGGATGTTCTCTTTGGAGTAGCCGAGAGCAAGAGCGTGGGCATCATCGCACGCATGCCGCTGGCCACGGGCCTGCTCACGGGACAGTTCAGTTCCGGGCACCGCTTTGCAGACGATGACCGCCGCAGAAAGTCGTATTCGGCGGAGAAACTGGACGCCGCAGTTGAGCGCGCTGAAAAGTTCCGATTTCTCTCGCACGGCACTGGCCGCACGATGGCGCAGGCTGCCATCCGGTTCTGCCTGGCGCACCCGGCTGTAAGTGTTGTTGTTCCCGGAATCAAAACGCCGTACCAGGCAATCGAGGATATCGAAGCCGCGGGCGCGCCGGAGCTAACGCCCGCCGAGTTACAACGAATCCGGGAAATCTAGGCGATGCTCGAGCGCCCTTTTTCTGCGGTTCTTTTGGGTTTTGATTTGTACTCATCATAGATGTGACACTTCTGATTCGTGGATAGGGAGCCGTTATGACATTTCGCCATCGGATTTTCATTGCTTCGCTGCTTTTTGCCGCTGCCCTGGCGCTCGCGGAAGAGGAGCCGCGGAAGACCGTGATTTATCCGATCGACCGTGCGACGATACTGGCCGGTTCGAAATTCGATTTCAAAGTCGAGTTCCCGCAAGTCATCGCCGAATCCGCTGCCAGCATCCGCATCAACGGTAAGAACCCTGAGGAATTGTTCGGGAAAGCGCCGCAATTCATCGCAAAAGAAGACACCTACAACCTGAACAAGGATCTCGACAGGGATGATCCAAAGCTGGATGACGACGACGAAGTGGAAATAAAAGTCGCATCAGCCGTCATCCTGCGGGACTGCATTCTAGAGAAGCCAGGAACATACAGCGTGGTGGCCAGCGACGGCACACATAGCGCGACGGTAACGTGGGAGGTCTATGAGACCCCGGCTAAGCGCTCCGCGAAAAATGTGATCCTCATGATCGGCGATGGCATGAGCCTGGCACACCGCAAGGCCGCCCGCGCGCTGTCGAAGGGTATCAAAGAAGGCCGTCACGGTGATGCGCTGGCGATGGATTCCATGCCGCACATGGCGCTGCTGGGAACGTCCGGCGTCGACAATTTTGTGACGGACTCGGCGAATTCTGCTCACGCGTATACGACCGGTCACAAATCCAGCAATGCGGCGCTCGGTGTTTACGCTGACCGCACCAAGAGCGTGTTCGATGATCCGAAGGTGGAAACCCTGGCGTATCTGGCCACACGGATGAACAAGATGAATATCGGCATCGTGACGACCTCGGAAGTCCAGGACGCAACGCCCGCTTCGATGGTCGCCCATACGCGCAGCCGCGGAGAAAAGACGGCCATTACCGAGTGGCACCTGCAAGCAGCGCCCAAGGTTCTGATGGGTGGTGGTGCCGGATCGTTCACGTCGAAAACGGGCATCGACAAAAAGAAGCACGACACGGATTTCCTGACGCAGTTCACCTCCGCCGGCTATACCCTGGTAAAAACCGCCGACGCTCTCGATGCGGCAATGAAAAACGAGGGAACCGAAAAAATTCTTGGCCTGTTCCACACGGGCAACATGGATGGCGTGCTCGATCGCAAGTTCCTGAAAAAAGGAACCGTCGAAAAGTTCCCACAGCAGCCGGGGCTTGAAGAAATGACGCAGGCCGCGCTGACGCTGCTTTCACGCAATAACGAGAACGGCTTCGTGCTGATGGTCGAATCGGCGATGATTGACAAGTTTTCTCACGCGCTCGATTGGGAACGCGCGGTGATGGATACGATTGAGTTCGATAAGACCGTAGCGCTGGTAAAAGAGTTCGCAGCAAAAAATGGCGATACCCTCGTGCTGGTCACATCCGATCACGCGCACTGCATTTCCATCGGCGGCGTAATCGACGACAACCGCAAAGTGAATATCCGGGCAGACCTCGTGACCATGAAGGACAAGATTGGCGGCGGCTACCCGAACTACGTTGACGAAGACAAGGACGGCTATCCCGACTCTCTTGATGTCAGCAAGCGTCTGGCGATCTTTTTCGGAGCGTTCGGGGACCACTACGAAACATTCCGCCCCAAGCTGGACGGTCCCTTCAAGCCGTCGATGCTGAAGAGAGCACTGCCGCTGCAGGTAACCGCAAATGAAAAATACAAGGACGTTCCCGGCGCCATCCTTCGCGAAGGCAATCTCGGGCGAATGGCTGGCGGGGGCATCCATGCGGCCGACGATGTGATTCTCACCGGAATAGGGCCGGGCTCGGAGGAGATCCGCGGTTTCATGGAAAATACCCAGGTCTTCCAGGTGATTGCCCGCGCGCTATCACTCGGAACGCGTTCACAGAAGTAAGATCCAGGAGAGTTTCATGTCGGTCTGTCGCGTAAGAACCGGAATTATTGGCTGCGGCAACATCAGCAAAGCCTATATCCTCACAGCGCAATCGTTCCCGATCCTGGAACTCGCCGCCGTCGCTGATATCGACGTCGAACGAGCGAAGGCCAAAGCGCTGGAATTCAATGTCCCGCGCGGCTGCTCAGTCGAAGCGTTGCTGACGGATAAATCGATCGAGCTCGTAATCAATCTCACGATTCCCAAAGCGCACTGCGAAGTCGCGCTCGCGGCCCTGAAGGCCGGCAAGCACGTGTTCAATGAAAAGCCGCTCGGCGCTACGGTTGAAGAAGGGCGACGAATCCTCGAAGCGGCCAGTGCGGCGAAGCTACGGGTCGGCTGCGCGCCGGGAACGTTCCTCGGCGGCGGACTGCAGACCTGCCGGCAGCTGATCGACAGCGGCGCGATCGGAAGGCCGCTGGCTGCGACAGCGTTCATGACCACGCCCGGGCATGAGCGCTGGCATCCCAGTCCTGAATTCTATTATGAACACGGAGGCGGCCCGATGCTGGACATGGGCCCGTATTACATCACCGCGCTCGCGCAGCTTCTGGGGCCGGTGAAGAACGTCTGTGGGTCGGCGACGATCGTGAAGCCGGAACGAACGATCACCAGCGAGCCGAAAAAAGGAAAGAAGATCATTGTCGAAACGCCTGATCATGTAACCGGCGTGCTTGAATTCAGCGGCGGCGCCGTGGCGACAATCATGACGAGCTTCGCGATCTGGCACGCGCATCTGCCGCGCATCGAAATCTATGGCACAGACGGCACGCTCTCGGTTCCCGATCCTAACACGCTTAAGGGCCCCGTCTCGATCCGCATGGCCAATGATGGCGACTGGAAAGACGTGGGCCTGACTCACGGCCATAACGATGGAAACAAGTGGGGCATCGGCGTTGCCGACCTGGCCTATGCGATCCGCTCGGGCCGGCCGCACCGCGCGAGCGGCGAAAACGCGTACCATGTCCTGGAGGTGATGCACAGCTTTTTCACCTCGGCAAAAGAAGGTCGCCGCATTGAGATCACCTCGCCGTTCACCCGCCCTGCTCCGCTGCCGCGCGGGCTCGCCGCGGACGCGCTGGACGAGTAAACGGAGAGCGGGGGCGCTAATGCTCAGCTCGCTTTCGCACGCGGCTGAATACCAAAACCCCTTGCAACAAAAGACGTTCGCTGCATAATTCGGCCAAACACGAGTCGATCGCGATCGGAATCGCAGCTTCGACAGGGCTGAGAGAGGAGATATTTTTAGATGGCATTCAAACCACGCCGCCGCCGCAAGATTGGCAGCAAGAAGCGCCGCAATCGCAAGTTGATGCGGAAGAAGAAGTAACCCGTTTCGCCCCGCGCGGCGATTCACAATCAAAGCTTCAAACGTAAAATGTAATCCTCGGGCCAGCGGGCTCGGTGTGATTGCATTTTGCGTTTTATTTCTGTTTGGAGAAGACCATGTCCAGCGGCCCGGCAAAAAAACCCTGGGGCGGCCGGTTCAACAAGGCCACCGACGCGCAGACCGAAGCATTCACCGAGTCGATCTCGTTCGACCGTGTGCTGTACAAGCACGACATCGCGGGTTCGATGGCGCACGCGACGATGCTTGCTCAGGTCGGGTTGATCAGCCAGGGCGAAAAGCAGCTGATCCTCAAGGGTCTCAGCGAGATCCTTGAAGAGATTGAGTCCGGCACGTTCAACTTCCGCGCAGAATTTGAAGACATCCACATGAACGTGGAGAAGGCGCTGGAAGAAAAAATCGGCGAGGCCGCGGGCAAGCTGCACACGGCGCGCTCGCGCAACGACCAGATTGCACTCGACGAACGCCTCTGGTTGCGCGACGAAATCGATGACATCCGCGCCAAGATCGCCCAGCTGCAGGCCTCGCTGGTTGAGCTCGCCGATGCGCATGTCGAAGACGTCATGCCCGGTTACACGCATCTGCAGCGCGCGCAGCCGGTCACTGTTGGCCACTACCTTCTCGCCTTTGTCGAAATGCTGCAGCGCGATTTCGAACGCTTCGGTGACTGCCGCAAGCGGACCAACATTCTGCCCCTCGGCGCCTGCGCACTGGCCGGCTCCTCGCTGCCCATCGACCGGCAGATCGTTGCCGACCTGCTGAAATTCGATGGCGTGACGCGCAATTCAATGGACACAACGGCCGACCGGGATTTCCTGCTTGAGTTCGCCTTTTGCCAGACGGCGTGCGCACTGCATCTCTCGCGGCTCTCGGAAGATTTTGTGCTGATGGCCAGCACCGAGTTCGGATTCATTACTATTGATGACGGCTTCTGCACCGGCAGCTCAATCATGCCGCAGAAGAAGAACCCGGATCTGTTCGAACTGGTTCGCGGAAAAACCGGCCGTTCGTTCGCGCTGTTGTCGCACCTGGTTGTGCTGACCAAGGGCCTGCCGATGACGTACAACCGCGACATGCAGGAAGACAAGGAACTGCTGTTCAACACTGTCAAGCAGTTCAAGAACTGCCTCGATATTCTTGCGGTACTGATGCGGAACGTTCATTTCATTCCCGAGCGGCTGCTGAAGTCGTGCGAAGAAGGCTACATGGATGCGACTGCGCTAGCCGAGTATCTCGTGCGCAAGAACATCCCGTTCCGGCAGGCTCATCACGTTGTCGGCAATCTCGTGCGCATGGCCGAAGAGCGCGGCTGCGCACTCAGCGATCTGCGCGCGGATGAATTCAAGTCGGCGCACGCGTTCCTCACTGAAGACGTGCGTGCGTTTCTCGGTGCTCGTTCTGCGGTGAAGTCTTACGCATCGCTGGGGTCGGCCAATCCCAAGCTGGTGCGGAAGGAAATCGAATCCTGGAAAGTCCGGCTGCGTGACGAAGGCGCGCTGGGCAAAAAGAAGAAGCGTCGCGAGTAAAGCGTCAGGACGCCGCCTTGAGCTTGCGCTTGAGCAGCTCATGGCACTGCTCGGCTTTGAATGCGGCGCCTTCAGTGAAGAGCAGCTGATGAGTTTGCTGCGCCGCTTTCAGCGAGAGGCAGCGGACATTCACCGCCGTATCAATACTCATCGATACGTCGGTCACCTGGTTCAGGAGGATGTGCGCGACACACGTACCATCCTTGGGCAGATCCTCGAGCGGAATATCCGACAGTCGCTGGAGCTCCTTTTTTACTCTGGCCTGCTCTTCTTTCTTGGCGTGCTCCGACTTCAAGCGCCGGAAAATTGTGGTCGCCCGCCCCATCGCGCCCGCCATTTCACTGGAATGGATCCCCGTCTCGGGGTCCACCTCCCCTGCCCGCGTCACAACCATGCGGTCGCCGGTTAAAATAGTGTAACTGAAGCACGTGACGCAGCCGCGGTAGAAACATTGCGAAGCCACCCCAGCGCCGGGAGCTAATACCGAGCTCTTCGATTCCGCAGGCGCATTCATGAGCGCCGTGATGCGTTCTTCGGCGCGCGAGATGTCCACGTTCGCATAGTTCCCCGCTGTGCGCGCGAGCTCCACAAAGCGCCGGTAGAGAACAATCGCGCGGCGCCGGTCTTTGCCGGGGTACTCCGGGCGTTCATACAGCCGGGCCAGTTCACGGTAGGCTTCGGGCGTGTCCGGATTTGATTTCACGAAATCTTCAAGCAGCGCGATAGCCTTATCAAAGCGTCCCGCGCCGGCATAAAGAATAGACTGTTCGACCAGCAGCTTCAGGCCCGTATAGCGCTTTCCGTTCTCGAGCTCCCGAGCCGCGGCGACTGCACATCCCACACGCTTGTTCCAGTTCCCGCACAGCAGACAGTCGCCGAGGCCCTGCGGCTTTTCGCCGGGCTTGAGCGTCAGTTCGGCGGCGAGCCCGTAAGCCTGGTTGCAACGGCCCAGCTCCACGCTGTACGACCAACGGCCGTCCGCAAGCTTCACGAACGTGTCGCCAATTTTCGAAACGGGCCGAGCCAGTGGATCTGGCGCGCGCGGCATAACAATTTTGCCGGAGCTGCTGAATTCTCCCGACGCCGGACGCGGCGGCTGCGGCGGCCGGGGCATCACGAACTTGCTTGAGCTGCCAAATTCCTGCGGCGCCGCCGGCGGCGGTGGCGGCCGGGGCGTCAGGCCGCGACTGGGCGGATCGGACGCAAGCGGCCGGGGCATCGTTATTTTGCTGCTGCTTCCCGGTTCGGCCGAAGGAGGTGGCGGCGGCGCGAGACGAATTCCGCTTCCTGGACCGGCAGTGGCTATAGTTCCGCCCATCATCCCGCCCACGGTTGGCGGCATGGGGCGCAGGCCGGAATTCGGCCGCTGAGCGCCCGGGTGTTCACCGGATGCGGGTTTGGGCAGCGATCCTGAAATGGGAATGGACTTGGCCACTGCCTTTCGCGCGGAGAATGCTTTACTTGCGCGCTGCGCCAGCGAGAGCTCGGCTGCGGCTGAGTTCGCGGGCACCTTGGTGAGCGCCAGCAGCAATTCCTGCGGAGTCTGATACCGGTCCTCAGCCTTCTTGCCCAGCATCTTCATGCAGATGCTCTCAAGCTCGGGATTGAGATCAGGACGAAGTTCTTTAAGCGGCTCAGGCGGCTCGTACATGTGCTTGTAGAGCAGCGAAGCAACATTCTCAGCGGAGAACGGAGCCTTGCCGCCGATGCAGTTGTACATCACGCATCCCAGCGAATAGATGTCCGAGCGCGTATCGACGGGTTTGCTGGCGCCCTGTTCAGGCGACATGTACGCCGGTGTTCCGACCACCAGCCCAGCCTGCGTGACGGCGTCGTTGGTGACGCCTTTGGCCAGGCCGAAGTCCATGACTTTCACTAGGCCGGTGCGCGTGATCATGATGTTGGCTGGCTTGATGTCGCGATGCACGATGCCGTGTTCCATCGCCACGGCCAGCGCCTTGGCCACCGCGCGGATGATTTCGACGATTTCGTCAACGGTGAGCACCGATTCGCTCGAGGGGCGAAGAATGTTTTCCAGATCCTCGCCTTCGATGTATTCCATGGCGAAGTACGGGATGCTCTGGTATTCGCCGACGGTATAAATCTGGATGATGTTGGGATGAACCAGGCGTGCCGCGGAGCGTGCTTCACGATAAAAACGCTCAGCGAAATTGGGATTTTCCTTGGCGCGCGGAAGAACTTTAAGCGCGACCCAGCGGTCCAGGCTGACCTGCCGGGCACGGTACACCTTGCCCATGCCGCCTTCGCCCAGCACGGACTCGATGACGAATTCTCCAAAGCCGCTTTCTGCGGCCATAGGCTCACCCTTTACAGAATGCTTCGCCTGCGCCGGCCGCCAGACTGCAGCGCTTCCGGACAACGTTGTTGTTACGGGCGCAGTTTAAACGGTTTTCACGTATTCGTCGAGGATGGCTTTAAAGTGGTCGACCAGTTCCGGATCGAATTGTGTTCCGCGGCCCTTTTCCAGTTCCACGCGAACGCGCTCAGGCGTGTACGGCTCCTTGTACGTCCGGCGGCTGGTCATCGTGTCATAGGCATCCGCCAGCGCGATGATGCGCGCCCACAGCGGCGTTTCCTCGCCGCGCAGTCCGTCCGGATAGCCCTTGCCATCCCATCTCTCATGATGATGCGTAATCGCCGGCAGCAGATCCGAAAGCAGCTCAAGCGACGAGAGGAGGTCTCGCGCGATTGTCGGATGCTTTTTCATGATCTGGAATTCTTCTTCCGTCAGGCGCGTCGACTTGCAGAGAATCTCTTCGGGAATGCCGATCTTGCCGAAATCATGGAACACCGCGGCCAGACCGAGGCGATCAAGATCTTCCTCGCACAGTCCCTTCCGGCGGCCAATCATGCGCGACCACTTGGCTACGGAGTGGCTGTGAAAGCGCGTGTACGGATCCTTCGATTCCAGAATCTTCACCATCACCGTCAGGATGTTCACGAACAGCCGCTGCGTTCGCAGATCGTTTTCGAGAATCAGCGTGTTGATGCGATGAGCGGTCAGAGCCGTTTCGACTTTCAGTTCCAGGCCTTCTTCGCCGAACTCGCCGACCGCAAGGTAATCGTTTACGCCCAGGTCCTGCATGCGCTTGCGCGCCGTGGCGTCGTGCGATTCGGTGGTCGCCAGAACCGGACCGGCGTACATGCCGCGCAGCTGACGGAGATTTTCCCAGGAGAGTTCGTTGGCGGGGTTGACGCCGAAGACGATCAGATCCGCGCGCCGGTTATTGCCGTGGTTGAGATGTTCGTTGAGGGACTCCGGTTGAGCCGGGTAGGAAATAACCTGCCCGTAGCCAGCCTTGCGGAGGGCAACTTCGTGAAACTCACGCCAGCTCAGAACGTCGTGCATTATGACGAGCTCGCTGCCGGCGCGATCGATTTCGTCGTAAGCTTCCGCCACTGACTGCATCCCCCAAGGAACGGCGTTAGCTGCGAATTGCAATCACCTAGAAGCGACTCGGAAAGCTGCGCAAACCTGTCACCAACCTTCGCTCAAATCGTGAAATGCTTCGCTATAGTTACCTTTATCACGGAAGTGGCTCATTTGCAAACAGCTACACAAAGTGCATGCTTTTAGTGCAGCACAATTTATGTGATTTTTTTACTTCAATCGAAAGCTGAGGCCGGCAGTCACCCAATGCACTTCGTTACTGAGCGCTGCGCAAAGCTGATTTGTCCGTCCCACTAGATCTCGATACGCGCGCGCCATTTCATTTGTTGGCACGATGCCACTCCCGACTTCGTTGGTGACAATAACAACCTCAAGTGATCGCGTGTTCGTTAGAGATGTGAGTGCGTTCTGCAATAGCGCGAGCACTTCATCTTCGCTCTCAAGCGTCCAGCCAGCGTCCCATTTTTTCAGGAGATGGTTGCTGAGCCACAACGTGAGGCAATCAATGAGAATTCCTTGCGGCTTCAATGCCATTGCATTCTGCATCGCGGCCATCAGATCCAGCGGTTCTTCGATCGTCGCCCATTGCACGGGCCGGCTGCTTTTATGCAACCGGATGCGCGTTTTCATTTCATCATCGAGTGCTTCGGCGGTGGCTATGTAGACGACGGGATCTAGCGAGCTTAGCCGCGCCTGAGCCAGCCGCGATTTTCCACTGCGTGCTCCGCCCGTGAACATGACGATGTGCGCCATTTCAGTTGCCGCTTTCAGTCATGGTCCGCTCAGTTTCGCCGGCAGCTTGAGGCGGAAGATGCGAAAAGTCATTGAGCAGTGTGACAGCATACCCGCTTCCCTGTGGCTCGATCACTGTGATGCCGCCGGGCGACAGTGAAATCTTCTGCGCCTCGGCCGTGCTGATGCCTTTAATGCCCGCGAGAATCATGCGGATCGAGCCGCCATGCGCGTAGATTGCCGCTGGACCGGGAGCGATGCGAATAAGCTGCGCAAACGCGGTCTGCACGCGCCTGCGGAAGAAATCGATCATTTCGCCGTTCGGAAAAGAGAAAAATGGAGCAGCGGCCTGCGCCTTGGCATAGAGTTCAGGCTCGTCTTTCGAAAGCTGTTCGTATGATTTGCCTTCCCAGTCGCCGAAATCGATCTCGCTTAAGTCCATCACTTCGCTGTGCGGAATGTTTCTCCCCACGGCGAGTTCAGCGGCCGGTTCAGCGGCTCGCCGCAGCGGACTGGAGTACACGCAGCGCAACGGTTTATCCGCAAGCCACACCGAAACGGCCTGCATCTGTTCGATGCCCGTTCGTGAAAGTGGAACGTCCGTCGCGCCGGCAATGATACGCTTTTTGAACGCCGTCGTTTCGCCGTGGCGGATCAGGTAAAACGTATGAATAAGTCTTTTCCTCCCGAGCTTCTTTTTACCACGAAGAACACGAAGGATACGAAGAGGAATTCAGGATTACAGAATGGCGACCGCAGCCAGGATAGCCGCGATCTCCCCAAGTTCCACGGTCGCGCCCAGCGTATCGCCGGTTTGGCCACCAAGCTTGTTTTGAAAAAGTCGGCGCAGGAAAAGTGCTGTAAGAACGGGCGCGAGCACGACTATAAATCCGTTGGCGCCGGCCCAGACTGCTCCCATTGCCAGCGGCACGATCGCCCCCCCAAGAAGCGTCCACGGCCTTGCGCCGGCGATGAAGTCCCTGCCAAGCCCGCTTTCAGGATCGCGCGCGTAGTGGGCTCCGCAGGCGCCGACCAGAATCCCCAGCCGCGCGGATGAGAGAATCAGCGCTGTGAACAGCATGCATTCGCTCCATGAATTTGTGTTGTCACTCCACCACGCAAACGGCGAATGCGGAACGGTCAGCGCGAAACTGCTGAGCACCGCAAACTTCATCAGCAACGCGCAGACGATCGCAATGGTTCCGAATGCTCCGATGTGCGGATCTTTCATGATCTTCAGCCGGCCTTCGCGCGTGTAACTGCCGCCGATTCCGTCCGCGCAGTCCGCCAGGCCGTCTAGATGGAATCCGCGTGTCAGGAGCACCCACGCGGCTACCACCAGCGCCGCCGACATCTGCGGATTGAACGTTCCAGCGAAGAGACGCCACAGCAGCCCCAGCACAGCTCCCAGCAGCGCGCCGGCGAGCGGGAACGCTGCAAGCATCGACGGTATATTGGGTGTTTCAAAATGCGCCCAGCGCCCGAGCGGAAGCGGAGAGAGAAATCCCAGAGCGCGCGCCAACGATTTCAAGAATCCCCTCCAGCTCAACAGCGCATTTAATTGTTCAGAATGCCGTACGCCGCACCGCTCAGCATGGCCCACTGAAGCAGCAGGGCCAGCGGCGGCCACCAGGGCACACATTCATCCGGCTCGCCCCACCACTGGCGCAAAAGTTTTATCAGCACCCACAGCTGCAACAATCCAAAGATGAGCCCGAGCAGCCCGCTGAAATAAATGGCGTCGTGCAGATCCGGCCAGGGAAAATTTTTTGATCGCGCCGCAAGCAGAAGCAGTGCCGGAATGATGGAGAGTCCCAGCACTGCTATGGAGTCGCGGCGCCAGTTTTCCTTTCCCATGATGGCGTAAACCGTGACCGATGCGACGAAGCCGCCTGGCAGCAGCGCGATAAGCAGCAATACGAGGTGTTTAACGCCAAAGCCCTGCTTCTTTTTCGGCGTTTTTACTTTCTTGCGCTCCACGGGCCAGGCGAATTGTCCTGAAAGAATGCGGTTGACCGCCGCGATCGCGCCCACCAGGCATGCAAACAGCAACGCCCCAAGCGCCATCTGTTCGCCGATAGCCAGCCTGGGCACCCGCTGCCAGAAAAGTTCAATTGCGTAACGAATGCCGTGCAGATCCGAGATCCACTGCGGCAGTTCGCCGAGAACGAAATGCATGGCTCAACAATATTAAGGAGGCGCCGCCCCGTCGACGGACAATCCCGTGGTGCGAACTTTAGTTCGCACGCATTTCGCGCTGAAGTTCGCGCCACAAAATGAAAACGCCGCGAACATCGCGGCGTTTGAAAGTGTTTCTTAGCGTCTTTGGCGTGAGCTTCTTAGCTTTCGGAATCCGAGTCGCTGCCCTCGGCCAGGTCGTCGAGTTCGTCGCCGGACTCGCGCTTGCGGATCTCGGCGAGTTCCTGGCATTTGATACACATCGTCACGTACGGCAGGAACTGAAGCCGCTCGGCGTTGATCGCCTTGTTGCACATCTCGCAGGTGCCATAGGTGCCGTTGTCGATCTTTTCGATCGCACGCTCGATTTCGCCGGCTTCTGCCGTTTCACTCTCGGCGATGCGTAGCGCCAGATCGCCTTCGGCGGCGTCGGACGCCATGTCGGAGGTATCGTTGATGTGCGCAAGATCGCGCTCGCTGGCGCCCCGAACTTCGTGATCGATGTCGTTGCGGACCTGCGCGAGCATCGTCATCAGGCGGGAGCGAATCTGCAGCATCTCGGCCGTGGGCGGCTTAGGCGGAGGCGCCGGCTTCGAGGGCTTGGACGATTTTACCGCCTCGGCGCCGTTATTTTTGTCACTCTTCTTCTTGATGATCTCTTTGGTGACTTTGGCGGCTTTAGGCTTTGCGGCAACCTTTGCTTTGCTGGCAACAAGAACGCGCTTGGAGGCCTCCTTGGCCTTCACGGGCTTCTTCTTTATTGCCACCTTCTTCTTCACTTTTGCCATGGCTCCTCCGGCAAACCTGCCGAGTTTAACGTTATTTACGCCCCCAGCCCCACCCGTAAGGGCGGAGAAGAGTACCATAGGGCAAGTAATTGTCAAGCTCACTAGCAAAATGCATGCAGAAGGGTAAACTTAAAGCGTTTCAGGGGAGGATCAGCTGATGTCTGTAGATGTGGCTTCGCAAACCAATATTGCCTTTAAAGAATGGGCTGTCGTGTGCGACTTGCTGCTGGAAGGCACACAGGCTGTCCTGCTGCGAAAAGGTGGAATCCTGGAGCAGAGAAAAGGCTTCCAGATGGAGCATGACACCTTCTTTCTTTACCCAAACACCGAACACCAGGGCCGCGAGCAGCTCAAGCCTGAGTACCACCCACGATTGGGTTCCTACGGGCCACCAGCGCGCGAAAGCGGGAAAATCAAGATTGCCGGTTACGGCCGCGTCATTGATATCGTTAAGACGGCCGAAGCGGCGAAGCTGCGGGCACTTGAGCCGTTCACGTGCTGGACGCAGGCGCTTTTCGACATGCGCATCAACTATAAATCGGAAAAGCCGAACTTCGTGGTGACCGTGCGCGCGTTCAAACTGCCCGCACTGATTGAGATTCCTTATCACGCCGATTATGCCGGTTGTCATTCGTGGGTGCCCCTGAAGCAGGAACTGCCGCTGGCAGGCGGAACACCGGTGCTCAGCGATGAGGAATTCGAACGCAAGCGGCAGGACATCTTGAAAGTCGTCAGCTGATGAAACTGGTTCTGATCGGTCTGCGCGGCACCGGAAAATCAACCGTCGGCCGCCTCCTGGCGCAGCAGCTCGGCTGGCCGTTTTTCGACACCGACACGATCGTGCAGGAACGCAGCGGCATGAGCATCCGCGAGATCTTTGAGCAGAAAGGCGAGCCGCACTTCCGCGCGCTTGAGGCCGGCGTCGTACAGGATTGCACAAAGAACGACCCAGCCGTGATCGCCTCGGGCGGCGGCGCGGTGTTAAACGGGAACAGCGTCGAGGCCATGAAAGCCGGCGGCTTTGTCGTTCATCTCACGGCTGAACCGGCGGAACTGTATCGCCGCATCTCGCTGGATAACTCCAGTCACGCCACCCGGCCCCAGCTGGTGAAGGAAGCGCAATCAGGGATTGATGAGCTTAAAAAGCTAATGCTCGCCCGCGCCGCGATATACGCCCGCGCGCGCGACGTCGAAGTTTCGGTGGAGAACCGCTCGCCGGGCGAAGTGGCCGAGGCCATTCTGCAGGTGATGCGCGGGCGGGGCATTCTTCCGGCGAGTGATACGAAGCAGAGCTGACTATTTTAGAACGTTGCGAGGACAAAACATGCCTGCAAAAGGGAAGCCCGACGCCGCCAAATCCATGCAGCGCGTCGTCACGTTCAAAGTAGAGGAAGAAGTCGCGGCGTTTCTCGATGCCATGCCGAATAAATCCGATTTCATCCGCAAAGCGCTGCTTAATGCGCTGCTTGAACCCTGTCCCGTCTGCAATGGGAAAGGAAGCGTGCCCCGCAGTCTGGCGCGCGACCTCGAAATGATTTTCAAGAAAAAAGAATTCGTTCCCTGTTCCTTTTGCGGATACGAATTCCCGCTCGACAGCGAAAAGTCCCGCAAGGGCGACGCGGACCGCGAGCGCCTGCGCCAGTATCTTGGCGGCGGCGATTTTTACTGCGACGAGTGTTATGGAAAAACGCAGGAGTGCACGGACTGCGGCGAGCACGTGGTTCAGACGCGCATGTCCAGCCACAAGAAACAGCACCGGTTGACCAGCGTTCGCATCCGCCCGCATCAAGAGCAGCAATGAATACACGCGCGTTCCACATCGTCATCGCCGTCCAGGCGCTTTTTGCAATCGCGCTGATCTATATCGGCATGGTTGCGCGTGAGCGGCGCCAGACTGAGTATCTCGAGCGCACTCACCGGGTGATTGCAGGCCACGCGACGATCGAAGATTTTCAGAAGCTCCGCGCAGCGATGCCCGCAGATGCAAACATGCAAACGGTGCGCAGCCTGTTCGGATTGCCCGTGCTGTGGGCGCGGAAACTCGAGTTTGTCGAACCCAACCTCGGCGAACAGGAAGGACCGTTCTGGGTCTATTACCCGCGGGATGCAGGCGAGAATCTGACGACGTGGCACAACGTGGTCGCTCTTCAAGGCGACATACAGTGCTTTGTCGTAAAAATTTCGAAAGGTCCGTGGATAGGCGAAATCGTAAAAGTAAAGCACCCGATCAGGCACGGTGAAGACGTACGCCAGCCGCAGCCGTAATCATTTCTTTCGCACAAAAACCGCGTTTTCAATAGCCAGTTTCTTGCGCAGCGCTTTTGTTTCGCGCAGAAAGCGGCTGGCGTCACCGTAGTACCCGGCGGTCGGCTTCAGTTCAGGCATATGGCTTTTGAAGTAGCCGTTCAGGCAGCGCATGCAGAGCTCTCGTGCGAGTTTCGCGGCCATCGAACCCAGGGCCACCGGCAGCGCTTCACCGTCGGCTTCCACCAGGAAGCAGATGCGAACGACGCGGCCATCCGCCTCGATGCGGTAGGTGGATTTTTTCGGCGTTTCTGACTCAACCCATGGCATCGCGCCCGGAAAAAGATGTGAGATCTTTCCGGTGTAAAACTTCCGTCCACCCTGGCGATCGATGTACGCAAACACTTCTTCGCCGGGCGCCGCAAGTGCGAGAAGCTTTTCAAGAATGGCGGAGATAACCATCCAGTTTACTTCAGCCTTGTTGTCCGAATTGGCGAGCACCGCGTTGTACCTGCGCGCGCTCATCGCCCTGGAACCAACGGCCAGCACGCTGACCCCGGCGCGCGCCAGGGCTTCACTTAAAGGAGGAATTACGGCAGGGGGCTCGCCCAGCGGGTGCGGCTTGGGTTTGCGACCGCGCTTTACAAGCACCTCGCCTTCGTCGGGCGGCGGCGGCTGAGTAAGCACGGAATCCCACCGTCCCCACGCGTCCTCGTAAAGCGCGCTGCGATCCTCCTCCGGAAGAATGCGATCGTAAAGCGCGCGAACATCTTCCTCATTCGGGCACTCTCCGGAGAGGCACGCCAGAAAAGCGGAAACACCCTTTGCCAGTCCCTGCAGGCCTGCGCCCAGGCCAAAAATCTTCTTCGAGTCATCGATCGCGATGCTGCCGTCAAAGCATGGATGCTTCATTACGGCGGGATGCAGAAGCGCCCAGAGATCGGGAGGCGTGCCGCCGCCAGGCACCGCATTCAACCGCAGCGCGCAGTATCCGTGGCAGAGCGGCCCCAGGCGCGGGCCGTATCCAGCTTCGTCAATTCCAATCAGCAACACGACCGCACCGCTCTTTCGTTGCACGCACGCCAGGCCGAAGACGAATCACTTCGACCGGGCCTTCGCTTCCAGTATTTTACTGAGACCCTGCGCCAGATAGAACTCCTGCAGCGCGGCATCACGTTTCTTGGGATCATATTCGAGCGCCCACTTCAGCTTTGACTGACATACCGGGCAGTAATGCAGCGTCTCGTCGGCCTGCTGAAGATTATTGCATCCGTTCATCGAGCAGCGGTAAAACTGGCAGTGCTCCAGGCCGAGCATGTGCCCGACTTCGTGATTCAGAAACTTGAAGGCGCGTCGCCGCGTGGTCGCATCCGCGGCGCCTTTTGACGCTTTATAATAACCAGCAAAGCTGATCAGGCCGGCGCGTTCAGTCGTGCTGGCATATCCGAAAACATCCTGCTCTTCGGCATCGAGTTCCACATTGGTGACGGCGATGTAAATCGCCGCGTCGCGGGGAACTAAATTCTTCAAAACCACGTCCAGAATGCGCTCGGCGTCGTACTTGGTCTTACGCGTGTAGCGGCCAGCCGTCACAAGCCGCGAGAGATTCAGGCCCTTATCGAGCACCTCAAGGTCCAGGTCACCGGCCACGCGAACGGGGAGCTGAAAGAAAAGAGCCGCGTATTCAGAAAGGTCCTGAATCAGCTTGCGTTGAGCCGCATCGAAACGGCCGAGCGGCTGCAGGACGATTGTGAAACGCTCGGGCGTAATCTTCGCCCGCTCGCAGTACATGAAGTCCTCAAGCGATTGAGGTTCTTCCTGCTCGTGCGCCCGCCAGTCCGTGCTCTTCGGGGATCCGAGGCGCTCGTAATTGCGGTCTACCTCAGGCGCGTTC
>Ga0196964_10000594_pt1 | contig 20856 bp, 33 predicted proteins | sample S1_10metaG_FD_148615 | JGI IMG/M metagenome (GOLD analysis project Ga0196964, IMG submission 148615) | Soil microbial communities from Anza Borrego desert, Southern California, United States - S1_10 | ecosystem: Environmental > Terrestrial > Soil > Desert | place: USA: California | collected... | reverse complement strand
ACAACCCCCCGGAGCAACCATGAGCCATTTTTTATGCGAAGTTTGCGGTAAAGAAATCTTAGAAGGCCCTGGTGGTCATTATATAACGGGATGTGAGCATTATCCGTTGGAGGAGAAATGATAACAGCGATAACTTTAAAACTAGCAATGCCAGTTAAGGGAAGTTTATGTCTGGCGTATTTTATGGGCTTATTAACTGCCCTCACCATCGACATTTCACTGGCTTGGGTGGCGGTTCAGGTGGCGTTTTGAGAGTCGGCAGTCTATTTAGTGGCGGCGGTTTAGGTGACCTAGGCTTCTTAATGGCAGGTTGCGAGATAGTCTTTCAAGTAGAGATAGATGAATACTGCCAAAAAATACTGGAATTAAGATACCCAAATGCAAAAAAATTCAGAGACATTAGAACCGTTAAAGGAAGCGACTTGCCAGCAGTTGACATTCTTACAGGAGGATTCCCCTGCCAGCCCCACAGTAATATCGGCAAAAGACAGGGCAATCTTGATGAGCGTGACCTCTGGCCAGACATGTTTAGAGTCATTAGAGAAGTTAAACCAAAATACGTTGTTGGCGAAAATGTTTCTGGAATCACGGGAACTATACTCGACCAAGTATTATCCGATTTGGAAAGTCAAAACTACCAGACAATCACGCTTATATTTCAGGCACACGCCATCGGTGCGCCTCACCCTAGAGAGCGATTGTGGATTGTGGCCTACCCCAAGAGCAACCAAGAGAATGGCAAACAGGGAGAAACCTTCGCCATCTATGATAAATGGGAGTCATGGATGGTCGCTGAGTGCAATGGTGTATCACAGGGGCGACACTTCTGGGCCTCTGAACCCAGAGTGGGTCGAGTGGCTAATGGGATCACCTATAGGATGGACAGACTTAAATTGCTTGGAAACGGCCAAGTCCCTTTTGTTACAAAATGGATTGCTGAAAGAATAATGCAGTACGATTTAACCGTTCTTTGAAATGGCCCAGTGGCGAAATAAGAGACGCAATAGGGTGTGTTTACAAGTGCTTTACCTTACCTGCTTGTTAAAGCGTGAAGGATGAGATTTCCTTCCTGGGCCAATATTTGAGGGTGTGGAGTGTGCTGATAAAAGCATCGGGCGTACAGGCTAAAAGCAACGCCAATAAGGCTACTTAGTACTACGAGTCAAGTGTTTGGAACGACGGACAGAAGTGAGGCTGTCTCATGCAGGTAACATGTAGAGTCCTGCCTCCACACCTTAGATTTGCTGGATGGTGGCGTTCAAGGAAAACGCTCGAAAGTCTCTCGATGCCCATGGGGTTCGGATAGAAATATCCCTTCGTTGAGAGGAGTAGAACATTAAAGCAGGTGCAAGTCCTGCCCATCCAGCTTAGATTTTCCAGATGGTTGTTACCAATACATGACGGCCGGTTGGATTGGGGTATCCCAGTCGACAGAAAGCCTTATGGCAAATAAGAGCGACGGCTCCGGTGGCCCCCAATGCTGAATTGGGTGAGGTAACATTTGCAACGACGGTTGACATCTGGCTTAGATTTGTCCAGCGAGTAGGTCAGGCGAGGCTATTCCTCCCTGGCGGCATAAACCAATGATGGCCCACGGTGAAAGCTGGACTTGGGGACGACAATTTAAAGCTCGTAATGGGGTTTCCTGTTGCGAACATTCACAGAAGCTACCTGCGTCCCTTAGATTAGAAAGGAAAATATGCGGGAAATAAAATTCAGAGGCATGGATTTAAATAGTAACTGGTATTACGGAAATCTAACTGTATTAAAACAAGATTTAGACCAAGTAAGAAAGGCTGGATGTTATATATCTAATCGTGTCGGTATGCCCTTCGCCTATGCGGTTAGACCTGAAACGGTTGGTCAATACACAAACCTCAAAGACCTCAATGGCGTGGAGATATATGAAGGTGACCTATTTAACTTAGGGGACGTAAACATACCTCATGTTGTTGAATGGATTGACTGTGGATTTAGAGGCCGACAATTAGGCAATAGAAGTTATGTCGGGCTGGAACATTGGATAGACCGCATTGAAGTGGTCGGGAATCGGTTTGAACACCCTCACCTGCTGGAAAAGGAGAAAGAATGAAATACAGAAAGAAGCCTGTGGTAATTGAAGCAGAACAATGGTTTCCAGAGAAAGAAATTGAAGACGTTTTATGGGATGAAACCGTTATGTGTAGTGCATCATCTGAAAGAGGTATAGAACATACCAGAGCGGTGGTACAGCCATACATTCAAACTTTAGAAGGCAAAATGTACGTTTCTCCTGGCGATTGGATAATTACAGGCGTTAAGGGTGAAAAATACCCCTGCAAACCCGATATATTCGAGGCTACCTATGAAAAAGTTGATTAGTTTCCTTCTCCTCCCCACCCTATGCTTCGCAGGCCCTCAAAGCGTCCCCCCTGTAGAAGTCAAGCTACAGAAGATAGTCGTTAAACCGCAAGAGGATCATAATCCACAAGACTATCAAGACCCACAGAGCTTCAAGACCGAGCAAGAGGCCCTTGATTATCAGAAGGTTAATGGGGGGATGATTCAGAAGGTATTGGGGAAATATATCGTGATTGGGGTGCGGAAATGAATTGCGTAATGCTCTGTAAAGAGAACTGGAAGTATGTAATTAGAGACGGACACCCTTTAGTACAAGCTCGCTGTCCTAAATGTGAAGTTTGGGGAGATGTGATTGACCACAATATTGACGATGAAGGTTTTATTAATCCTTCGGTAATTTGTGAATGTGGTTTTCATGCAATGGTAGCTTTAAAAGATTTCCAACGAGAGATTAAGAAAGGAGGTGATTAGCATGAAACAAATAGGCGACGTAATTGTGTTCACGGATGAAGTTGGAGTCCGGCACAATGCTCTAGTAACAAACGTATGGAGCGAAACTTGCTTGAATCTAGTGTATATGGATTCAGATGTTGACAAGACCGATTCATACGGACGGCAAATCGTTCGCAAAACATCAGTACAAGCGAAGATGCCAACAAGTGCCCCAGGATTCTTCTGGGAATAAGAAAGACTGTCTGTTTAAGTACATACCGACGAGGCGTGGAAAGAACTAGACACTCCCCACGGGAGATTGGAGGATGGAATGAGTAAGCGACAAGTTTGTGACATTTGCGAGAAAAGTTATGGTGGTTGGGAGTTTAGGAAAAGATGGAGTATTACTAGATGGTGTATGGGAATGTGTGGTGATTGGACAGAGGAAATAGATATGTGCGATAAGTGCTTAGATAAATTTAAAGAATTTGTTAAGAAAGGCTCTGCCTAATCATTGGAGGAGTGGATGATTAAGGTTTACTTTAGAAAAGCATGGGATTTCAGCGGTGTTGAAGTTGTCTTTGTGCGGTACGAAGAAGGCTATAGAAAAATATATGTAGCCAAGCCGGTAAAGCTTGAATGGGTAGAACACGAAGAAGGTGGCGATATTGAAGCTCCTACTCTCAAATTTGACCGATACGCTTCAGAAGATTTTATGAAGGCTATGGCTGAAGCACTCGACCAACAAGGCATCAAGACCGAAAACGACCATAAAATTAAAGGCTTGTTAGAGGCTAAAGAGGCTCACTTACAGGATATGCGAACATTAGTGTTTAAGAAAGGCTCTGCGAATGAGTAAGACAATTAAATGTAGCCTATTCCTATTTGTTCAATATGGTTCTACTTGTGATAGAACCATCGAGGTGCCGGATGATTTTAAAGAAGCCTGTAAGGTAATGAATGATGCCGGATGGAAGAAATGCGGAGGTATAAACGGACATTTACATTCTTGGGGGTATTTTTGCCCAGAACATGCCGAAGCAAATCAATTTTATGTTAAGGAGAAAACCAAATGAGCTTCACGTTAAAAGAAATCCCTGGGGCGGTTGTTGAGAAGAAAGACGTATCTAAGCACAAGAGATTTCCTACACGTCAAGAAATGACTCTTCAAGGTGCTGATTATGGTTTTAACGAAGGAATCGACGCCCAATCCTCTAAGAAGTTTCAGTTTAATCGGGAGAAGTTGTACCTAAAAACCTTAGAGGCTTTCAACATAGGCATAGATGAATTTCAAAAAGGCTACATCACAAAAGAAGAATTTTGCAAAGCAGTAACTAACATGATTGCTGACGACGATAAAAACATTGTGGAGGTTGAAAGTGCTTAAATTCTTATGTTCTTTAGGGATTAGATTCTGGTATTACCAAAAGTATGACGATAAAGGCGGTAATTGGTACTGTCAATGTGGTTGTTGTAGGAGGAAGAATGAAACCTAAAAAGACGCTGGCTACGTTAAACCTAAATTCCCTAAAGACTTTATTACAAGAAATTATCATCGAACAAGCAACTCGTGAATATTCGGGATTAAAGTGGGGAAACGACTCTATGAAATTACTTGAAGAAGCTATTCCTTCAACCGAAGTCCCAAGGAGGGGTAGAAAATGAATGAGTTACTTAAATGTCCGTTTTGTGGCTCAGAAGGCAAATTACGATACGACGATCTTGACCATCATTATATCGTCCAATGCTCAAGCTGTGATGCTTGTATGCAATATGGATATAAATCCAAGGAGCTAGCTATTAGATTGTGGAACACCCGCCACCAAGAGCTGAAGCCGTTAGAGTTAAATGAATTAAGTTTAATGGCTGATGAAATAAGGCTTGGGCCTAAAGATGAAGTTACTTTCAAAATAAGCCAAGGAACTAGGTTGGCACTAAATTCAAGATTACAACAGTTTATCGAGAATGTTTGCTTTCGATTCGGAGTTAAGGGGGATTAGGAAATGACCCAAGAAGAATTTGATAAGCTAAGAGAACGAGTACGGTACTTAGAAGAATTAAATATGGTTAGCCACCCTGCGCCGGAGAGCAAGGAACCCATAAGTGACCTGGAAGCTAAGATTGGCGTTAATAAGCCGCTTTGGAACATACATAAAGACTTTTATAACCAGGAGGCGAACGTGGATGAGATTGAGCAAAGCAACGAATTAACATGGATTATAGCCGATGGTAGACAAAGAGGATTAACTGCCGGTGAAGTTTCTGACTCAATTATTAAATCTGGCTACCGCAAGCAATCGCCTGTGGTGGATAAGGAACAATATCCCTGCAAAGATTGTGGAAAATTAAGAAACAAGGCTGAAGGTGGTACTACTTTTACAGTCTGTGATGAATGTTGGGATAAGCATTATGGTAAGGCCAAACTCTCCCCTCCCTCTTTGGTGGGGATTGATGAGGAGGAATTGTTAAACATAATAACCAACAGTAAAGTGGCTGAATTGGCATGGAAATATTGCGATTTAAACGATGAAGAAAACGGAGACTATAACCTTGAACTAGCCAAGGCCGTGGTTGAGTATCTTAGGAAGAGAAAATGAAGATCATATGGTTATTGTTCCTCATAATCGTGGCATTCATAATTATAGTTGAAATCAAATACCCAGAAGACATCAAGATTGACCATACATCGGAACATGTAATAAGAAAGGACAGATGAAAATCCGAAGGTTTTTAGAAGGTTTTTTTGTCGGTCTTATAATAACAACGGCGTTGTTCTTCATTGGTCTTGGAGGATTGACCATATTGCATATATTGTTGATTATTTTTATTAGTTTGGTCTTTGGATTAGCATCTTTAATAGGGTCATGGTTAAAAAAGAAACAAATTTCAAAGGAAGATAACCGTATACTTCGTGAAAACCTCGTATTTGAATAGAAAGGACAATATGGGAAAACACCTTAAATATATGAACGGGCAGCTTTATATAGGACTACAATTGTTTATTTGGATTATTCTATTTGGAATACCAACGTTACTTTTTCTCTATACCATTCTCTCCGCACCAAAGAATTACGGGCCACTTGAAAGTGCTATATTGGCAGAGAGCATGGCGAGAATGAAAGATTTAAAAAATATTAACGAAAAACTATCATCAATTCAGCAAACGGTTGATTTAAAGGCTGATAAGAATATTATTATGCCTGCTTGCTTCCGGGGGCGGTAGTAAAGAAAACTTGCGAATTCAATAATTGTGGGGTATGTTTATGGCAATGAGCGAAGAAGCGGAAGTTCCCAAGTTTGCTTATACCTTTAGCATAGAGAAATACGGCAAAGCTCTTGTTATCTTAAATCTTTTCTACGATGAATTGCCAGTGCCAGGCAGAGATCCGTCCGAAGATAAAAAATTTGCTAGAATAGTTTTTGAACGTGGCAAAGCCGAGGAATTGGCTAAGTTACTGTCTATCTTTCTCAATGTCAAAACTAATGATCCAGCCTTCCATGCTGCAACAATAAAAGATATGGAAGGCATTATTGATAACCTACCTCATCGAAAAATTAGTGAGGAAGATTAGCCTTTCTTCTCGTTTTCTTCTTAGCCGATTTGATAACTCCTCTTAATTCATCCATATATTGTGGTCCACGATTTTCCGTTAAGTCTTTAAGCACAACTGCCAATGCGTCTGCTGGCCTTCCTTGAAAGTCTTTGGGATAAAATTGTGGATTCAGTCTAAAAAATTCACTAGCTCTTGTATCTAAATCCATACCTCTCGAACTTCCCGTGGGGCTAGCAGCCCAAGCTAGCTTTCTTTTCATATCTTGAAATTCACCTTTAGAAAACTCTTCCTTTTTGATTGATCGCCTTAAATATTTTCTTGCTTTTTCGAGAGCTTTTAGTTCTTCTTGAGCGATTTCTGCTCTAATCTGTATATATGCTTGTTCATCCTCCTTGGCTATAATATCTAAATCATCGACCAAACTTTTGGGCTTTTCGGCCATAATGAGCTCATCATTGACATCTTGCGGCCTTAGCTTCTTCTCACCCATTACAAAGTTAGTACCCTTAACTCGACCATGTACATCAGTTGTATAAAAAGGAAGTCCGACTGGTGGTCTTTCAAAGTCACCGCCCATTTTTATAACAGGCCCGGAAGACTGTCCAGCCACTCTTGGGCTAGGTAGCATTCTATCTGTTCTGCGCACCGGCTTAGTTGGTGTTGGAAGGGACTTAATATTGACAACTTCTAACTCAGGATGTTGAGTTTGAGCTTTTTGGGCCACTTTTTTAAACCAAGGGGCCGCTTTAAACAAACTCACCTTGTCTATATCAGCCATTTTAGATAATGAATTTGCAACTCTTGTTAGAGCTGCAGGAGATGAAGCTACTTTTAACCCTAACGCAAGTGTCAGACCTGCCCCAGCACCACTAACACCACCAGTATAGCCACCAACCGCAGTTCCAAGAATTGTTCCAATCAACCCAATAGGGTTATTTCTAGCTTCCACAGCCATTCTTTGTTTTGCAGCCTTGGAGATGTCAATTAAACTCGATACGCTCTCGTTCAAGTCTGCAATCTGTGGAGCAGCCTTATCTATGGATTTATTAATGTCATGGTGAATTTTGTGTGCCGCTTTAGCAACAATGTCGTCTTCAACGTTCCCTGTAAATGGGAAATCATCTGCCAATTGACGCTTTAACTTAACAGCGTCTTGCAAAGAGATACCGCTTAAATCACCATACTTTTCATGAATGCTATCCTTAAGGTCATCGATTTTAGCAGCGACAGTTTCTCTAACAGACTTTTTAAGGGAGCCCTTAGCTTCGCTTGTGGCTGTTTTAATGCGATCAGAAACAACGCTTTGCAGGTTTAACACATCCTTGCTTTCAGCGACTGCTTGATGCAATTCTGCCGTTCTTTGTGCTAACCGTTGCTCAGATAAGTCGGCATATTCTGTTATTGTATTAGCGGTAATGCTCTCTTTTTGCATTACTTTAAGAGGGTCTTTCCCATATTTGAATGATTTGACTGGCATACGTACAACCATGTTGTGCATTCTTCCAGACAAATCTCTCATTGTATCGGGCGTCCCTTTTAGAATATCTTCTACGCCTTTAACAACAGGGCTTACAGCCTTCCCAGCAGCCTGAAGGGGTACGGTAGAGGCATCGGTCATAGCTTGACCTACTTTTGCTACAGAAGCCACTTTATTAGCCTGTCCAGTGGCTTTTAATACCACACCAGCCCCGCCTGTAGCCAAAGAAGCATCCGATATAACACCAAACGGATCATTGGCGAGTGTTTTCATCGCATTTTCTGGGGTATCATATCTATCCTTTACAAACGCCTTAGCGGTATCTATTGGGTGAGTTACGGCATGAGCAACTCCCTTAGCTGTTTCTACCGGGTTTGCTAATGCATGAGCAACCCCACCAACCAGTTTTTTACCGCTTTCATAATAAACACCGGGTATGCGTGTTATTGAATCCGCAACCACTTCGCCCATACCTTTTTTCTGGTTGGCTTGCTGTCTAGAAGACGCCTGCTCATCAAAACTAGCTATATCATCATCAGTTAAAACTTTAGCTTGCTTATTCTGACCGTCAAACTTTGCAATATCTTCATCGGTTAGGATAGCCATTTTATTCTGATCTCCATTGTCCATTTTCATCTCTGGTATAAGTTACGCCGTCAATAACCCTAGTATCACCGACTTTATACCCGTTATTAGAGGACTCACTGAATAATTTTTTATAATTCTTTTCCCCCATTGAGAGACTATAAAAAGTATCTAAATCTCCACGCATGACTTCTTGTAATGCCTGGATGTTAGCTGTATTAAAATTAGACGTCCTTCCGATACTAGGGAAGATGTCTTTATATTCCGCCGCCTCAGGAACACTAAAGGCAGAACCAGATAAACTTTTACGATAGTTTTGAATGGCTGTTTTAATCTTAGTGGCTACTTTACGAAGTTCGGGATTATTAACTCGTCCGATTTTGGCGTTAATATCTTCGAGCGTACCAGAGAAAATATTGGTATTAACTCCATTAATTTCTAATGTATTTAAATCATCTTGAATTTCTCCTAAAAACTTAAGAGTGCGTTCTTTTCCGTTAATAGCTTTTGCATCCTCCGCACCAGCAGAATCTCTAGCTGTTTTCTTTAATAGAGATTTAACATCCTCTATATCACCATTTGTTACTTTATCGTCAATGAAATCTAATGCTTGTTGTGTGGTATTGGGATTCATTGTAATTAATATCTGTTGAGCCGCGTCCCTAATTGGCCCTGCCATTGCTTCTGACTGACCCCCTAAACGAATCTCATCCTCAATTTGATCTACGGTCTTACCCTCACGCATTAACTTTATAATGCCAGGAAGTCCTTGCTCCATTCCTTTAGCAGTATATAATTTCTTCGCCAAAGACCTAGCTTGCACTTCTTGTGAGCCAGTTAAATCTGACGTATCAACACTGCTTCCTGATTGACCTAAAATTTCCTTTCTCCAAAGAGCCTCTTCATCCGGCGTCAAGGCTATACCTTGAGCTTTTTTCTCTTGGATTCTTCTAATAAAAAATTCTTTAGGCTTCTCCTCAACTCGTTCAAAGCTCATTCTATCTTTGCCAATTTGCAATCTTGGCTTTATAGGCTCTTCAAATACGCTTTTCTTGCCCGTTGGAACAGAGATAGGTGTTGGTGTGGATGTAGGAGCTGCCGAGGGATGAACGGCTTGGCGTTGATCTTGTCCCGGATAACTCATTATCTGTTCACCTTGAGCATTAAAAGCCTCTCTAGGTGGTGCTAATGCCGGATTAATGGTCTGCAAGACTAATGAGCGTCCTTCTGGGCCTGATTGAGCAACGTTTTTAACAAAACCACCTGCTTGATTGAGCCTATTTTTCTCTTGTAGCTCTACTTGGTTAATTTCAGCGGCCTTGCCCTTAGCAATATCTTCTTGTTGCTTAAAATATTCCTTCATTTGTAATTCAAGCATTTGATTTTGAAGATCGTTTGTCTTTCCTTCGGCGGCAGCCTTTTGAAGCTTAATCTTCATTTCTTGTTTATTAAGCTTTAGAATTTCATCCTCTTGCTGACGTTTCCGCTTGGCCTCTTGTAGAGCTGCGAGATTATCAGCCGACTTTCTCATGCTGTCTACTGCGCCAGCCATTACGTTTCCTATATCCATATAAGCCTCCGTTAATTCAAGCTTGCTAAAATTTTCATTATCATATCAGCATCAGTGCCACCGATTTTTCCGATATTAGATACTCCCGGCGTAGTGGTTGAAGATTCTGATACAGGTTTCTTAGTCGCGCTAATAATATCCAGCCATTGATTGGAAGAGCTTCCACTGCCTCCACCAAATGCAGAACCTCCCATTTGGCTCCCCATCGCGGCTCCAGCAGGACCACCGGCTGCAAATCCAATACCACCACCTACTGTTGAACCAATATCACCTAAGAAGCTCCACCCTCTTTCAAATTGCTTATCATCGAAAGCATCGCTATAGGCACCTTTCATAAAGTCGAATACTGACCCCTGTACATTAAAATCATTTTTTGCGCCTTGATTTTTAAAAGCTGCATCCCTAACATCCGCTTGTGTGTTGATGCCAATGCCAAGCAGATCCTGACGGCCTTTCATTGCTCTGATATAATCTTGATAGGCTAAAGCTGCATTTCGTTCTCCAAGAACATCCGCTGCAATTTCTCCACTTCTACCACCTCTACCACGCCCAGCACGTGCTAAAGCTTCATCAACACCCGTTAGAGTCTGACTATTGGTAGCATTGATAAAATTTAAGAACTCAGGCGTACCATATTCTCCAATAGGTGCAAAATAATCATTCGGGCCCTTGGTCAATAGGTCTTGAGAATACGTCTTGAGAAACTCTTGTGTAGAGTCAAAATTAGGGTCAGAGTACCATGAAGGATATTTAACCTCCGTCGCCTTACTATCACCACCAAATATGTCTTTAACAAAATCAAAAAATGCCATACTTCCCCCCTTAGTTAATTAAAACCTTTATCTCATCATCAGTAAGTCCTTGGGCTTTTAGCTTATCGGCCACCGATGCTTTATTCTTGCTCATTTTTTCCGCTTTCTTAGACTCTTGTATAAAGCGATCCTCCTCATCTGCAACCTTTTTGGCGTTTAAAACAATCTTACCGTCGACATATTTGTAATATGACACTGAACGATTCAACTCTTCCTTTTTGAATTTGTCAGGAACAGGGGCAGTCGCAACTCTAGCTTTATCCTCAGAAGATAAAAAAACCGAGCTTGATTCTTCGATAAATAAAATCTCCCCAGTATTCTTATCGTAGAACACCTCTTGAGCTTGTACTGTTGCCATAAAAATCATTAAGAATAAAAACCACATAAATATCTCCTTTTTAGTATCCTATTGCAACCCATCCAATTTGTGCACTACCCGCTAAAGTGTCCCCTATGGTAAATGATGAAGCCGACTGCGAACTAACATAGACATCTTGGGAAACCGCTGTCGAATTAGTCCTTGTTAAAATAATTGCATAAGACGTTGACGACGTGAAAGGTAGATTGCTAATCGTAGCTGCCCCAGATGATAAAGTAACCAATCCATGTGCTATGTAGTACGTTGATAAGTTTCTCCTCGTCGAAGAACTTGCACTGGTGCCATAATCATAAATCCCTACCGTGCTGGCAAGGATACCGCTGGATGTAGTAAATGGAAATCCGGCTGGTTCTGTATAGACCTTATTAGGGTCAATATCAGAGGATGAATTGTTATAAATAGAGCCTAGCTTTCGATAGTAAGTCACTCCTGAGGGAGCCGAAGATGATGTTGACAAATAGAATGTGCAAGTTGAAGCCGTCGCTGAAGATGTTCCACAATAAAGATAATAGGTCGTTGCCGACGCTTCTGCCCCTGTATCAATATTTGCAAATGTAACATTTGAGCTACTAGTATTTTGTAAGAATAACTTTGTTGTCCCTCCTGAATCTGTGACAACTACTTCCCCTGCCGAGACTGCAATCGTCGTAGCTGAGGAATAAGTAATGGCATATCCTTTTCGGTAGTTAGAAAGAAGCGTATTGAGAATTGCCCATTGAGCGTTTACCTCTGTAGGCCAATCAGTTAAATTATCGCTAGTAGCAGGTGCATTGGTATATTGCCATTGAGTAACTGCATATACAGGCGTTGAGATTAAAAGTAAAACTAGTAAAATCCTAAACATAACTCCTCCTTTAAGGTTCCCGAATTATAATTCCCGAAAATTCACATGATGTAATCTGGCTAGGATGCCCAGAATCAAATACTTTTATTGCTCGTAAGACGAGATTTCCAGAAGCTACAGCGAATGTGCATGAACCAGAACCATTTGGGGCAGCTGTATAGTTGACCATATCATTGACTGGGACAACCCCATAGTAAGTAATCACGTCATACACGCAATTTGATGTATCGGCAGTTATCGAATATGCCTCTGTAAAATTTGATCCGTAACTTGTTTGCGTACCACTTAGGCACGATCCGCTTGAGCTGTCAAAGCTACCTCCATAATTCCCGTAAATAAATACCTTACTGTTAGCTGTCCAATCTCCTGTAGAACTTATAGCTGTGTCTACTGTTTGTGATGGGCTACCTGTTCCAGTTTCGGCTTGTACCCTATTAGCATAAATAAACTTAGGTACGCTCGGAGGAGCGTTGTAGTAAGGAATGCTGCCATTGCTTGTTAGAATATAACCACTCGTCCCTATTCCTACATTCCCAATCACTCCTGTAGATGAGAAGTAAGGTATAGTTCCAGTTGTCGCCGTGCTTAAGTCTTTCCCTGTCCCACCACGACTAACCTCTAGTATGCCCGTAGTGCCTGTGCTTAAAGGTATGCCGTTCTCTAATTCACGCAATCTTCTGGAAGTTTTGCGTACTTCATCATTAAAGGCAGAAATAGTCCTCTTGTTATCGTAGGATTGAGGCACAATATCCTGTGTCTCAACTGCAGCTAAGACTGGAAAGCTAAATAGAAATATAATTAGGATAAAAATATTCATTATTTTGAGATAACGTATGCGTTAATATCTGCTCTAGCAGCAATCCTATTAACACGCCACGCTGTCGCTCCATTTTCTGTTATGGAAAAGCGCCATTTTCGTCCTATTCTTGATTCCGTAATGGTTGGAACATGTACAAAGTATTTCTCCGTTGAGTTTCCGAAATAATTGTCTGTTGAAGATGCTGATGGAGAAACAGACAGATCAATATCAAAACTGTAAGATGCACCGTTATCGTTCTCATAAGTCACGGTTAACGTTCCAGCCGTACCTTCATAAAATATCTGGACTTCCTTTATCCGCACGGGATTCTCACCACCTCCAAAATCGGTAAATCCACCCTTCCATATAGAAAGAATGGAAGTTTCAGCCGTGGTAGCTACTTTTTGGTAGGTCATGTGAAAAACAAAGTCGTTCTCTAGGTTGATCTCAGGAGCAATCGTAAAATCAGTGGTAGTAAAAGTAGCGCGAATCTGAATCCATGTATTTGCGGTTACTCCTGAAATATCAGAACCTGATGGATTGGTAAATTCACTCGACCAAGAGGCTCCTGATATCCCCCCTTCCGTTGATGCTAGACGGACGGCAAACGTAACATTCCCTGCACTTCCTAGTGATTCGTTCCAGTAAAGTTTATCTAATGCTGTGGCATCAATTTGTATCGCAGGAGATGTCCATGTGCCTGAACTAGCCTCAACTAGCCATGTTGCGCTTCCTTGAGCTGACCATGCCCCGGCCACAGTAGCCCACGTCTCATCCCATCCAAGTCTTACATAGGGGTCTTCTTCGTCCCCTCCTACATAGACATTGGCCTCTGTTCCACTAGTAAATTGGGTTTTATAGCGATAAACAAGATTGCTGAAGGCATTAGAATGGGCATAAACCTTTCCATCGGTTGTGCTAGATCCACTATATAAAACCCCAAAATCATCTCCGCTGTTAAAATCAGCCCAACTATCTATGCTTTTTGTGTCTTGAGTGTAAGAATTTCTAACAAGGTCAAGGAGTAATACCCTATCATTGGTACTCGCCCCTGTTGACTCGCTGGTATAAGCCATGAAATACTGATTGTCATGGTAAACGCCTACAACATCATCTTGGCTTGTTTCAAGAACATCTCGGACAACATCGGTTACAACATCGGAAATGAGCTCTACAGATTGACCATTAAGGGTATATAAGCCATGACGACCTAAGAATATGAGTCCTGTTTGAGTTTCTGCGGCACTATAAGGAGCCACACATCCAACATTGGAGAATGGAGCTCCAATCGTCCAATCACTATCATCTGAAGCGTCAGTGTAGAATTTACTCCAACTAGTCTGCTTCCCAACCTTGATACTTAAAGGGTCATTTGCGATGACGGTAATCTCATCCCCGTCATCAGGACGGATAAGCTCATAATCAGAAGCGGTGCTAAAGAAATCAGGATTATTAACATCAGACCAATAAATCGTAGACTTTCCAGAAACCGTCCCGGAGGGGTCATTGGCCATAAAGAGACGCTCTTTGCTAATTAAAGAATATTTCGCATATGGAGGCGTTACATCAGATGCGCTATTAGAAGAAATCCATGTGTCATAAGCTGTGGTTAAAGAACCGTCGGCAATCGCATCGTTATACGTTCTAGCAGTATTGTTAGCAATACTAGCGACTAGCTTATATCCACTATTACCAAGTCCTACTACAGTAGAACGGTTAGCTTGCCCTTCTGTTCTAAATATGTATCGTGTCGTTGTTCCAGTAGGGCCAATTGGAATATCCGTTAGAGTAATATCCCTAACGGCAGCTCCTGTCTGAATGGGATTACTAGCTGCATTAGAATATGAATAGGACGAGCCGTTATAAAAGGCCACCTTATACATATACCAAGATGAGGCATCGAGATTACTTCCTGTGTTTAATTCAGCAAAAGGAGCTCCTAAGTCCGCAATTAAATCTCCGGCAGTACGATGGCCGTCCGTATTGGCAGTAACTAAGAGCTTCCCATCCCATTTCTTAGCTCTGTCGGTTCCGTTTGTCCCAATAACAACGTCTTTATAGGTTACAAACTTCCATCGTTTACCATCGCTTAATCCAGTGGCCAAATTCGTACACGCCCCAGCATCGGAAATATAATCCATAAAAGTAGATGCTGTCTGGATAGTAAATTGAGTGGAATCTGATTTATAGTATCGGTATAGAGACTTGACCGCCGCAGAACGGCAAGCGGACAATTGAAGCATTTTGGCACGTTTCGCTAGAGAGCCAAACCGCTCATTGTAACGGACGTTTTGAGATATTGCAGATCCACCCTTTTGAATTAGATATGGAGAAACATGGGAGGTTAGTCCTTTAGAAAAGTCCTCAATGTTGTACCATTTATCGACAACAACGGCACCTGTTGAGCTTTGTCCAAAGGCAATCTGACAAGAAAGAACTGGTAAAAATAATATAGTGAATATTTTTTTCATATGCTCATTGCGTTCTCATTACTGATGGCTATGTCCGGTCTGCGCTTAATCTGGATAGAGGCCCTTCTACACTCATTCAGAAACTCTTGTTCTCTTAAATCTGTATCTGTTACAGCTCCTACCGCAGGAGATAGTTTCCACCGACAATAGGCCACAATAGCGTCATCTGCAGGCAACAAAGCTGTTATTTCAGTGGTAGAACCACTAAAAGGATAGTGATCATCATTACCCATATCTGTACGCTTTTTAAGATGGAAAATCTTGCCACCACTTGTTTTTGAAGTAGAAGGTGGCGGATAAAGCCCTAATTCGTCCCCTTCTTGCCAGTAATATTGTGGAAGGTCTACTGATTCAGCATTAAGCCAATTAGGGTATTTTTTTGTAATCCATTCTTTAGTTCTTGGATGTATTTCCTGCCACTCATTGTTAGAATCTTTAAAATAGATAGGCTTCTTTTCCATTCCTAAGAATGTGGGAGCAATCGTCGATAATTGATAAATCATCTGATCGGCAACGATATTAAAATCAGTGGAAGTCTTGTAGAACTTGCCTTCTAGGTTTGTTTCATCGCAAGCTTTGTTAATTAGAAAGTCAATCTCACTATCATCAACTCCACTAATATTCGGACACTGAAGTTTGACTCTTGTGCGGAACTGTCTAAGTTTCATATTTTAATCCTCTTTGTTAAATCCAGAGACATCCCCATTGGAATGTTGTTTCAGACTTATAATGCGTATTAACATCACCCATCCCGTAAGGAGTTTTAAGCTTTTCCCCTTCCACGGTAATGTCTGTGGTTCTATGAAATGAGCATCCCGATAAAAATATAAGTAGGATTAGTCGTGCCACCAGTACCCTACCGCTTCAAAAACATCTGGATATTGTTTAAAAATTCGGTCTAAATCAGCCGGACTTGGCCTACCAAACTGAATGTTCTTTAGCCGTTCGATTTGATCTAAATAATCGTGTTTAACCTGTTCCGAGCAGTATTCTTGCCACGGGCTTTGTAAAAACCGTAATCTTAAGAACTGTCCCAAAAAAGTACCTACAAAATCATAAGATCTTCTCCACCACGGCAAAGCAAGACGTCGTTGAATGGCAGCTAAAACGGAGATTTGTTCGTAATTACTCATATCTTTCAAAACCCAAAACTTTAAGAACTGACTCGAATTCATATATGCAGCAATAGGTTTTTCACGAAAACCAACAAAATCTTGAGACACCACTTCACCTAATTTATGCATGATCATCGCATGGTTATAGTTGCCAGATGTATGGTTACGAATCGCCCAACCTACAAATCCTCTGCGGTCATCACATAGAACAATAATAGGAAGGTCATCATCTTTAAAATCTGTTGGGTCTACGAACTTTCTTTGCATTTATGCCTCTCATTATCAACATTGACTTGGGTGGACTTTAAAGGTCTCATAGCTAACTGTTTCATGACGCACCCACTGAAAAATCTTATGACATCTATTACATTTATCGTATCCAACTGCCCTACCACATTTATCAGCAAACTCTTTTGTGTAATCCTTTGGTGCTTTACAGTTGGGACAGATAATTTCGTTACTTTCCATGTGTTTTTATTTTTTTAATATGCTTAATCATCCCCTTCGGGATAACTTGAAAAGGACTTGCAAACTGTAAACCTATGCCATCCCAAAAACATGAAAGAGTAACTTCCTTGTCGTCCTCTTTAACAATCACGCCCATAGATATTGTTAAATCATTTTTGTGATCTAGGGCAGGATTATCGTCAGTTGTAACGTATGCATCCTTCCAGAAAACCAATGCGACTTCTTTAAAAGGTGCCTTAAACGGACGCATGGATGTCGATATAGATGTTTTCTGTACCAAGACCTTGTTTCCTTATAGGTGTTAGTTCAATCTTAACCACTCCCATATCAGTAGGCGAAAGGCCAGCATCAGCTATATAGCTAGCCTCCTCTGGGACATATCCTTTTAGGAAGCTTCCAGTTCTAGCCATCAATACCTTTCGGTGATTTAATGCTAGCTTCCCTCCAGCTCTACACAGACGGAGCCTATTAACAAATCCAACGCTTTTTTTATGGTCATGGCCCATTAGATAAATATCCGCTTCCGCTGCCTCTGCCATTTGTTGAACTCTGTTTAAGCTTCCACCTACCAACCGTGACGCTCCTAAACCATGATGAGCCCAAATATCCACTGTATTACTACGATTACCAGACTCGGGCACTCGAAGTCTTACGAATGAGCTAACGCCTAAATATTTACAATCAAGCATTGCGCACATGCGCTGTGTAGATGTCGTCCCATCAATAAAATCGTAATAGTGATTACCTTCCACTAAGCCTATTAAGCGTCCTTTCATAAAAGACATTTCTTTGACAATGAGCCGTACATATTCCATCGCCATATCATCTAAAGTACGTCTTGAGCTTTCATGCAATGCGCTATGCGTCAGCAGTGGCCTCTCGGAAGTCGAGGCTAAATCTAAGTAGTCACCCATGCCTAAGAAGTAGGCATTTTTCTTGCTTTTTGCCCAATTACAAAAATCTAACCACCTGTCAACCGCACAATGAGGAGAGCTTCTATGAATATCTCCAAATGGTATTAAATAAAACGTATTGCCAAACTTCTGCTCTGCCACTTCATAGTCGTAAATTGTAAACACGCCCGTTGTGCGCATTAGAACCCTTTATGGTCATAAAATTACTTTAAGCCAACCTTAACGGCTATATATCCAAGAACAAGCGTTATAATGAAGCGGAATACAAATGTTGCCGTATCTCTACCTTCTTTGCTGCGCTCCTTATTGTGGCTTTCTAATCCAATAATCTTGTCGTTATGGATGGACACTTGAGCCACTAATCCGACTTTTCCATTTCCATTCAAGATATGTTTTATGTCGTGCAAGTCTTTCTTTATCTCTGACAGGTCAATCTCTACTTTTCTACGTTCTGTCTTTTGATCCCAGCCGTCCATGCCGTCCTCCATTACGGTTTTAAAGTATTTCGCCAAAGGCTCCGATAGATGGACTTCCCGTCGCCAAAGGAGCAACAAAATCACCGCTAGCCGTAAATGTATGTATGGTATTACCGTTAGCGGTAGTGATAGTCCCTCCAGTGCCGCCGCTATATTGAGCGGTTGGATAAGCGATTATGACGACACCGTCACCCCCGTCACCACCCGATCTTCCTGTACCACCACCACCAGCACCGCCACCTTTCCCATCTGCTCCGTCACCCCCTGCGGTTGAACTATTCCCACCTGTACCACCTCCGCAAGTACTAGTACCAATGTTTCCTCCTTCAAAGGTTCCCCCTGCTCCACCGCCCGCGTAACAAACTGAAGCTCCACTAATACTATTCGTGCATCCAGCCCCACCATTACCTCCGGTAGTCGCATTTGGAGCATTTTGGCCAGCCCCACAACCACCGCCCCCGCCTCCTGCTGGATAAGGTGAACCCGTATGCCCTCCATTAGACCCACCAGCAAAACCTTGTCCGGCAACTCCGGTTCCACCGTTAGTAGTTCCAGTAGAAGCGGCAGAACCTCCGCCACCGGAGGCCCCATTGTCACCATTTCCAAGGTTACATCCTGCGCCACCTCCACCTTGAGATGTTATAGTGCTAAAAGTTGAATTCCCCCCATTCCCCGGATTTAAGGCGTTTGTACCCCCCGCGCCGACTGTGATGGCATATGTCTGACCTTGCGTGATTGATAGCTGCCCTTCGACAGAAGAGGCTCTGTATCCTCCTGCTCCTGAACCGGCTGCATATTGGTCACACCCACCACCTCCACCACCTATTACTAACCAATCAACATTCATGGTCGCCGCCCATGAAGCAGTGTGGAAAGTCAATAAAAATAGAATTGTCAGTATAATTTTTTTCATATTAAAAATTTAAAGTTGCGCCACAATAATAATTAGTACCATTCCAGGTACAATTTATGATGTCCGACTTGTTAGCTGTGGTCGTTAAAGTAGGAGCCGATCCCCCAGACCAAAGGACAGCCGCGGGCCAGGAATCAATTATTCGACTTCCAGTAGCATCTTGCTTAATACGAAGCTGAAGTTTTCCTAAGTTGCCATTAGTAGGCGGAGTAAATGCGACATGGGCCCCCGAATGAGTGCCAATGCCGACGTTTTGATAGTTTCCATTATTCCAATTAATCGTCGTCGTACCTATGCCAATATTTGAAGCCAGCGTATATTCGCTGTTAAAGGTAGCGACGTTTTGAGTAACGATAAATGTTCCCACACCAACATTGCCGACAACATCAAGCTTATACCGTGGTGCGGTCGAATTAATGCCTACATTATCGGTGGATGTTGTCAATCTGACTGTTGTACCTGCATCAGTCCATCCTCCGGAAGTAACCCCTGTGATAGCAGACCCATCACCAGAGAAAGCCGTAGCTCTTACTGTTCCAGTTACATCGACTTTAGTCCCTGGATTATCTGAACCAATACCTACGTTTCCAGAAGCGTTTAATATCGCATTACTACCAACCCTTTTAAAAGGGTCAGCAAGCGGACTACCAAACTCCCCACCTCCAAAGTTTTGAGAAAAAGAAGGTGTCGTTATTAAAATTCCTAGAATAAAAAATATTGTCTTTAACATGGATTTCCCCTTATTCGTCTTCTTGAAAGATAATATCTGCCGTGATTTGAGAATCAGCATCTGGGTCAAAAACAAAACGCATGTATCTGGCAAGTCTCGCTTGGAAATAAATCCTACGGGTTGCGTCTCGTAAAGTTGTTACAATGTTCCCCTCTTGAGAAATTGTTCCAGCTAAATCGCTTACATATGCTCTTTGCCATGTATTTGTGTTCCCGGTGTCTGAGTATTCGGCATAAATATCAACGTCACCTGCGCCACCCGCCTTGTCCTCTTTGATTAGAAGACATACTTGACCAGTGTTTTTTTCAACCTTAATTGCCTCACTATTCACAGCAACTCCGTTCGTCAGTGCCAGATCAGTAATAGTGGCCCCTGCCGAATTTAGTAATCTTCTAGAATTAACAAAACGCATTTTTATCCCCCTTGTTAGATGTGAACATTGTCACGCCTGTTATATGCAAGACCGATTAATAAAACGGTCAGAAATGCCAATTGAGGCACATGCCAAATTGGGTTTGTCATGGATAATAAAACCAAGGCAGAGATGGATGCCAATATTGCTATGTCGCAATTAGCTGTTTTTTTATAAAATTCGGCCCATGCCTTCCAAAAAATAGCTAAACCAATGAATCCTAAAGTGTATAAAACCTCTAAAGCCTCGTTGTGGGCTTGGAAAAATGGACTTTCATGATAAAAAGGAAAAAATACGGCGAATGAACCAAGGCCATATCCAGTTAGAATGTGTGTTTTACTAATCCCAGGGAAGGCAGGGTTAAAAATGTCTTTAATTACGTCTAACCAAGTGGCAAAACGGCCTGTATCGCTAATTAAATGGATTTTTGGGCTGATGAAAGTGAGTACAATAAGAGCAACAACGTAAATAAAAGCCAAAATGATCGCTGTACGATGAAAATACTTAGTCATATAGAGCAATACGAACAAGGAAACACAAAGACCGCTTCTATTCCCTGTTAAAT
>Ga0196964_10000593_pt1 | contig 20868 bp, 16 predicted proteins | sample S1_10metaG_FD_148615 | JGI IMG/M metagenome (GOLD analysis project Ga0196964, IMG submission 148615) | Soil microbial communities from Anza Borrego desert, Southern California, United States - S1_10 | ecosystem: Environmental > Terrestrial > Soil > Desert | place: USA: California | collected... | reverse complement strand
TCTCATTTCTTATCGTCTTCCTGTTTCATTGTAACATTCCCGGATTCCAGGTGGGCTGGAGCGGGGTCAATATATTTTTTGTTCTGAGCGGTTTTCTCATCACCAGCATCCTGCTGGAGGCCAAGCACAGCAACAACTACTTCACTGGCTTTTATATGAGGAGGATCCTCAGGATCTTTCCCATCTACTACGCTGTGCTATTTGCCATGTTTGCATTCTGGGTGCTTTCAGGAGGCGGCGAATGGCACCGTATGCTTTACTACCTTACTTATACCCAGAATATATTCCATGCTTTCGGTGCCGACGATCCGATCCGGGGACCCATCTTCCACACCTGGACGCTGGCCATCGAAGAACAGTTTTACCTGTTCTGGCCTTTTATCGTTTATTATATGAGCCGCAAAAACCTGTTGCGGCTTTCCGTTGTGCTCATTATTATTTCGCCCTTGCTTCGCATACTGTTTTACAGAATGAGCGGGAGCGTATTCATGGGCAATATGCTCCTGTTCTGTCAGACGGATTCGCTGGCATTCGGCGCTATCCTCGCCCTTGTCCCTTTCCAGCAGCAGATAAAACCTTCCCGGCTCCGGAATGTCCTGTTCCTTTCAGGGCTGGTACTTTTCCTTGGGCTTACTGTCTATCTCGGCATCCTTCATGGCGGTAAGAATCCGGCAGACATCCTGATGACCGGATATAATGCCTACAACACGCCGGACGGCTACCTGAATACCTTCTGGGGTCCTTTTATCTTCTCTGTAGTCGGTCTGATGGCTTCTGCCCTGGTGGTTGCCTGCTATGATCCGGAATCCCGGCTGGCAAAGGTGCTCTCCAACAATGTGCTCGTGCACGTGGGCAAGATCAGCTACGGGCTCTACCTTTACCACTGGATCATTATTATCTTTCTCCGCTTCCTCACCAAAAAATATCCGTTGGGCAATGCAGCCTTCTTTTTCCTGAGCCTGGGGCTCACATATATTGCGGCAGTTATTTCCTATTATACCTTTGAGCGGTATTTTATGAATAAGAAGAAACATTTTGCCTACCTGAAATGATTCCGCTGTTTAAAGTATTTACGCCCGAAGACCTGGATATGGGCGCCGTAAAGGATATCCTGATGTCCGGCAAGCTAAGCTTTGGCAGCTACGGACAGCAGCTGGAGCAGGCGCTGAAAGACTACCTGGGCAATCCGCTGGTGCTGACCACAGCCAACAATAACTACGCGATGCTTATTGCGCTGGCAGTGCTGGATCTGAGGGAAGGCGATGAGGTGATTGCCTCGCCCATGGCCTGCCTGGCATCCAACCAGCCGGTGCTCAACTTCAGGGCCAAGGTGGTATGGGCAGATATTGATCCCTACAGGGGTGCGCTGGATCCGGAAGATGTGAAGAAAAGAATCACTTCAAGAACGAAGGCCATCCTGCATTATCACTGGGGCGGTTACCCGGGCTATGTGGACGAGATCAATGCGCTGGGCATGGAGCATGGCATCGCGGTGATTGATGATTGTATCGAGTCGTTCGGGTCGGAGTATAAGGGAAACAGGATGGGGGGGCTGGGCACCGATATAAGCTGCTTCTCCTTCCAGGCTGTAAGGCTGCCGAATACGGTGGATGGAGGCGCCATCAGCTTCAGCGACGCGAAGCTCTATGAGAAAGCAAAGCTGATGCGTGATTTCGGTATCAACCGACCTACCTTCCGCGACCGGCACGGCGAGATTTCCGCCTCATCCGACATAGCACTTCCGGGCTACAACGCCATGATGAGCGAGCTTAACTCTTTTCTTGGGCTGCAGCAGCTAAAACACGTGCCGGAGCTTCTGGAAAGGCAGCGCCGCAATGCGGCATACTGGGACCGGTATTTTGCGGGCGCCGGCGGACGGCCATTAGGGAACAGGCAAGAAGTCTTACCTAGTTACTGGATTTATTCAGCCCTCATAGATGATGCCGAAGAAAAGATGCTGCAGCTTCGTGAGCAGGGCTATTATGCGTCGCGGGTGCATCTGCGCAACGATTATTATTCCGCCTTTGGCAGGGCCCCCTACCCCCTGCCGGGCGTGGATCAGTTTGAAAAACAGCAGCTCTCTGTTCCTTCGGGGTGGTGGGCAAATCTATAGACAGATGGCAAAAAAGAGAATCGTCGTTCTTGGCAGCAGGGAGCTGGCCGTGCAGCTTACCTTCTGGATGCTGGAACAGCCAAACGTAGAAGTGATCGGCTGTGTGATACCGGACTACAAAGGGGGGGAAAAAGACCCGTTTTACTTATGGGTAAGATCCAGGGGACTGCCCGAATATCCGGTGGACGCGCTTGCTGAACTGAGACCTGATCTCGCCTTTTCGCTCAACTACTGGCGCGCCATACCTGAACACTTAATCGATGCCGTGCCGGGTGGCATTGTCAATATCCACCATTCCTACCGTCTGCGCTACAAGGGCAGGAATACCTGCAGCTGGGCTATCATGAAGGCGCGGGAAGACGATGTATGGTATCATGGTACTACCCTGCATTACATAGATAAGGAGCTGGACAAGGGAAGGATCATAGCCACAGAAAAATGCCCCATCACTGAAGAGGATACAGCCTTCACACTTTTCGGGAAGGTGGAGCAGCTGGCGGCAGATCTGTTCAGGCGGAAATTTGCCGATATCCTGGCTGGACAGGATGGCGCAGCCGAACAGGAAGATGAGACCAGCTATTTCTTCGATGCAAAACAGCGGCCGGATATCCCGGAGGAAACGGCCGCTGCTTTATATGATTACGCCAGGGCCTGGAGCTTTCCTGGCAAGCCTGCGCCTGTGATAGAATTCAACGGGCATAAGATCAGGCTTCAGATAGACAGTGAATGAATTGAAGGTTTGATCAAGAAGGCGACAGGTTAGGAATTCGTCTTAAGTAAGCTGAACAGATTTGAGCACCCCTCCAATATTCGCGTAGAGCTTGACTGTACTGCCATCATCCCAAACCTGATACGTGCCGCTGGGAACATCATTGGTTGAAACAGCTCCGGGTTTACTGTGAACAACATGTGCGGGCACCTTAAGATTACTCAGAATTTCTACGATATCGCCGATATCTATCTTCTTGGCAGCAACCCCGGTTGTACCGCCGGCCCAAAGACACAGATTCTTGAAAGCCCATAGCCCGAAATTGTCGCTTGCCGCTCCGGTAAACGTTTTTTCCAGCCCGATTACTCCTCTGTCGTAGCCGTTTTTCCGAAACCAGACACCTTTATCGCCGTCTGTCGTATCGTTGTATAGATTTACCGGAGCTATTATCTGGTTATTTATTTCGAGCGCGTTGAATCCCTGCAGCTTATAGTTGTAAGGTGCCGAATTGCCGGAGATCCTGTCACTTTGCAGCACAGTAAGATTATTGGTGCCGTTTGATGCCACCGGTAATGAGCCGCCCCTTGGGGCAATCACCGTGCTTTGCGCAGTAGACTTATTGGTGATTCCGCTGTTAAACAGATCGCCAGTGGACATAATTCTGGAAGTTCCGGTTGTAGCCACCACATCGATATGGATGTCGGCAAAAGTAGCAGACGACTGATTAAAAGCGAAAACACATCCGAAAGTGTATAAAGCTGATGATTGCTCTAATACGATATTGACCGGTGAAGGAGCAGATTGAGTGCCTCGCCCGTTTTCGAAGTGACAGGATGTGAAGTTGGTTCCCGCGGACGTCAGATAAGCACCTATATCATTCGCTTCAATGACACAGGCGTGAAAATACTGGTCATCGAGATCGTGAAGGTCTGCACCGATGATGTTTCCCTGGACCTCGCATGCTATCCAATTATTTGCATTGGATTTGGCGTCTTGTGAACTAATTACTTTTTTTTCCGTTAGAATGCCAGTTTGCCATCCAATGATATGAACCAGGCTAAATGAATTCTGGAGCGCGAAAACAAGCTTGATTCCCGTTCCGAGGTTATTGTGCCCGATGAGCCAGCAGTTATTCAGATCAAAACGGGAAATTCCATCATTGCCGATACCGTTAAGTTCGATCCCGACTGTAGTGTTCGACGAAAGTGTGTTCTGGTTTCTAATACTTAAATTGCTGATGCTGCTTCCCCAGATGCTTGTAACCTTGATGATAGAAATCCCTGAACCCTGAAGCACGGTAGCATTAGGGCCGGCACCTGTGACTTTTATGTACTTACTCAGTACGATCTGAGTTGTTATTAGATAAAGCCCCTCTGGAATATATATTTCCCCGCCCCCTGCCGGCAAAGCAGCTATTGCAGCATTTATTTTACTACCAGCGTCACTGCTGCTGGTCGGGTCCGCCCCGAACCAGCCAACGTTGATCGGGCCTTCATACATTCTAACCCAGAAACCTGTCAATCCTGCAAATACTGTCCCATTATTGGCAGTACCAGTCGATTGCCAAATAAAAGGTTATTCTTTATATCCGCAGTTGGCTGACCGTCATAGACAACTACTGAGTCCGCATAGTTGATGTCAATAGTAGCAAGAATGCTTTGAACCGTAGGATAGGACGCGTTCGTCGGAATGAATCGTGTATCAAAAGACATGGTGAATAGTTTAGTTAAAAACAAAATACATACACAGTCTGGATATTAATTATTGATATTACTTATGGAAGAGCCTGACCACATCTATTCTAGCACTAAGCCAAAATCACGCTTAATGGAGCAAGAACACTCGGTTTCGGAACAAGGGTAATCCCCTATAGGGCATTACACATAACCGTTTCCTCATTGTCCAATGCAAAAGCATATTTATCACAAACCAGAATCCTCTGTTTTATAACTCTTTCTTTTATTTTAGCGCACCGGGCATTTCACTTCGCCGTTTATTGGGGCAGCTTCAAAGAAATATTATCGCTAATGTGGCAGGCAGGTTATGGAATATGATTTCCATCTACCTGTTCATACCCTTTTACATCCAGGCTATGGGTGTGAAGCTTTACGGGCTCATCGGGTTTTTTGCAGTGCTGCAAGGACTGATGGCAGTCGCAGACCTCGGTTTTTCAGCAACCCTGCAGCGGGAATTTGCCATTGACCATCCGAACGGTAAAAAGCTGCGGTTGCTGCGGGCGGCAGAATCCATCTACCTGCTTATTGCGCTCATTGCCGGTGCTGGATTTTATTTCTTCGCCGGCTCCATCGGCGAGCGCTGGCTGAACACAGAGGGTATTGACCCTGCGACTACCCTGAGCTGCGTGCGTTATATGGGTATAGCCGTATGCCTGCAGGTGCTTTCAACGATATATACCGGTGCCTTGCTGGGGCTGGAGAAGCAGGTGCTGGCAAACGGGCTGCAGATGGCCTGGGGGCTGCTGAAAAGCGGACTGGTAATTCCGGTGCTTTTCGCGGTATCAAGGCCGGCAGAGACTTTTTTTCTGTGGCAGATAGGGGCAAACATCGTATTCCTGGCGGCACTGCGCATGATGCTGTCAAAAGCGTTAGGAAGAGGGCAACATTCAGAACCTGCTCAGGGGAAGGATGAGCTGTTCCGGCGGTCCCTGCGATTTGCAGGAAATATTATCGTACTGGGACTCATAACAGGAATCATCGTCCAGATTGACAAACTGGCTGTAAGCAAGTATCTTCCCATCGATGATTTTTCCATATACACACTTGCCGGAGCACTGGCGGCCGTGCCTGTGGTGGTTGCCAATCCACTGGCTGTAGCGGTATACCCCAAGCTGACAAAAGCGATGGCCCGGAAGGACGCCGCCACCACTCATAAAGTATTCGAGCAGATGTACCGGCTTATTGCCATCGCCGCCGCAGTAGTTGCCGTAAACATAGCCTTGTACTCCGAACTGCTGCTGGAGCTATGGACTAAAAAACCTTTAATCGCCGGGAAGGGAGGTAGAGTGACCGCTGTATTAGTGCTGGGTCAGATGTGCCTGGCGCAACAGGTAATTCCATATTATCTGGCGCTGGCGGCCGGAAAAATGAAGATCAATATTGTGCTTTCGGCTATAGGGCTTGCGACACTGGCACTACTATACTGGTGGATAGGCTCCGGCAGCAGCCTGATGGTCATGGCTGCTGTCATCACCGTCTATCATGTGTTGTTTTCCATGGTCTATATCCTGCTTGTGGTGCGCAGATTTACTTCTATAAACCCGGTGAACTTCCTGTTCAGGTCCTCCTTGCTGCCTGTGCTGGGGGTAATTGCCGCTGCCTGCCCCACGTACTTACTGAAGCCGGAACTGGGTCATTGGAGCCTGGACCTGATTTATGTCAGCATCAGTAGTGTGGCCGGATTTCTGGTGTCTGCAGGTCTCTGCTTCCGGCTCCCCCCGCACAGGATTCCCGCTTATTTGCGAAAAGATTTACTTTAGCGCCTACATGGTAGAACCCATTTTGAGCATTGTAATTCCTACAAGAGACCGGTACTATACTCTATTTAACCTGGTAGGGAAGCTGATGTCCTGGGAAAGTGACGAGTTTGAAGTCGTTGTACATGATAACACAGCAGACAATACCGAGGCGCTGGCGGCTTTTGCTCCCTATCAACAGGACGCCAGGCTGAAATACTTTCATGTAGCTGAGTCACTCTATTCGATTGACAACTATACGCGGGCATTTAAAAAAGCAACCGGAAGCTATGTATGCTTTCTGGGAGATGACGACGGGATCGCCTTCCAGGCTATCGCCTTTACCAAATGGATGCAGCAACAGGGGATAGACACTGCCGCTGTGAATTGCGGCTCTTATGCATGGCCTGGGCTGAAAACCTCCCTGTATGGAGAAAAATTCAGCGGCTCGCTTATGATTTACGGTGAATCGGGCAGAACGGAGATCCTAAACCCGATCGACGAGCTGAAGACTATGCTGCGGCGCGGTGCATTTGGCTTTACCAGGGTGCCGAGAGCATATCATGGCATCGTATCGGCACGCTGCCTAAAAGAGCTGTATAGTAAGGCGGGTACTTATTTTCCTGGTCCGGTTGCGGATATGAGTAATGCTGTAGGCTGCTGCTTCTATTCCACTAAGCACGTTTACGTGGATGCGCCAATCATTATTGCGGGTGCGTCCCCCAAAAGTATGGCGGGGCGAGGGGCCATTGGACAGGCACACAGCAAAATCGAAGAAGAGGTAACATTGCCGCCGAAAACCGCTGAGCACTGGTCGCCAATGCTGCCCAGGTATTATGCCCCGCAGACCATATGGCCCGAAGGGGCCATAAAGGCACTGGAAAAGACCGGCCATGCCACCTACCTGAAGTACCTGGACTTAAGCAAGATCCAGGCGGCGCTGATCATGTATAACCCCGGCCTGCGTGGCTTTTTCCTGAAATATGTGCTGCAGGAGGTACCGCTATACAAGCTTCCTAAGGTTGCCTGGAGCTTTTTTCTGCTCTGTCTTGTGCGGCTCCGCACCCTTTCCAAAACGGGGCTGCTGGTGCTGGGCGCTAAAAAAGCCATGGGGCAGCAGAATCTACCGGCGTCCAGCATAGCGGAGGCAATGACTATTATCGAAAAAAGGCTGGAGGGGCGAAATGATCTGGTATGGCTTGGCAGCGAGCAGGGATCATCGCGCCGGTAACACTCCTATTTCAGCCGGTAGGCTGTATAAATGGCTAATATGCAGTAAATTTAACCGGATACGGGACCTTAGCGCTCCCCTGTCAGATCAGTGCTGTTTTAATATTATTCTTTGTGCCAGGCAGAAATATCCTTCATTTATTATTGCAATTCAGTCTTTTTGCCGCTGTCTTCTCGCAGATAGATACGAAGATCCTGAAATCGCCGCAGCTGTATTTCCACTACGTGCTGATGTTGCTCCTGATGCCGGTGCTCGTTTACCGGCATAGATCCGTTCCGAAGTATATCCTGTATTTTATTGTCCTGGCATCCGGCACAGGGATCTTTTATGTGGCGCGAGGCTACAATTCTTTACCGCTATTGGTCAAGATTATATTTATCATCACATTCGTTACCCTTTATTTTTACTATTTCCTCCGCGAGTTCAGGTTCGATATCGAGAAGGTGTTCGGGTTTTATCTTAAGGGAGCAATAGTAGCCAGTATTGTTTTTTTTATACAGCATGTCGGCTTTGTACTGGGAATACAACCCCTATATAACCTTAGTTACCTGGGTGTGCTGTTCAAGCCTCCCCAGGAAGACGGGTTCCTGCCGGCGGCCTTCATGCCGGAACCGGCAGGTATCGCGAGCGTGCTTTGCTGCGCGTTGTTCATCGCATTGCACAATGTAGTCACCAGCAGGAGACTGATGCTCAGTTATACCGGCTCTATACTGATCATAGCTGCCCTTTTATTTTCGGGGTCATCAACAGGATACCTTGGGATGTTCTTTTGTTTTCTCCTGATGGCTATTAATTACAGAAAGGTGGCTATGATCGCCGGTTCCGTGGTAATAGGCACAGGGGTATGCCTGGCGCTGTATAGTTATAATGCCCGGTTCAAGATGCGGGTGGACGATTCGCTGGGTGTATTCTTCTACCAACGGCTCACCAGCGAGAAGCAGCTGAAGAACGGGTCTACCATGGCTCTTTACAATAACCTGCACATTGCCAGCTCCAACTTTAAAAATCATCCGGTAATGGGTACAGGACTGGGGTCGCATCCTGTAGCTTTTGGATTTTACAACCGGTTTGATGAGGATACGATTTGGTGGGCAGAGCTGAACAAGGAAGATGCCAACTCTTTATTCCTGCGGCTGATGTCGGAAACGGGGCTGCTGGGGCTGGCGCTGTTTTTTGGGTTTCTGGTAAAATTCGGAGTAAGTAAAAAAAGTTCGGTGGATAACAGACGCTGGCTGATCAGCAATGCCATTCTTGTGTTTGTCTTTGTAACATTGCTCCGGCAGGGAAACTATGTAGGATACAGTATACCTTTTTTTCTTCTGATGTATTATTACAACCATAAAAACAATATGCGGCTGCGGCTGGCTGCAACGTCCCGGCCAGCTGGCGGTACTGTAGCAGATCCTTTGCCGGCCGGCCTTAAAAAATATGATTAGCCTTAACCCATTTAAAAGCCTGCGGCGGATCACTTCCAGCAATCTTTACTTTCCGGAGATCGACGGGATCCGTTTTCTGGCTATCCTGCTGGTGGTGCTGTTCCATGTCTATGGCTATTTCAGAGCAAAGTCCGGTACCTATGCTGACAGTCCGGATAATTATGGGCTGATCAATCAGCTGCTGGAAAACGGGAAGCGCGGCGTGCAGCTTTTTTTCGTGCTGAGCGGCTTTATCCTCTGTCTTCCTTTTGCGCTTCACTATCTTAAAAAGAAGGAAAAGCCAAAGCTGGGCAGGTATTATCTGCGGCGGGTTACCCGGCTGGAGCCGCCCTATATCATTGCGATGGTTGTCATGTTCGCCGCCCATATTGCTGCGGGCACCTATACCCTGGCGTTTCTTTTTCCAAGCCTTCTTGCTTCCCTCGTATATTGTCATAATATCATTTTCCAGCATACCCCTTATGTGGCGGTTGTGGCCTGGTCCCTGGAGATAGAGATCCAGTTTTACCTGCTGGCGCCGTTGCTTTTTAAGATTTTGAAGTTTCCGGCAGCCTGGCGGAGGGGTATACTGGTTTCAGGCGTTCTGGCTTTCTGTCTGCTGCAGGAACTTTATGAGCCTCCTTTCGAGTCGATCTACAGCTACCTGCAATATTTCCTGGGCGGTATTCTGCTGGCTGATCTGTATGTGAGCAAAGACTGGAGGAGTATCATGGAATCTAAGGTCATCCTGCCGCTGCTGCCGCTGCTGCTGGCGCTGATCTGCTATCTGCCGGTCCATGGACCTGGAAACAAGCTTCTGTTTCTCGCTGCGGTTGTCTTTTGTTATTATTCAATCCTGTCCAATCCGCGCATGAAGGCCGTTTTCTCTTACAAATTCATCCCCATCATTGGCGGAATGTGCTATTCTGTTTACCTCCTGCATTATTTTGTCATCTCCGCCGCCGGAAGATTTACAATGGAATTTCGCCTGACCGATAATTACCTGCCTAACCTTTTAATGCAATGTGTTCTCCTTTGCCTGATCGTAGGCCTGGTATCTGCTGTGTTTTACAAATGGGTAGAACAGCCGTTTATGGCCAGCAAATGGCTGACAGGCAAAAAACAGGTTAAAGAAGCTTTGCGGGAAGATGTCGCGCCCAACGCGGTGGCTGGCGTAAAAGGGGAAGAAAAAGTACTTTAGCCCTGGCAAATAAGAACATATTTACCACCTGCAATTAATGGCGGAAAAGACAAGCACAAGGCACAGCAAACCTATTCTGCTGGATGCGCTTTATATCAATGAAAGCGGGGGCAAAAAGCTGCTTGACTACCTGGTGAGGATCTTCGAGGAAACCGGGCTGCCTGTTTTTTACCTGCTGGATGCGCGCATCTCAAGCGCCTATCCGCAAATCCCGGAAGAGCGAAAGAAGTTCCTGAAGGCCGGGCTGGTGTCCAGGCTGCAATTCTACAGGCGGCACAGGAGCAGCTTCAGTAAGGTACTTTGTTTTGCCAGTATTCCGCCGCCGGTCAGGATGGATTGTGAAGTTCATACTTACTACCAGTACGTAATGTCCGACCTGGCAAAAAAGGAAAGCGGGCACCCCTTTAAGGTAAGACTGCTGCTGCGGCTGAAAATGATTTATATCAGTTTCTGCGCCCGCTATACCACATCTTTTATCGTTCAGACAGGCTATAGCGCGCAGGCGCTGAGGGCAACGCTGGCTGACAAGTCCAGGCCGATACATATTCTGCCTTTTTATGACGACAAAAGAATATACAGGGATGAGCGCATAAAGAAAGAAGAGATATTTCTATACGTCAGCAATGGGGGGGCGCATAAAAACCACCAGATGCTGCTGGACGTATGGGAGCAGCTGCATCAGAACGGGTACCGCCCGACGCTTGCCCTGACCGTCCAGCGCCACTATACATTGCTCTACGACAGGATACAAACCCTGCAAAGCCGTGGACTGGCTATCATCAACACCTGGGCTGCCAATGACGAAGCGCTGAACAAAGAATACAACCGGGCTGCATATTGTGTTTACCCCTCCTTAACGGAAAGCCTGGGGCTGGGGCTCGTGGAGGCCGTGGATGCAGGCTGCAAGGTGATCGCTGCCGATCTTCCTTATACCTATGAGGTCATCAGTCCGAGCCTTGCATTTGATCCCAGAAATGAAAACGACCTCTACCAGAAAATAGTACAAGCGCTCACAACTCCGATACCAGATTCATCCAGGAGAATGAAGAACAATATCAGAGAGATCATCCGGCTACTGCAGCAGGATTAGCGGAAGTTGAAATCCCGCCGCGCAATATTGGCCCGGAAACCGAAATATGCCCAGGTTGAGCTCTTCTCAGGTACCGGCAGCGATTTATGCTCGTACCTTCTGTGCGAGAATCCGAATTCGAGGAACATGTTGGGATGCACTTCGTAGCCTATATTCATATTAAGCGTAATGCAGCCGACTTTCACACCGCTCAGTAATCCGTGATTGAACATCCATGCCGTGCTGTCACTGGTTACGGACGTTGCTTCGAAATAGTTTCTGAAAACATCGCTTCCATAGTTGGCGGCCCCCGTATCGACGCCCTGCTGGTAGTAAATGCCCCGCAGGTCGATGAACAGCTTTTTTACAGGCTGGTAGCGGATATTACCAATCAGCTCTGCGAAGTTGGCGCCCAGGGGATGTGCCAGGGGCTGATTATAGTGCGTGTAGTTGCCGATGCTGTCGTAATGGGAATAAGTGTACGGTCTTACGATGTTCACCTCCCCTTGCAGGTCCAGGTTCTTGACGGTAAATGCATCAAAATATTTCATGCCCAGTTGGACCCCATACTTATTAGCCCAATAGCCGTTCCGGGAAAAGAATTGTTTTGCCGTAAAATCATCCAGCATAAACTGTCCGTAGAACTGGAGATGCTTTGCCGCCACTGCTTTAAAGCTCAGACCCACATTGGCATTGTCAGGATCTCCCAGCTGGCGCTGCACTGCGCGGTAGAAGATAAGCGGAATCAGGTACCCAAACTCAAACCGGTCCTTGCGGGCAAACACAACACTTTCAAAAAGCCCGATGTTCAGCCACCTGTTCACATTAAAGTCCAGTTGGTGGATGGCTGCATATTTTTTAGGATACAGGTAATCTATCGAGCGCTGATAATTCGGGACAAGCTCCAGGAAAAGATTCTGGTAATTTAGCTTCCAGATCTTGGTATTGATCCGCAGAAAGGTTGTATTAGCCGGGAAATCACTGAGGAAGAGGCTTCGGATACCATCTCCATAGAAGTGTTTATCGTGCCCGAAACTTACGTTGATGTGGTCTTTGACAGCTGCAAAATCAATATACCCTCTGCCCTGAAGGTAGTCGAAATGAGACGGGTTGGCATCTTTATAATAACCGGTTCCGGGTACTGCAGCATATCTGTAAACCCAGTCGCGGACATAAGATGGCAGCTGGTCCTGACTGTCGGAGAAGAAAGTATAGAATCCGACCTTTTTGGCAATCCAGCCTCTAAGCTCGACTCCCCGCGTGCTCTGAAGCAGCTTGCCCGAGAAGTCTGTAGCCGTTTCATAAGAAGCAGCGGCTGATATCACGGGATTGGCCGCCAGAAAGAAGTTATCTGTTTTGATATGCAACAGGTCGGGCTGCTTGCGGTATAACCTGCCAAATAAGGGTTTTTTCGAATCAATGGCTCCGTCTTCGGCCGGTGTCCATTCGCCGCTCATTGAGATCTGCTGTTCGATATTGTACCGGTCTATTTCAGTAAGTCCGTTGGAATCGGCCTGAGCCTGCTGCTCCAGCAAAAAAGCTACTAATTCCCTTCTTGAAACCGGTTTGACAGTACTGAACAGTCTTTTTCCCAGCATTCCCGATCGGGTTTCCAGCCGGTCAATCAGCGGGTAGGAGTTTGTCTGTAAGGGCAGGTAGGTTGTTTGTGCAAACAGCTGACCGGCAAAGCAGGAGAAAAGAACAAAAAGACTAAATCTGGAACTCATAGGAAACTTCTGGATTTGATTCGCAAAGAGGAAGATACCCGGCAGGCCGCTACCCAGGCCCAATTTTATAAAAAATGACCGGAACTTTCCGCATCCGGCAGTTCTGATCCGGACATAGCAGGGGCAAAAACCTGAATGTATGGTATGCAGGAATAAAAAAACGTCAAATAGTAGTTACTTTGACAATGGAACCTAATACCGGTCGAACCCGATAGATTCAAAACAGAGCATTAATGTGCGGCATAGCAGGGGTAATCAGGAAAGATATTCATCAAGCTAAAGTTTCTTTAGAAAAAATAGACCATCGCGGACCTGACGATGAGGGTATGTTTATGGCACCTGACCTCTGGCTGGGGCATAAAAGGCTTTCCATTCTTGATCTGAGCAGCAATGGACATCAGCCTATGTCTACCAACGATGGGGAGTATACCATTGTATTTAATGGCGAGATCTACAATCATGGAGAAATAAGAGAGCGCCTTAAAGCCAGGGGATACACATTCAGGTCAGAAAGCGATACGGAGACCATCCTCAATGGGTTTGCAGCTTACGGCGCTGACCTGTTTCCTATGCTCAACGGCATTTTCGCTCTTGCGATTTATCAAAAAGATACAAACGAACTGATCATCGCGAGGGATCATTTTGGCATTAAGCCGCTCTACCTGTACGAAAAGGACGGCTGCTTCATGTTTGCCTCGGAACTTAAGTTCTTTACGCAGTTTCCTTTTTTTGACCGGGACATAGATCCCGAATACTTCCTGAATTATGTACAGTTCATGTACTCTCCCGGGAACGACATGCTGTTCCGCCATGTGCGAAAAATGGAGCCGGGCAGCTTTGTGCGATATGATATTGCCGGTAAACGATATAGCTCATATCGCTATTTCGATATCGATTTTTCACGCGAGGAGAAGTCGAACGTAAGCGAGGAATACTGGAAGAATGAGCTTCATCGTGCTTTATTGAAAGCCGTGGAACGTCAGCTGTTGAGCGACGCTCCTCTGGGCTTTTTTCTTTCAGGAGGGCTGGACTCCAGTCTGCTTGCCGCGATGGCAAAGAAAGTGACCTGCGGCACTGCCGGCTTTCCCTGTTATACGATTGATACCGCCAGCCAGATGCGGGAAGAGGGATTTTCCGACGATCTCGGGTACGCCAGGATCGTGGCAAAGCACTTAAACCTGCCATTGAATGTAATACCGTCCGCTCAGGGTTTTATCGAGAACTTTGACAAGATCATCTGGCACCTGGACGAACCTCAGTCAGATCCTGCCTCGATGCATGTGCTGAATATCTGTCAGTCAGCCGCTGCTTCAGGAATCAAGGTGCTGATAGGTGGTACGGCAGGAGATGATATATTTTCAGGTTACCGGAGGCACCAGGCGCTGAATGCGGAAAAATATCTGAGATACATGCCAGGTAGTATCGGGAGTATGCTGTCAGCAGTTACAAGCCAGGTAGGTGTAAAACACCCGGTCATTCGCAGAATAAACAAATTGTCAGGGTCTATCAATAAGACGAAACCGGAAAGGATGGTTTCCTATTTTACCTGGATACAGACCGATCTGATCAACGGGCTGCTGAAAAATAAAAAGTCATCCAAAACCAGAGGGGAGATCTATCTGATGGATAGACTAAACTCATTGCCTTCCGGTATCTCAGATCTGAACAAAATGCTGTTTCTGGAATTGCAGGGGTTTCTTCCTGATCATAACCTGAACTATACCGATAAGATCAGTATGGCTGCCGGTGTTGAGACCAGAGTGCCTTTCCTGGATACGGAGCTTTTTGATCTGGCGTCGAGAATGCCTGTCGGATTAAAGATGAAGGGGCGACAAACGAAATATCTTCTCAGAAAGGTTGCAGAAGATTATTTGCCGCATGATGTAATTTACAGACCCAAAACAGGATTTGCTGCCCCAGTGAGAAGCTGGGTCAGGAAAGACATGCGATCATTTTTCGAGGATCGTATTTTGGGTAATGACACGCTGACGCGGGAGTTTTTTGAAAAAGAAGCTATCATCAGGTTAGTCCGGAGCAATAACGAAGGGCATGTAGATGCTTCATTCAGTATATTGGCGCTTACAGCTATTGAAAGCTGGCTACGGCAATTTTATTATTCATGATCAATTGAAAACGGAATCAGGTGCTGATGGAAGCAAATAAGAAAAATGTCCATGATTTCTGGAATGAAGCTGCCTGCGGGGAAACCCTCCTTATGAAGGGTGAAAGTCTCGAAGAGCAGTTCCGTAACCAGATGAAGAAACGATACGAGCTTGAGCCGTACATTCTGGATTTTGCGGGTTTTGAGTCAGCAAAAGGCAAGAAGGTTCTTGAAATTGGCGTTGGACTTGGTGCAGACCATCAGATGTTCGCGCAGCATGGTGCAGACCTTTATGGGGTCGATCTTACAGAAAAGGCAGTTAGCTATACAAGGCAGAGGCTCCGGATCTTTGGGTTAGACAGCAAGCTGGCAACCGGAGACGCTGAAAAGCTCCAGTTTCCGGATAGTTACTTCGATAAAGTATACTCCTGGGGGGTGATTCATCATTCGCCGCAAACCCCGAAGGCAGTACAGGAAATATTCAGGATTCTGAAGCCGGGGGGCGAAGCAAAGGTCATGATCTATCATACTTATAGCCTGGTAGGCTATATGCTCTGGCTGAGATATGCCCTCCTGAAGTTTCGGCCTTTTACATCGCTTAAGTCTATTTACGATAGATACCTGGAGAGCCCGGGAACCAAAGCCTATTCAAAAAAAGAAGCCCGAAAACTGTTTGGTGCATTTAAAGAGGTGGATATAAGAATTGAATTATCGCATGGTGATCTGCTCAGTGATATAGCGGGGCAGCGTCACCAGGGCCCGCTGCTTCGGCTGGCACGTATGCTTTGGCCAAGAAACTTTGTTAGGCGGGCTCTGCCGGGTCAGGGGCTATTTATGCTCATCTCTGCTAAAAAGGGATAATGAAACAGATCATACAGGATTTAAGAAACGGAAATACGATCCTCGAAGAAGTGCCTGCACCCATGGTGCGTCGCGGGCAGGTACTGATCAGGACGCACCGAAGCCTGGTCAGTCTAGGGACAGAAAGGATGCTGGTTGAATTCGGCAAAGGGAATATAATCAGCAAGGCGAGACAGCAGCCTGAAAAGGTAAAACAGGTACTGGACAAGATCAGAACGGAAGGTCTGATGCCTACGTTGGAAGCGGTGTTCAATAAACTTGATGAACCACTTCCCTTAGGCTATTGCAACGCCGGAGAGGTTATAGGGGTTGGTGAAGGCGTAACCGAATTCAGAGTCGGAGACCGGGTGGCGAGCAATGGCCATCACGCAGAGGTTGTGTCAGTTCCGAAAAACCTATGTGCACGGATTCCCGACGGGGTTAGCTATGAAGAAGCGGCGTTCACGGTAATTGGGGCAATAGGATTGCAGGGGATACGCCTCGTTAATCCGACACTGGGTGAAACTGTAGTGGTGACAGGTCTGGGACTTATCGGGCTAATCACGGTAGAGCTACTCATCGCTGCAGGTTGTAACGTGATTGGATTTGATTTCGACGATAAAAAAGTAGCGCTCGCACGAAAGAAAGGAGCAAAGGCTTACAATGCTGCCAATTCGGATGTGGTAAAAATCGTAGAGGGGGAGACAATGGGCATCGGCTGTGATGCTGTTATCATTACAGCATCTACCAAAAGCAATGAAGTGATCAGCCAGGCCGCGGGAATGTGCCGTAAAAAAGGACGCATTGTTCTGGTTGGCGTTGTAGGACTGGATATCCAGCGTTCTGATTTTTTCAAAAAAGAATTGTCCTTTCAGGTATCCTGTTCTTACGGACCCGGGCGATACGACGAAGAATACGAGCAGAAAGGAATAGACTATCCGTTACCCTACGTACGCTGGACAGAAAAACGGAATTTTGAGACTGTGCTGAATACGATGGCGTCCGGCCGGCTCCAGGTAAATGATCTGATCACAGAACGCGTACCGCTTTCGGATTATCGGAGGATTTATGGAAATATGGGGGGAAACGCCATTGCATCAATCCTTGAGTATCCGGACACAGATCTCGATAGCAAGTTGGAGAGGAGGGTGCCTGCCGCAACAGTCACTCAAAAAGCCTCGAAAGGGGTTATAGGAATTGTCGGTGCTGGAAATTTCACCAAGATGACGGTGATGCCGGCCTTGAAAAACACCGGTGCCGTGTTAAGATATATCTCGAGTGCGGGAGGGCTTACTGCAAAAAGCCTTGCTAACAAATATGGTTTTGCATTCAGCACAACTGATTACCGGCAGATCCTGGATGATGAAAGCGTTGACCTTGTCCTTATTACTACAAGGCACGATCAGCACGCAACTATGGCCAGTGCTGTCCTGGAATCGGGCAAGCATGTGTTTGTTGAAAAACCGCTTGCTCTTACTGCCGGAGAACTAAGCCTGATTGAAACTGCATGGCGAAAATCTGTGAAACCGGTTACCATTACTGTTGGATTTAACCGGCGGTTTTCCCCATATGCTATTAAAGCAAAACACCTCCTGGGGGGAAGTGATGTACCTATGAATATGGTGGCAACAATGAATGCCGGATTCATACCGCCCGAGGTTTGGGTACATGATATGAAGACAGGCGGAGGTAGGATAATCGGTGAAGCCTGCCATTATATAGATCTGATGATCTACATGACAGGAAGCCTCGTTACCAGTGTAGTGATGAACGCTCTTGGCACGAATCCGCAGGATAATACAGACAATGCAATCATTACGCTGCGGTTTGAAAATGGTTCACAAGGTGTCATCAATTATTTTTCCAACGGAAGCAAAAGCTATGCGAAAGAGAGAATAGAGGTATACAGCCAGGGCCGCACCTTGGTGATCGACAACTTCAGAAAAATGAGAGGCTATGGATTCAAAGGATTTTCATCAATGAGCGGAAGATTGGATAAAGGCCACAAGGAGCAATTCAGCCGTCTGATACAATCCGTCAGGACCGGATCCGGGCCGTTGATTCCGTTTGAAGAACTTGCCAATACAACCCGGGCGAGCTTCGCAGCTATTGAGAGCATGAAGTCAGGAAGCTGGGTCACCGTTTAGCAGACAATGCTTTGAAACAATGCCGATCGCTGACATGCTTTCCAGATATTACCATACCATCCGGTACCTGCGGCCGGATCAGCTGTTTTTTCAGGGTTGGTACCGGATCAAGCGTGCTTTGCCTTTCCGGGAATCCTATTCTGATTATGACAGCTTCCAGATCCATCGGCTGCAGTTCGACGCCTTCGAACTCGTTAATAGCAGGGAGAAATATAAGGGGAACCTCCAGTTTTGTTTTCTTAATAAAATCCACAGGTTTCATCAGCAGATAGACTGGAACTTTGGCGGTAACGGGCGTCTCTGGAACTACAATTTGCAGTATCTGGATTTTTTGCTTGACGAAGGGATCAATACATCTGAAACGGAAGCGATACTCGAAAGCTGTTGTGCTGCTATATTAAACGGCACGTTAAAGCTGGAACCATATCCGGTATCGCTCAGGTTGATCAACCAGCTGCTTTATAATTCGCGCACGGGATACAATACGGCATCTTTTGTACGTTCAGTCCGCCTGCAGCTTTCATTTCTACGGAAAAACCTCGAATATCACATCCTCGCCAATCATCTGCTTGAAAATATTGTAGCGCTCTTAGTCGGAGCTCTTTTTTTGAAGGATAGCAAGCTACTTGATTTCAGTACAAAAAAACTACGTCAGCAACTCGAGGAGCAGATACTGCCGGATGGCGCCCATTATGAATGCTCACCGATGTACCACGTGATTATCCTCTCACGATTGCTACTGGTACGAAGACTTTTGCAGTGTAATGGTCTGAGTACCCACATTGATGGTTTGCTGGATCAAAAGATCGCCCTGATGTTAGGGTGGTTGAAAGCTTTTACATTTTCCGACGGGAGGTATGCCTTGCTCAATGATTCGAGCCCGGATATTGCTCCGGGCTTAGATGATCTATATAAAGTCAGCGACAGAGCGGGGATCACTATTCCCAGAGTGGAACTTGGCGCTTCAGGTTACCGGAAAATGACCACCTCCCGCATGGAATTACTGATCGATATTGGACCCATAATTCCTTCTTACCAGCCCGGACATGCTCATAGTGATATGCTGAGCTTTTGCATGCAACTTGACAAACAGGATATTTTTATAGATCCGGGTGTCAGTACCTATGATGCCGGCGCGCAGAGGTCGCTCGAAAGAAGTACAGCGTTTCACAACACGGTAACCATCGATGGTCTGAATCAGTCTGATGTATGGTCCGCTTTTCGGGTTGGCAGAAGAGCCGCAATAACCAGCTTGCATGATCAGCCTGAAAAAATCGAATGCGCGCATGACGGCTACTTTTCTTCTTTGGGCATCATTCACAAAAGGGTGTTTCAGCAGGATGAAAACCAGCTTCGTATCTCAGACTATCTGGATGGTAAAAGAGGTAAGATCGGAATTGCACATTTCTTTCTCGCGCCTGGAGTTGAAGTTGTTCAGGAAGAGGGTGGTAGCCTCCTGATAGCCGGCGCATTAAGAGCCGTATTTGAAAATCAGCATGGGGTCATGTTGCACAGGGTCTCTGTACCGGATGGCTACAACAGGTACGTGGAAACCTCAAAAATAGAGGTACGTTTCGCTGACCGCCTGTGCACTACATTCATCCCGATCTGAAATTAGCTTGTGATTGCCCGGAGGTATAGCCGCAGACTAAAGTATCCAAGTATGAGCACGCCGCCGATAAGGATGCCGAAAACAATCCCTTTAAGTTTGCTGAGCCTGGTGTATTCCAGTGGTAACACCGGGCTGTCGATAACCTGAACCAGAGGTGTTTCCTTGCGCAGTCCGATTTCAGCAATTTCTAGATTTTTAACCAGCTCTTCCAGGATAGCCTTGTTCATTTCTACGTCTACCATTCGTCTCTGAGAAGGGACCATCAGGCGTTTAAGGGCTGGATTCATATTTGGGTTCGCATCCGAGGATACAGCAACACCGGTGAGCGCAGAATTGAGAAGCCCTCGTACAGAATCGGCCTGATGCCTTAGGATCATTACGTTTTCCTGCGATTTTTTAGTCTGCGTTTCAATGTAAAAACCGGAAACGTTCTGCAGGAGTTTTTCCGTAAAATTCTTTGCAAACAGTTCATCAGTACTTGAAGTAGAAACTGCGATGATGTCTACTTTATTATCAGGTTTTGCAACGCTCAGATTTTTTGTAATAATAAGTTTATGAAGCAGGCTCAGGACGCTATCCTGCAGCAGTGTCGGACGTTCCTGGTAACCATCAAAGCTAATGGAAGACAACGTAGGGTGATTCCGCCATTTGTGGGCCAGACCCATAGCTTTTATATATCGGTCAGCCAGAAAGCTTCTGCCGTCTTCCGACCTCGATACCAGAGTACGGGTGATCATGGTTCTTGATTTCATGAGTGCCATGATGTTTTCATCCTCCTGGAAGACACTGCCGCCTCCGCCCAGGCTGAGTCCGAATTGAGCGGCAAGCCCCGAGTATCCGCTCAATTTTCCCTTATCGTTGTTAGCAAGTACAAAAGTCAGATCCGCTCTGTAAACATGCGGTATGAAATACGATAGGCAGAGTCCAAGCAATCCTCCTGCCAGACAGAACACCAAAATTGTTTTCCATCTGTTGCGCATAACAGAATACCAGGTACGGAACTTTGCCGCGACATCCTTAAATGAGATCTCCTCACCAGTATAGTTTTTTTCCTGATTATCTGAGTGCATCGTTTGTGTTTTACTTAATAATCGTAAAGATCAGTGTGGCAATCGTCGCTAAACCCGTGCTGATCGCAACAATCTCGCTGGTCGACAGCCTGTCTTTTCGTTCTTCTTTGGTAGGTACAAATATTTCCGCTCCCGGTTTAACATCCGGGTATGAATTGAAA
>Ga0196964_10000592_pt1 | contig 20870 bp, 12 predicted proteins | sample S1_10metaG_FD_148615 | JGI IMG/M metagenome (GOLD analysis project Ga0196964, IMG submission 148615) | Soil microbial communities from Anza Borrego desert, Southern California, United States - S1_10 | ecosystem: Environmental > Terrestrial > Soil > Desert | place: USA: California | collected... | reverse complement strand
AGCCTGTGCTGGAAAAAGAAAAAATTACATGACCCGGTTGGGTGAAATACTAACAAGATGTTTGTTTATACTTTCGCTCCCACCGTTTTAATTCTGATCCGTGTATTGCAAAATGAAACCGCTGCATATGATTTTTGATCTGGCGTCAGAAAGAAGAAAAGATCCGGGTATGCTAAAATATAAAGCTTCGTGAAATATTACGAAGCTTTATGGTTAGCATTTTAATCGATTAATCCGTTATGAATAGCTTTCCCGTTTCTTTTATCAACTCATCTTTTTGATTTTTAAACAGCACCTGGTAAAAATATATTCCGGGAACTAATCTTTCCATAGACCGGTTATTTTGATATTTTCTCAGGTTTAGGATAACTCTTCCATTCACATCCATCAGAACTATATCAAAACTGCCGGGTGGCAGGTTTAAGAATCTGAGCAGTTCCTGTTTGCGTTGCGGGTTAGGTATCACCGGTTTTGTTTCTTTCGGATTTTGGACTTCTGTTACCGGGTTACTTTTAACTCCTTCCCGAGGTGCTGATTCTGTAATTGTAATTGTAGCGTTACCATCGCTGATAACCGCATTTACTGGTTTGCTTAAGTGAACAAAGAAATTTTCATTCCCTTCAGTAATGGTATCCGCAACAACAGGAATACTGATGTTCTTACTGGTCTGACCTGGCAAGAATGTTAAGATTCCTGATGTAGAAGTGTAATCTCTTCTTTGATGGGCGGTTCCGTTCATTGTTTTGTATTTGACCGTTATTGTTAAGGTAGATGGCGCAGATAAAGTAACCGGAACCAGTGCAGGCCCCGCAGATTCCAGCACTGTAATATCAGCAATGCTAATGGTGACCCCGGTGGGACATCCTTCATCTATTATACCATCACAATCATCATCTATTCCATTACATAATTCCGTTGCTCCGGGATGGATGGATGCATTCGTATCATCACAATCCATATTATTATTAAGATACCCTGATGGAGCGGTGCATGCCTGAATGGTCACAAATATATTTCCATATCCGTCACTATCGGCATCCTGGTAAAAGATTAACTGGACGCCTTCATCAATCAGCCCGTCGCAATCATCATCTATTCCGTTGCATACCTCTGTTGCCCCCGGATGAACACCCGCATTCGCATCGTTGCAATCTGTATTATTATTTACATATCCTGATGGAGCCGTACATGCCTGAATGGTCACGGATATATTTCCATATCCATCACTATCGGCATCCTGGTAAAAGATTAATTGAACACCTTCATCGATCAGCCCATCGCAATCATCATCTATTCCGTTGCATACCTCTGTTGCCCCTGGATGAACACCCGCATTCGCATCGTTGCAATCTGTATTATTATTTACATACCCTGATGGAGCCGTACATGCCTGAATGGTCGCGGATATATTTCCATATCCATCACTATCGGTATCCTGGTAAAAGATTAATTGAACGCCTTCATCGATCAGCCCATCGCAATCATCATCTATTCCATTGCATACCTCTGTTGCTCCCGGATGAACGGCTGAAGCCGCATCGTTGCAATCTGTATTGTTACTTACATACCCCGGAGGCGCTGAAGGAGCTTGTGTTGAAACAGCAGGATTGCCATAAGTATCAATATCAGCATCCTGGTAAAAAGTGGCCAATGCTGTCTTAGTTAATACTACAGAAACCGGATTCACAGCCATGGTATATCCAATTGGAAGATTAGTTGTACTAAAATTGCCGCTGATTGTTCCGGAAGTAAGACTTATGATGGTATACGAACCAACAGGCACAGTGCCTGCTTCAGTTACATTCAATGTTCCTGCTAATGTTAAATTACCGGCTCTTTGTAATTGATCATGTCCTGTGCCTGTACCACTGCCATCCTGAATTTCTATGCTTAAAATACTATTTGAGCTAAAAGGTTCAGTGCCATTAACGGTAAAAATACCGGGTGATAAGCCTGGAGCTATCGTACCATTATTCAACAGCATGGCCGAGAAATGAATTGATCCAATTCCTTTTATAATCCCGGCATTGGTCACCGGTATTCCAAAACCGGTAGTGCCAGACGCGGTTGATTTTGTGAACACGCCCGTGACCGTATTAGCGAATAAATTAGTGTGTGATATATGGCCAAATGTATTGTTACTGCTTGCCATTAGAATGTTTTCATTCCTAATAGTGCCGCCATTAAATTCAATATTTCCTCCCGTCCAGTTCATGGTGCCTCGGTTCAACAGCATTTTGTTACTGTTGAGTAACTTATTGCTGCCGCTACTTACTGTCAAGGTTGCTCCCGATTCAATCGTAATGTTAACAGCTACTTCATTATTGGTCCAGTTCATCAATCCGTTCACCACAACAGAACCTGTTCCGCGTAAATAGCCTGAATGATTCAGCGTATTCGTAGCACCCAACGTCTGCGCCACTTCTACATTCCATACAGAAGAGTTGTTTATAATGACAGTACCGGTAAAGCTGATCAAATTATTTTGTATAAATGTGCCGCCATCACTATTGGTAAAAGTGGCTGAAGCAATGTTGATAGTTCCGTTATCGTTGAAATTATTGATGTTTTGAATTGTAGTGCCACTAATTGTACTGATGGTACCCGTATGTGTGGTGGCGCCGCCAAAAAGAACTGTACCGCTATTAATGTTAATTATCCCGGCATTGGTTACCACGATTCCAAAGCTGGTCGTACCTGATCCTGCAGATTTGGTGAACACTCCGGTGGCGGTATTATTAAATAAATTTGCGTTCGCCTCATGGATAAAAGCATAGTCATTGCTTGCCGTAAAAATATTTTCATTAATAAGTGTGCCAGAATTAAAATAAATGTTCCCTCCGCTCCAGTTCATAGTTCCCTGGTTCAGTACCGTTTTACCGTTGTTGATCTTCTTGTTGCAAATACAGGTCTGGGGTTTACTCACTGTTAAAGTTGCCCCTGAAGCAATAGTAAGGTTTATAGACACTTCATTATTGGTCCAGTTCATCAATCCATTTACTATAATAGAGCCAGTTCCGCGTAAATAACCTGAATGGTTAAACGTAATTCCAGATCCCAGCGATTGATCTACATTCATATTCCATATGGAACTGTTATCTATAATAACACCGTTGGTGAAGCTGATTAAATTATTTTGTGTAAATACGCCACCATCACTATTGTTAAAGGTTGCTGATGGAATGTTGATAGTGCCGTTATCGGTAAATGGAACTCCGGTGTTATGAAGCGTAGCGCCAGTTGCTACATTTATGGTACCCGTATGGGTGGTTGCGCCGCTAAAAAGAACCCTGCCGCTGTTGACGTTTATAATACCGGCATTGGTTACCATGATGTTGAAACCAAAACTAGTAGTACCTGTTCCTGTTGTTTTAGTGAATATTCCTGTGTTTGTATTATTAAATATGTTTGAGTTCGCTTCGTGGATAAAGCCATTATCAAGGATATTGCTTGCGGTTATTATGTTTTCATTGGTGAGTGTTGCGGAATTAAAATAAATATTCCCGCTGGGCCAGTTCATTGTGCCCTGGTTGAGAAGCGTCATACCGCTATAAAGCTTCTTGGAACCATTGCCGCTCACAGTTAAAGTTGCGCCTGGTGAAATGGTTAGATTAAAACTTATTATTCCCTGCAACCATGTCATAGATCCAAACACCACAAGAGTCCCCGACCCACTTAAATTTCCGTAATTATTCAGTGTGATGCCCGAAGTTAAAAACTGGGTTGTATTTAAATACCAGTTGCCAACATTTGTTAAAGTTGCCGTTCCGGTAAAAGTCATGTCGCTATTCTGTATAACTGTACTACCGCCACTATTACTAATGGTGGTAATGCTTGCCGCTGATCCGAAATCTATGTCTCCATTATTCGTAAATGTGCCGCCGTCTATATTGTTAACTGTAAGGCTGGGAGAGGACATCTCCATGTTCACGTCATTGGTGAAGGTGCCGCTATTGATGACCGTAAGGGTGGAATCTGACGACATGTCCATGAACCCGTTGTTGGTAAATGTGGCGCCTGCATTATTGGTTATTGTGGTAATGGAAACGTCTGATGTCATGATCATATCGCCGTTATTTGTAAAGGCTCCGATATTGGTAAGGGTGGCTTCTGTTAAAGTAACGTCCCCATTATTTGTAAAGACGCCGGTATTAGTAAAGATGGCTTGCGTCATGTTCAAATTCATGCTATTGGTAAAATTGCTACTATTTTGAATCGAGGTTCCACTGGCCCCATTGACCGTACCGGTGTTTGTAGTGCTGCTGCCAAAAACAACTGTACCACTGTTTATGTTAACTGTGCCCGCATTCGTTACGGGTATACCAAAACTGGTAGTGCCTCCTCCAGATTTGCTGATCACACCTGCATTTGTATTGTTGAATAAATTTGTATTCGAGATATGGACAAAAGAATTGTTACTGCTCGCTATTATTATATGTGCATTGGTGAGTGTACCACCATTAAAATGTATGTTGCCTCCCGTCCAGTTTATCGTCCCCACATTCAGTAATGTCCTGCCGCCGATTAGTGTTTTGTTGTTGCTGCTACTCACTACCAAATCACCTCCAAGTTCAATGGTAAGGTTAACAGATATAAAATTAGCGGTCCAGTTCATCATACCTCCTACATTTACTGTACCGTTACCATTTAAAATACCCGATAGATCCAGCGTTCCATTTACATCCAGATCTGTTCCCGTACCATCGTCAATTGTAAGGGTAGAATTTACATCTAACCTTCCATTCACAATAACCTGGTCAGCACTAATTGCAGAATTAACTGTCACAACATGGGAAATAGTGATAACCCCATCTCCCGAGGAAGGTGGTGTAACGGCGCTCATCCAGACAATTCCATTAAACTTTTCCCAGGTAGAAATTGCATTCCAGTCACCGCTGATATTGCTTCGGTAATCCCCTGCACCCGGTTGTGAAAGGACAGTCAAAGGGATGAATGCAGACATAAAAAAGAATGTTTTCAGGCATTGCATATAAAATTTCTTTCCCATAACATTTAGTTTGAAGTTTGACACGAAACTCTTTATTCTGCTACCTCAAAGCTATTTGCCCGGGAAAAAGCAAAGCATCCCCCTGTAAGGTGATTTTTAGGTAATTTCAGATGATTTTATGCCGGATGGCCTTTACCACGGCCTCGGTAAGGGAGGCGACATGCAATTTCTTATAGATCTTTTTTACATGGGTGCGTACGGTTTCATAACCAATGAAGCTCTTTTCCGCAATGGACTTGAATGAAAGACCTTCGATCATCAGGGCAAGAATCTCTTTTTCTCTTTTGCTCAAGTTATAATCTTCCTCTTCCTGATCAATGGTGACAGGAGCTATTTTTTGAAAAAGACTCAATACTTTCGTAGCGATATTCGGCGACATGGGGGCTCCCCCATTGTATACTTCTATGATGCTTTCAACAAGTTTGGAAGGGGTAGTGTTCTTTAAAATATAACCGGAAGCGCCTGCGCAAAGCGCTGCAAATATTTTATCCTCATTATCAAATACGGTTTGTATGAGGATCTTTATCTCGGGAAAACACAAATGGATCTTACGGCTTGCTTCAATACCATCCATTCCCGGCATTTCAACGTCCATCAGCACAACATCGGGCCGGCTGCGGCTGATATTGTAAACCAGATCCCCGGCATTGGCATAGCAGCCGGTACAGGTGAGTCCATGCGTGCCGCTGATGATCGCTTCAAAAGCATCTCTCACCAGTTTGCGGTCCTCAAAGATTGCAACGCGGATCTCCATTGGCATGTATTCAAAATTGTAATTTTTATTTCCTGCAGGCTATCCCCCGCGAAGGTGAATTAATTCACCATTTGCCGAGATTGCAGTCTATTTCTATCCTGGTTCCCTCATTTTTTTTGGAAATGATCGCCAGGACGGCGCCAATCTCCCCGCACCTTTTTTGCATATTTAGTAATCCATTTCCCTCATGTATTTTCACCGCATCAAACCCCTTACCGTCATCCTGTATATGTATATGAAGGCGGCGGTCGGCACAAAACACCTTCATGGTAACCCTCTTCGCCTCCGAATATTTAACAGCATTGTGAATGGCTTCTTTGCAGATCAGGTAAAGATCCCTCCGTTGCTGCATATTCAAATGCTGCTCGGGCAAATTGCTTTTTTGATCATAAAAAAACTGCATTTGATGCGCGGCGGTACGTTCCGTAGCATATGTCCTCAATTTTTCAAGTAATTTGGAAAAACTGTCATTCCCCGGGTTGATTGTCCATACAATATCACTCATATTCTGTGTCATATCCGAAGCATTCGAAGATATTACTTCCAGTGTTCTGCGCACTTTTACAGAATCATACTGATCCAGTTGATCCTTAGCCATTTCGCTGTACAGCCGTATCCCACTGAGGGTGGAGGCCACTTCATCGTGAAGATCCTGCGAGATGTTGGTTCGGAGAGAATACATTTTTTTCACTTGTGCAACCCGGTAATTATAAATAAACAAAAGACCTGCCATTAATACAATTCCCGCTAAAGAAAGAAACCACCAGGTTATCCAGAAAGGCGGCCTAATGGAAATCAAGATGATCTTTGAAAGAAAATCCTTCCCGGAGGCATCTGTCGCTTTCACTTGAAATGAATACTTACCCGGTGGAATATTCGTGTAATTCGCGATCCGCCTTTCCCGGACATTCACCCATCCCTTATCAAACCCTTTCATTTGATACGCGTATTGATTAATGCTATTCGGGTCAGAAGTTAACAATGAATATTCGATAGAAAAAAAATTCTCATTATGGGACAAAGTAGTCGAGAATTCATATTCACTTCCAGACAGGGGATATTCTTTGTCAAAAATTTTAAACGAACTGAAAAGGACCCTGGCAGGATATGTTTTTTTCAGGAACCCGACCGGATCTACTTCGACGAGCTTTTTGCCGGCAAAAAAGAGCATTTTTCCGTTCTTCCTCTGTAACCCGGTAGGCAAAAAATCATTGCTCCTTTCCAGGTCAATAGCCGTATTAATGATTTCATCTGTTAAAATATTCAAGATGCTGAGACCATTACTGGTTGAGATCCAAAGGTGAGCTGCCTCATCCCTCAAAACTGCATTGATATAATTGCTTTTTAGCCCATCGCTTTGCGTGTAAGTTTTGAATGAATTTTCCTTTCGGTTAAAAAAAAATAATCCTCCGCCATTAGCGCCTATCCATAAATTCCCGGCAGGATCCTCCGCAAAACAGTTTATCGTATTTATAGCATTAAAATGGGGCTCCTGCGTTTTAATTTTAAAATGCATAAAAATCTTTTCCCTGGCATCGAGCCTGCAAAAACCATAACCTCCGTTGTAACCTATCCACAGATTTGATCCGGATGAATCTTTCCTGAACCCGATAAGATTATTGTGCAATATTGTCTTGGAAGATTCCGCATCGCGGGTATAGGATTTGATGAACTCGCCGGCAGCAGAAAAAAGCAGCAATCCGTTATGCCAGGTACCCACCCAGATATTTTCATCCTTGTCGGTTGTAATGAACTGTGTGTGAATCCTGGAAGGATTTTTTTTCGCAATCTTACCGGAGCGGATATCATAAGTATAAAGTCCGGTTTGTGTTCCGACCCATAATTGGGTTTTATTCTGCAAATAGAGACATTTGATAATAGCTCCTGAAAAAGGTAAATGATCAAAATAATGATAATCATTTTTTGCCATATCGAACCGGCATAAGCCCGTGTTGGTTCCCAGCCACAGGATATCTTCATCCTGTTCCAGCATGCAATAGATCGAGTTGCCGGCACCTTCCATGGTTTTCCTGTTCCCGGGAAGCAAAAAATATTGAACAGCCTGCTCAGCCGGATCATGAATGCTAATACCGTTACGTGACATGATCCAGTAAATCCCTGTTTTGTCTGTATACAAGTTAAAAGCCTGGTTGCTCAATGCGGATTGAGGATGAGAAACAGATAAAAAGGATGAATCTATTTTCTGCGTTCGGGGATCAAAAATGATAGTTCCACCGAACCAGTAATGGATCCAAATCCTGTTTTCAGGGTCGGCCGTTAATGCGAAAAATCCTTTCGAAATTTTATACGATGAATGATGAATCTCATTATTACTAATGCCATATGAAGACAACTGTGATTGATCATTGACAAACCAAAGCTGGCTGTCTGAATCTAAAACAAAAGGGCTCCACCTTGTTTTTATGTCCAAAAATGCGATACTGTAGGGATTATAACCTGTATGGTAGAATCTGCCCTCGTTTATATCAAAAAAAACAAAAATGCCCTCCACATTCATCCATAGGCCTTTTTTCACTTTATCATACCGAAGATTTGTTACAATCCCGGGAGGAATTGAAGAAAGATCTCCGGGCACATGGTGAAAAACTTTCCATTTCCCCGACTGCCTATTGTATCTCCAAATCCCCTGAGAGGAGACCCATATATTTCCTTCCCCATCTTTTTGCAGTCCGCTGATCATATTTACACGATCAATGCCGATATCCGGATGATGCAAAAAATGTCTTTCGAACCTATCTTCCCCGTATATATACCGGTTCACACCCATATGTGTTCCCACCCATATATCACCTTGTTCATCTTCGAGGATAAGATTGCAGTAATTCATCGAAAGAGAAGTGGAATCATTTTTTATATTCCGGAAAATCTTACACGTGCTCCCGTCAAACCGGTTCAATCCATCATCGGTCGCGATCCAGTAAAACCCCCTGCTGTCCTGAATAACCGCATTGGATCGATTACAGGATAAACCGTTCTTGGTGGTTAAATGATTAAAAACAGTCCCGTTTTTTTGAGCAGGAACAGCCGTACAGTAATGAAACAAAAAAATAATAAAAATAACCCGAGCACTCAGACAACTTCCCATTATTTATTGATTTGCCTTTATAAGGTAAAATAAATAACTGAAAGGACAACTTATACTACTGGCTTAACACGATTTTAATAAAGCGGCAGCTACTATTCCAGCCGTTTCCGCTCTCAGTCGGGTCTCACCCAACGCTACCGCGATAAAATGATGTTGGAGCGCGAGCTCAACCTCCTGCCGGGTGAAGTCACCTTCCGGGCCAATCAATATGATCTGTGAGGAGAGATTTTCATTGATAACATCACTGAGATTTCTTTTTTCCTGCTCAATGCAATGCGCAATGAATTTTTGTTGCTGGTGCGAAGACTTTACAATCTCGTTATATCGGACGGGATCATGCAATTCAGGCAGCCAGCTCTGCTGGCTTTGCAACATGGCGCTGGTCATAACTCCCTCTAACCGATCCCTGCGAAATTTTTCCTTTTCCGTTCGTTCGCAGATCAGCGGAATAATTTCGTGGATTCCCAACTCAGTAGCTTTTTCTAAAAACCATTCAAACCGACTGCTGTTCTTTATCAGGGAGATGCCTATAGTGATTCTTCGAGAATCCTGAACCGTGAATCTTGAATCGATTACCTGGACAAGGCAATGTTTTTTATGTGCTTCTAATATCTTTGTGGTTAACACGTTTCCTTTCCCATCTGTAAGATTTAATTGCTCACCTTCCTTCATCCGCAATACCTGAACAATATGGTGACTGGCATCTTTATCCAGCTCGATATCCTTACGCTGATCGAAAGAATACTGAATGTAAAAAAATGGTATGCTCATAAAAAACAATGTCCCGCTCAGGGCGAGACATAAAACTAAAATCCCCGCCTGACCCGTCAAAACAAATATGGAACTATCGGGCAGGTAAAATTGTAAATCTTAAATCCTAGATCGTAAATTAAAATGGCGATTCTTCATCTTCATCACCCAGGTCGTTCATCTTGCTGCCTGTCTGGATATAAAGTTTAGCATCCCCGCTGCCTTCACTGTCCGGAACAGGTTTCCAATTGCCCGGTAATCCGGGGCCATAATTGCCCCCGTCATCTTCCACGAATTTTTGTATATGCAATAAGGCTCTCAGCTTGATCGTCTCCAGCATACCATTCCGGTGCTTGGCGATCCTCACCAGCGTCTCACCCCGATTGCTCTCTCCCATTTCATTGGTAGTGATATCATAGTATTCGGGACGGTAAAGAAACATCACCAGGTCAGCATCCTGTTCAATAGCACCGGATTCCCTCAGGTCGCTCAATTGGGGCATTCTCGTCCCATCCTTCGCTCCGCGTTTCTCCACTTCACGACTTAATTGGGATAAAGCAATAATGGGGACGCTCAATTCTTTCGATAATGCTTTCAGATTTCGGGAAATATTACTGATCTCCTGTTCCCGGTTGGCATTCCGGTTTTCTCCAGTACCACTCATCAATTGCAAATAATCGATAATGATCAGCCCGATATTATGCTTGTTCTTTAATCGTCTGCATTTCGCTCTCAATTCAAAAATGTTTAGAGCGGGTGTATCATCAATGAATAATGGAGCTTGAGCCAGTCGTTGAATCCCTCTCGCATAAAGTTGTTTCATTTCATGCTCTTCGAGCTTTCCTCTCGCGATCTTTTCCAGCCAGATCTCGCTTTCTGCAGCGAGTATTCTTTGCACAAGCTGACCGGCGCTCATCTCGAGTGAAAATAGAGCAACCGGGGTGGATTTCCTGGGATGCAAAGCCGCATTGCGCGCGAGATTAAGCGCGAATGCTGTTTTACCAACGGCTGGTCTCGCCGCCAGGATAATGAGGTCGGTGCTTTGCCAACCATACGTCACGCGGTCAAGAGAAGAAAATCCACTGGGAACTCCAGTCACATCCTCATTCTTGTGCCGGAGATCCTCGATCCGTTGAATGGTTTTAACCAACACAGAATCGATGGTATCAAAGTTTTTCCGCAAGTGGTTATTGGTGATCTCGAACAGTTTGCTTTCAGCATCATCCAGCAGATCAAAAACATCTGTAGAATCTTCATAGGCATCCCCGATGATCTCCCCGCTAATGCGGATCAATTCGCGTTGAATGAATTTCTGCAGTATTATTCGCGCATGGCTTTCAATATTCGCTGAAGAAACAACCGCATTGGTAAGCTTGGTGACATAATAAGGGCCACCTACCATTTCCAGTTCTTCCTTGAACTTAAGTTCCTCAACCACCGTAAGAATATCAATAGGCTGGCTTTTTTGTGAAAGGCTTTGCATCGCCCTGAAAATGCGCTGATGCGCCTCCACGTAAAAGCATTCAGGTTTGAGGATTTCGACAACGGTGTCAAAGGCATTTTTCTCCAGCATAATTGCGCCCAGCACAGCTTCTTCCAGGTCCTTGGCCTGGGGGGGCACTTTTCCGTAGACCATCGTGCTAAGATCGAAGGTGGATTTTCGCCTTTGCTTCCGGTCCTTGTTCAGGTTAGTAAGATCCATGGTTCGGTACAGCGATAAAATATTTATAGCATTAGTTATTCACCAATGACTCGGGCTCAATCTTCCAGACTTGTTTTAGTAAATGTCAGGTCTTGGTTTCGGGATTTCCCTGCAGTCAGTACGGCGAAATAAAACGCAAAATGGCTGGAAAAAAAATTTTTCTTTCTGCACTTTTTTTCACCACATGATCGAAAGGTTATCCACAACCATCAGAGGATTGTTTCCCGGGTTTGGTTCACTTACAATTTACCGAAAAAAATCCATGCCTGGTAAACTTGGAGCGGATTGCTGGCAAATATTTTGTTACGCTTACATGGCTCTTTATCACAAATTGATACAATAATCCTGGCGTTCCAGAGTTATAAGGATAATTCTTCCACGCTAGGTTTCCCCCCAAATCAACTGCTTAATAATAAATAAAGCTCAATTACCGCAATATGGAAACTATGAAACAATCATTTTCGGGAAGGATTATTTCAACCCGACCTGTAGTTACACAAACAAAAAATAACACGACCCTTTGGATTGGGCACCTGCAATCTGACCCTACGGATCATTTCGCGGGACAAACCTTCCAATGCCCTTCAGAAGGATTGTTGAATAATATCCAGGTTTATTCTTCAGCGGTTCAAAATCCAGGGAAAATGTTGCTCACCCTGCATGAATTTGATCCTAATAATAAAACCTGGGGCCCGGCACTGGCCAGTTCTTCCCTGGATTTGCAGCGGGGAGATGATTCTCGCTGGGTGCGTTTTGAATTGCAACCCGTGCATCTTCACCGCGAACTGACCTACGGATTCCGGCTACAAACCAACGATGCGCTGATCGGGTTAGGAGAAGCGGCCACAGTAAACAAGCATCCGTTTACATTCGGGCATGAATGGAAAGGCGATTCAACGGACGAAAAGGGTCAGTATTTTACTTATTTCAGTCTGGCGTTTAAGGTTGAGATGTGTGCCTAACGTGGAATACGAGATTCGTGATGCGGGATACGAGATAAGAGATGTGGACCTGGAATTTGAAATTTGATAGTTGGTATTTAGTTCATTAACATCTCTCTCGCATTCTCAATAGCCGCGGCAGTTGGTTTTTCCCCACTCAGCATTTTTGCAATCGTGGTGATCCTTTCCTCCTTATTTAGTTCACGAATATTAGTTCGGACCATATTACCGGCTATTTCTTTATATACAAAGAAATGAGTTGAGGCCTTCCCGGCAATCTGGGGTTGGTGAGTGATGCAGATAATCTGCCTGTTAGTGGAAAGTTCTTTCAGGATCATTCCCACCTGGCGGGCCGCTTCACCGGAAATACCGCTGTCTATTTCATCGAAGATCAGGGTTGGAAGATCAATAGTACTTGCTACGAGCGATTTAATACATAACATCAACCGGTGCAGCTCGCCTCCACTGGCTACTTTTTTAACAGGAAAAAACCCTTCTGTTTCCTTTTGTTTTGGAGGGACATTCGCATTAAATAAAAACTCTACCTCGTCGCTACCATATTCATTTAAAGCCATTGCTTGTATGGCTACCTTTATCCTCGCGTTGGGCATGCCCACCTGTCCCAATAATTTATTCACCCGGGTTTCAAATGGTACGATCTGCTTTTTACGGCTCGAGGAGAGCTGTTCAGCGATCGATTGTATCTTACTCAACAAAACTTGCACTTCGTTCTCCTGCTTTTTAATGGCTTCGTCGATATCGAGAACTGCCTGCAATTTTTTTTCCAGTTCTTCCTGAATGTTTAATAATTCCCGGGTGGTTTTTACGCCATGTTTCTTTAAAAGTCTATACCCGATGGTCAATCGCCCATTCAGCTTCTCAATTTTTCCTGGATCCAGGTCTACCTGCGCGCTGATCGTTTCCAGCGAATCGGCTATATCAGCGAGCTCTATTTGTGCAGATTCCAATCGCTCCAGCAATGCAGGAAAATTTGCATGAGCATTGCTGAAATGGGACAGCTGCTGCAACAAAATTTTTAATTGTTGTACGATCGGAGAATCAGAACCTTTTAACTGAAAATAAGCCTGGTCGAGGGCCTCCCGAATCCCTTCAGCATTCGTGAGAAATTTTAACTCCGTCTCTATTTCCTCCAATTCATTGATCTTAAAACCTGCTTCTTCGAGTTCGTTAAATTGAAATTGGTTATAATCCGCTTCTTTATCAAAGCGGTTTTTTTCTTCGGTTAATTCATCCAACATTTTCTTTGACTGTTGCCATTGCAGGAAACCCTTCCGGTATTCTTTCAGAAGAGCTCCATTTTGTGCCAGCGCGTCCAGCACTTCCCGCTGGAAATCCTGTTCACCCAGCGAAAGGGTATCGAACTGTTGATGTAAATCCACCAATAAGCGACTGAGCGGGTATAATTGTTCCAGGTTGACCGGGGTATCGTTCACAAAGGCCCTTGATCTGCCCTGGATAGAAATTTCTCTGCGGATAACAAGTTCATCAGCGCTATCAAGGTCGCTATCTTTTAAGAATCGTTTCACCTCATCGGACTCAGCCGTGAAAACACCTTCGACCACGCATTTCTTTTCTCTATTGACAAGCACTGAAGAATCTGCCCGTTCGCCCAGGATCAATCCAAGGGCACCCGCGATTATTGATTTGCCTGCTCCTGTTTCACCCGTTATCACATTTAGTTGTTGACAAAAAGAGATCTCCAATTCATCAATGATGGCATAATTCCGAATGAATAGCTTGTGGAGCATTACTTAAAAATACCAAATACCCAAATCACAAATTCTAATGCGGGTCTCTTTATTTCTTTAAAGTTGTTATTTAATAAGGAAATGAATAGGGGATGAATTCAACTTGAAATTTTACTGAAGAAACTTCAAATTTCAAACTGCACTTTGAGATTTGGATCTTGGTATTTAGGTAAGTAGAGGACTTATTTCAATGTAACAGCGCTATGCAGGTCCTCATCCACCAGTATTCTTCCGCAGTTCTCGCAGATCATTACCTTTTTGTGTTGCTTGATCTCGCTTTGCTTTTGTGGAGGGATCGCGTTGAAGCAGCCTCCGCAGGCGTCACGCTCTACAGGTACCACGGCCAATCCATTTCGATAGCTTTTCCGGATCTTATCATAACTGGCCAAGAGACGTGCATCAACATGCTGACGAGCTTCGGAGGCCAGTTTATTGAAATGCTTTTCTTCTTTCTCATTGGCCGCAATGATCTTCTCGAGCTCCCCTTTCTTTGTAGCCAATACGCTTTCTTTGTTCCCGATGTTCTTTTTAGCCTTGTCAAGCGCTACCGCTTTTTCTGCGATTTCATCTGTAGCGTCCTTGATGTGTTTCTCTGCCAGTTTCACTTCCAGCTGCTGCATTTCGATTTCCTTATTGATCGCTTCGAATTCCCGGTTGTTCTTTACATTATTGCTTTGTTTTTCGTATTTCTTCACAAGCGCCTGGGCTTCCTTGATCGCCTCTTTCCGTTGTTCAATGAATTCAGTAACCCCATTGATCTCCTCTTCGATCCTGGTTTGCCTTGAATGCAAACCCTGGATCTCGTCTTCCAGGTCAGCGACTTCCATGGGGAGTTCACCCTTCAGAATATGGATCTCATCCAGCTTGCTTTCGATTTTCTGTAATGTGACAAGAGAGGTCAGTTTTTCTTCGACCGAAAATTCTTTAACGTTTGCCATGGTTGATTACCGGGTTTTTACACTCAGGAATAATGCACCGGGTTGGTGTTTATTCCCGTTTTAAGGACGGCAAAGGTAGGGAATTTTTCGGCCAAAATTTCCTGCAGGAGATTGATCGTGAATTGTTCGCTTTCGTAATGCCCGATGTCTGCCAGGATCATTCGATCATGGGCATCAAAGAATTCGTGATACTTGATATCTGAAGTAACAAAAATATCGGCCCCCTGAGACAATGCTCTGGAAATCAAAAAACTTCCCGCTCCGCCACAGATCGCCACCTTGCTGATCTCTTCCTTGATCAATCGGGTATGTCGAATAATCCCGGTCCTGAATTGTTTTTTAAGTAAATCAAGAAATTCTATCGCTTTCATTGGCTGTGCGAGTTGGCCCAATACGCCAGCGCCTATTCGACCCATTGAATTGTCGAGGCTGATGATATCAAAAGCGGGCTCTTCGTATGGATGGAACTTTTTTAATGTCGATATGATCTGCTGTTCCAGGTAGGCCGGAAACACCAGTTCAATTTTCGTTTCCTGTTCCTGGTGCTGTTTGCCGATCTCGCCGACATATGGATTTGCATGCTCATTCGCACGGAATGTTCCTACCCCTTCACTATTGAAACTGCATTCGCTATAATTCCCGATATAGCCCCCACCCGCGGAGAACAATGCGTTCCTTAATTTTTCTGCTTGGCCAGTAGAAACAAACGTGAATAACTTTTTCAAAACAGCTTCCTTTGGGAAAAGGGGAGCCAACGTTTCTAAACCGATCAATTGAGCAATGCGTCCATTTACTCCCTCGAGCACATTATCAAGGTTTGTATGAATCGCATAGATAGCTACATCGTTCCTGATTGCAGCGATAATTGATCTTTCTACATAATTTTTCCCAGTGATCTTTTTCAATCCCCGGAAAATGATTGGGTGATGGGCCACCACGAGGTTGATCTTTTTTGAAACAGCTTCCCGGATCACTTCCTCAGTCGCATCTAAACAACAAAGAATGCCGCTGCAAACATGGCTGGCATCACCGGTAATAAGACCTGCGTTGTCATATTCTTCCTGCAATGAGAGTGGGGCCAGGCTTTCCAAATACGAAATGATCTCAGCTATTTTCATTTGTTTCTTTGAAAATTTAGTTTTCGATAAAGAAGTACACCTTATTAAAGTTAAGCCTATACTATCTATCAGATGATCTCACACCTCCCGTATACCACATCCAGCATTCGCTACTCAAGCATTTATTTGGCGAAGCGCGTATGCCGTATCTCGTATCTTTGAAATGATGGCAAAAACCCAGTTCAATCCCCTGGTTCTGGAGCGATTAAAAAAAGCGTTTGACCGGGACGATGAACCCAGGTCTGAATACCAAAAAGCGAAACAAGCCTGGCGGATCAGGAAAACCCTGAAACGGGAAATGCGACAATTGTTCATGATGTTGCTGGGCGTTCTTTGTGCTGGTTTTGGTTTACGCGGTTTTTTGATCCCCAATGGGTTGATCGATGGAGGTGTGATGGGTATTTCCCTGCTGGTCAATAAGCAAACCGCTATTCCCCTGTCTCTCGCTATCATTGGCTTCAATCTTCCATTCCTCCTATTAGCATGGAAGCAGATCAATGGCCTGTTTAGCGTGAAAAGCATCATCGCGATCATTCTGCTTGCTTTAATGGTCGCTTTCTTTCCCTATCCCAATGTAACGAATGACAGAATTCTAATTTCCGTGTTCGGCGGTTTTTTCATTGGAATAGGAATTGGTCTTTGTATCCGGGGCGGTGGGGTGATCGATGGTACCGAAGTACTGGCGATTTATCTAAGCCGGAAAAGTGTATTATCTGTTGGGGATTTCATACTTATTTTCAATGTGCTTATCTTTTCCGTGGCGGCTTACCTGCTTTCTGTGGAAATAGCACTTTACTCCATTCTTACTTATCTGGCTGCTTCCAAAACGGTAGATTTTATTCTCGAAGGGATTGAAGAATTCACTGGCGTAACCATTATATCTCCACACAGTGATGAGATCGCTGATTTCATCAAGTTAAAAATGGGGCGTGGACTTACAATATATTCAGGCAAAAGGGGATATGGTAAACGCGGTGATACCTATATAGCGGCCGATATACTGTTCACCGTCGTAACCCGGCTGGAGATCAGTCGGCTCACGAGTGAAGTCGAAAAAATCGATCCAAATGCTTTTATTGTTATGCAAAGCATTAAGGATACGCGCGGTGGCATGGTGAAAAAAAGGCCGCTTAAATAGCACTTGTTGTTGATTGCCAGTTGATGGCTCAAGAATTATCCACCTATCTTTGTCGAATCAGAAACTTTTGTACCTTTTCCGCCCCTATTTCCACCCTCTGGATCGAATTAAACACAACTAAAAAACACTTGCCATGCTTAAAAGAACCAAAGGACTCTGGTTATTATCATTACTGGTGATCACCGGGATGGCTGGAACTCTAAACACGGGTTCTATTTCAAAAAAAGAAAGAAAAACAGCGGTTACCCTGATGAAAGAAACACGGGCTGAACTGCTTAAAAGCATTAAAGGTTTATCGGAAAATCAATTGAATTTTAAACCCTCGGCCGACCACTGGTCCGTTAAGGAATGCGTATATCATATCGCTATTTCCGAAAAAAATCTTTGGGATTTGCTGGAAAAAACCATGAAGGCTCCGGCGAATCCCGAAAAGCGGGCAGATATTAAAACCACTGACGAACAGTTAGTGAAAATGATGGAAGACCGAAGCTATAAAGTGAAAACTGCGGAGCCTTTTGAACCAAAAAACACCCCTTACAAATCGCTGGATGATGCTCTTGCAGATTTTCGGCAGCGAAGAACAGATCACATTAAATACCTAAAATCTACAACCGAAGATTTGCGTAATCATGTTGCTCAAATGCCATTTGGAGCCCTGGACTGTTACCAGCTTTGCCTGATGATTGCTTCACATACCGACCGCCATACCCAGCAACTGAATGAAGTAAAAGCTGATGCATCTTTTCCGAAGCAGTGAACAATAAGAACTCAGGGTTGAAAAACCTGGCCCCCAAGTTCCCGTAAGAACGAAGGGGCATTTTTATTGCAGGGAGAAGCCGGTTTTGCTTAGGCAACTGATTATGTCTAACTTGTGTAAGATTTAACCTTATAATGAAAAAATTCGTATCTATTCTAAGTCTGACCCTGGTCTGTATTTCTTCCTGCAAAGAAAAGATCGATGATATTCAGCAAGACCTTGTCCTGCAGGCGATGACCAACGGGCAGTGGGCCATTACGAGCTTTATGCTGAATGGGAACAATATCACCGCCGATTTTAATGGGTATCGTTTCCAGTATTACAGTAATAAGACAGTGGATGCTATCCTGAACGGAAATGTTCAAAAAACAGGGAATTGGGATGGGAGTGCCACTACCATGTCTACCTGGGCGAATTTTCCCAACGCTACACACCCCCTCATACTGATCAATGGTACCTGGCATATCGATCGGAACAGTTGGACCTACGTAGAGGCTAGCCAGGTGAACGGTAGCGAGACCAAAACCATGCGGCTTGAGAAACAATAGTTCCGTGGCTGCTTTTACTATTTCCTGTTAAACAACTGCGCTCAATTCGTGTCAGAGCATTGAAGGTCCGGGGTTTGTGCACCATCAAAATCAGGTAAGAATAAAGAAAATCAGCCTGTTGGGAATAATTTTTGCGTTATACAACATGTTTCAATTGAGCGAAATCCTCTAAATATTTTGAGTATTGAAATTGCATTTTTACTTAACCAGGATTTTTGCGACCCTAGCCATTGCTTACACCGGGTCTTTCGTAAACGGTCAGACCCCGGTAGCCAATTTCTCCGGTGGCCCCCTAGCCGGGTGTTCTCCATTAGTTGTGAACTTCCAGGATCTTTCAACAGGCAATCCCACTTCCTGGAGTTGGGATTTTGGTAATGGAAATACATCTTCCTTAAGAAATCCTTCAGCTACCTATTTCGCTCCGGGTACTTACACAGTAAGACTAACTGTATCAAACGTGAATGGGTCCAATACAATAACCCGCACTAATTATGTAACGGTGTATGATAATCCATCAGTAACCTTTACCGGCACTCCTACTTCGGGGTGTTTTCCCCGGTCGGTTCAATTCACGGATGGTTCTACCCCGGGAGCAGGGAATTCAAATGTTTCCTGGGAATGGAACTTTGGAAACGGAACCACATCCACGCAACAAAATCCACAGGCCGTTTATCTTTCCTCCGGCAATTTCACCGTAACACTTAAAGTAACTAACGATAAGGGTTGTTCGAAAACGTTCAGTCGGGTCAATTATATCAATATCAACGGAGGTGTTGATGCAAGTTTTACCAACACGACGCCAACCGTTTGCGGCGCCCCGGCCACTATTAATTTTACAAATACTTCCACAGGTCAGCCTACGTTGAGTTATTTCTGGAATTTCGGAGATGGAAATACTTCGACGACTTTCAGCCCGTCTCACACTTATACCAGTAATGGTACTTTTAATGTTTTCCTGGTCACCAATAGCAGCGCCGGCTGCCAGGATACTGCTTTCTCTACGATAGTCATTGGAGGATTCAATACGCAATTCAATTCTCCAATCAATGTATGTATCGGCGATACGGTCAATTTCACCAATACATCCAACCCCACTCCAATAAGTTCCAGGTGGACATTTGGGGATGGGGGAACTGCCAACAGTTTAAACACGACACACACCTATGCAGCCGCAGGAAGTTATACTGTCTGGCTATACAATACTTATTCATCCTGCCAGGATTCCACAAGTCGTGTTGTGAATGTAATTCCCAACCCGGTTACCAATTTTTCAGCGCCGGTTACATCCAGGTGCCAGCCCCCACTTACCGTCAATTTCCAGGATAATACACCGGGAGCTACTAGTTGGCAATGGGATTTTGGGGATGGAGGCACTTCCACACAACAGAATCCCAGTCATACTTATACCAATTATGGAAGTTTTACTGTGCGATTGATAACAACTAATTCTACAGGTTGCATCGATACCCTGGTGAGGACGGGTTATATTATCATTCGCCGTCCTATCATGACCGTTGATGATCTGCCTACAGAAGGTTGCATTCCTTATACATTTACATTTAATCCGAACATCATTTCAGTTGATCCGATAACCTCTTATCAATGGAGTTTCGGGGATGGAGGTACTTCAACAGCTTCCAATCCCACTTACACGTATAATACCCAGGGTATGTTTAACGTGAGACTGATCATTACCACGGCCACCGGGTGTACAGACACGTTGAATGTTACAGATGCTGTAGAGGTAGGTACACTTCCTACGGTGAACTTCAGCGCATCTCCTTTATTATCCTGCGCACGTCAACCGATCCAGTTCACAGATCTTTCCAACCCCGCAGACAGATGGCTTTGGGATTTCGGTGATGGGAGTACCTCCACCGAACAACATCCCATACACCATTACACGGATACCGGGTATTTTTCCATCAAACTCATAGCCTGGAATAGTGGATGTAAGGATAGCATAACCCTCTACAATTATGTATACATTCTTCCCCCGGTAGCCCGGTTTGATCATGCAGCTGTATGTTCAAACAGATTGCAATTTACTTTCACGGATCAGTCAGTATCGCCTCTGACGTGGTTGTGGAGGTTTGGTGATGGCAATACATCCACGTTGCAACATCCGGTTCATACTTATCCGGGCCTGGGTAACTATAACGTAACACTTATTGTCACGAACGGAAGTTGTACCGATTCATTGACGCAGCTGATCCGCGTTATTGATGAGAATCCTAATTTCAGCGCGAATCAAACCACCATTTGTAAACGCGAACAGGTCACATTTACCGTATCGAATATTAATACAGCAAATGTCTCAAGCTATGTATGGTTCTTTGGG
>Ga0196964_10000591_pt1 | contig 20874 bp, 11 predicted proteins | sample S1_10metaG_FD_148615 | JGI IMG/M metagenome (GOLD analysis project Ga0196964, IMG submission 148615) | Soil microbial communities from Anza Borrego desert, Southern California, United States - S1_10 | ecosystem: Environmental > Terrestrial > Soil > Desert | place: USA: California | collected... | reverse complement strand
GACCGTGGACGACATAGGCCGTCGTGTGCGGATAGGAGCGTTCACCCATTCCGCTGAACCAGCCCCAGCCGCCGTCGGTGCACTGCATGGAGACAAGACGATCGACTCCGCTGCGGACCATGCGCCGACTTCCTCTTCGTCAAACACCGGGTTGATCTTGTGGCGCTGCCACTGCTTTGAGCGCGCCACATCGTCGCCGATCTCCTGCGCGTTCAGGTTGGTCACCTTGCCCTGCACTTCCTTCAAGTTGATGTTCATGCGGTTGAGCACCTTCTGCGTGATCACCGTCGGCAGGAAGCGGCTGAGCGTCTGTTCGGTGCAGCCATAGGGGTAATCGACCAGGTACGGCAGCGCGTCGACCATCGCGCCGGCCAGCGTCGGGGAATAGCGCACTTCAAGTCGGCTGTCGGTCTCGCGGCGCTGCGCTGGAACATTCACGGTGAAGCTCGCCGAGTTCTTATCTGGACGCATCGCGCCGGCGACGCTTTCGGTCTTGACCATGCCGTGGACGTACGACGGGAACGTCATTTCCATGGCATCGGATTCTTCGTCCGTAATCGCGCGGACGCGCACCTTCGGCTGCCCGGAGGCCAGCACTTTCACGCGCCAATCGACGCGCTTTTCGCCGGTCGCATCGACATCGACGCTCTGCTTCGTGTTCGCGCCCGCCTGCAGCGTGCCGCTGTCAACTTCAAGCTCAACGCGCACGTTCTTCTTGTTCTTCAGATAGTTGTGAACATTCGCCGAGAGCACCACTTCGTCGCGCTCGGTAACGAACCGCGGCGCCTGCAGCCGCACGATCAGGTTCTTAGACGTGATGATTTCAGCTTCGCCCTGGCCCACGCGCGTGCCCTGGCCCATGCTCCAGACTTTGATCTTCCATGTCGTCAGATTTTCAGGCATCGGCACTTCGATTTCAGCGATGCCATTCGCGGCCGTCACGATCTTCGCGGCCCAGTAGGCGCTGTCGGCAAAGTTCGAGCGCACCGTGGGCTCAACGTCGGGAGCTGACTGGGCATTCTGCTGCTCAAGCTCCTCTGCGCCGCGATCCTTATCCGCTGCCGCCTTTTCCTTTTTCCCGGCTTCCCGCAGTCCGAACGCGCCTCCTCCTGCATCCATCGCATTGGCGGCAGCGGCCGTCGGAGCTGGCGGAGCACCAGGAGCGTCGCTCTTGAGCTGCAGGTATCGATATTCACCCTCTCCCGCCCCGCGCCGCTCCTGTTTGGCGCCGGCCGTACGCGCAGCCAGGCTGTCCAGTTCGGCGGTGAGATAGCCGAACGCGCCAAGGAACTGCATGCCAATTTCATTGGGTTTCAGAAGATGGGAACTGTAGGGCGAAAGGTTATGGAAATTCTGTTCGTAATGATTGCGGCGCCACTTCCAGAAGTGGCTGCGGATCTCCGGCACGTTTGAGCCGCCGGAGATGTACTCAATCGATTTGTCGTAGACGCTCACCACCGCCGAACCGCTGTAGGGCTCGCCTGACGGGTCCGTCAGCTTGAGCTGAATCTTCGCCTTTTCGCCAGGTTTGTACTGATTGGCGCTGGGGACGACGGCAACGTCGAGCACTTTGTTTTCCGGCGGCACGATCACTTCGCGCACTTCGCTGAAGAGCTTGCCGTCGCTGATCGTGAGCGCCTCCAGGAAGAAGTTGGGCATGTCCTTGCGGTGTATTTCAATCTCTTCGATGGTGCTCTTGCCCTTCAGGCGGATCACTTTCGGAGGAAGATAAACACCGTTGCTCGGCCGCGTGAACAGCAGCACCGTTCCGCCGGCACGATTGGAATTGATCATGAGCTGCACTTTTTCGCCCGGCTTGTATTCGCGCTTGTCGGTGACCAGTTCGATGTTGTTGAAGCGGAACTGCGAGCCGTCGAAGCCTTCACCCATGACGACGAAAAGATAGCCGCCCTCGATCGTGTGATTCTTCGCATCGGAGACGCTGTAGCTGATGCGGTACTGGCCGGGCTGGTCAGCTTTCATCTGCTGCTGCGCTTTGCCCTGAGCATCAGTGTCGATCGCCCATTCCTGGACCTGCGTCTCGACCGGCTGGCTGTCCTTGTCGTAAGCGATCTTGAGCAGCTTGAGTTTGCCTTTGCCCTGCACGGGCTTGTTGTCGAGCGTCTGCGCGGAGAAATCCGCCTTGATGACATCGCCGACGCGGTAGTGCCCGCGGTCGACCCAGGCGTACACGCGGTAGGGGCTGCGTGCGACCATGACGCTGCCGCTTCCGACGATCGTGCGGCGTGACTGGTCGGTGACCTCGGCAGTGATTTCATATTTGTGATCGGTGTCGGCGTGCACAGCTTTTGCAACCGCCGTATCGATCTCGACTTTCACTGTTCCGTCCGGCTCAATGGGCACTTCGTTTTCAATGACCAGTTCCGGCTGTTCATTGCGCGCGCCGTACCACCAGGGATAAGGCCGCTTGCAGCCCCACGCAGCGAAGCCTGGATACCAGGCGTAATCGCCGCCGAACCACCAGTAACCCCCGTTGTAGAACCAGTCCCAGCGCACTGCCGGGTACCAGTTGGCGCTGTAGCTGCTGCGCATCACCTTGTACTTCACTTTGGCGTCAGTGACCGGCGCGCCGAAATAGTATTTCGACGTGATCTTTGCTGTGATCTTCTCGCCGAGCATCACCGGTTCGTTCGGCGCGTCGATCTTCACTTCGAACTCCGGCTTCTTGTATTCTTCCAGCCGGAACGTCGCGCCAGGCCACCAGTTCTTCACATTGATGCTGTAAGCGCCGAGCGTGGCTTCCTTATCGAGCGTGAGCTCGCTGTCAAAACCGCCGTATTCGTCAGTCTCGAAGTCCTTTTCAAGAATCTTTTCGCCCTTCGGATTGTTGATCAGCAGGGTTACGCGCGTGTTCGCGAACGGCGATTTGCCCTCGTGATCGTACTTGGCCTGGCCCAGCCAGACTTTAAACTTCACCGGCTGATTGGGACGGTAAGCCGGGCGGTCGGTGATGATGAACGCTTTGTTCTGCTGGTATTCAGGCTGATAGTAATTGCCATACCATACGTTGGTGAAGCCCAGGTACGCAAAGCGCCCGTCGGCCGTGTTCGCCGTAGCGATCCATTGCATGTTGTTGGGCATGATCTCTTGCGTAGGGCGGATCTGGCCATCGGCGTCGCTGGCCTGCACGAATTGCTTCGTGTCCACCTGCCAGTTGTTGTCCTTGATGTGCCGCTGCTGATAGCCGAAGAATTCCACTTCGAGGCCGTTCAGCGGCTGGCCGGTAACGGAGTCAGCGACGTAGTACATCGCCTGCTTGTCGAGCTGTTTCTTGACGATCGCTGTATCCGAGAGCCAGATGATGATGCGGCTGGCATTGCCATCCGGGATCTGCGCGGTCAGCAGGTACGCGCCGGATTTCTGCAGCGGCGTCGTGATTGTCGTCCGGCGATCGAAGTGCTTGTCGCGCGGATCCAGCGCCTGTTCCCACTGTGCGACCTGCTTTCCGACATACTGCTGCTGGTTCTGCTGCACGAGCTTGTAACCGATGTTCGATACGTCCAGGCGCTGCCAGTCGATCTGCTTCGGGCCGGCTTTCAGATAGGCTTTTGTATCGTCGAGGAGCTTTTTGACCTCGATCTCCTGCGCCGTGAAGCTCACCTTGTTTGCGTTGCGGAAGCGGAACTCGATGGTCGCGTTCTTCCCCGCCGGCTGCATCATGACCGGCTCAAACTGGCCCCAATTGCCCGTGATCTGGCTCAGCCTGTGCCTGGCGTTCTCTGAACCATTTGGATACTCAGCGATGCTGCGCTTCCAGTATTCAGCGGCTTTCGGGTACTGCTGGCGGTCTTCGAAGATGCCGGCGAGCGCTTCGATTGCATTCTTTGCGTCGTTCTGCCCTTTGAATTCCGCGGCGATGCCCTGGTACATCTTGATGAAGTTGAATTCGTCGGGCAGCTTGAAGCGCTTGATGCCGGTGGCAAGCTTCGCGATCGTCTCGTCTTCACCCAGCGTGCTGACGGCATACGGGCCGCTTTCTTCCTTATCTCCGGACGTGGCGCTGACGCGGCCGAAGCCGGCCATCGAGCGCACGTCGAACTGCTGCTGCAGAAATGCCGCGAAACGCATGCGCACGGTTGACGTGTTCTGCGGATTCATCTCCGCGGCCATCGCCAGCGTCCAGCGCCAGCGCTCGCCGTCGTTCTGAGCCGCTTCGAAACTCTTCGGCACTGTGTAGTAAACCGGGTTGCCGTCGGCGCCGACGGGCGCTCCGCGCACTTCTCCGCCGTGACCCCAGCGGCCCCGGCCGCGATAGCCGTAGCCTTCTTCGTAATCCGGCAGCGTCTTCAGGTCGGTCAGATACTGCAGACGCCACGCGTCAGTGTTGCCGCTGCGCTGCAGCATTTCCGAGAAGCGCAGGTAAAACGTGCCGGCCGCGACTTTGTCCGGCTCGGCTTTGATCAGCTCGAGCGCCTGAGTCATCAGCTGCAGCGCGCGCGCGCGGTCGCGCTCAACGCTCATCACGTACTGCCCGCCTCCGCGATGGTTCAAACGGTGAAACTTTCCGGCGACGATGTAACCGTAGTGCGGATCATCGCTGATCGTCTGCGCGGCGGCCTGCAGCAGTTTCCAGTTCCGGGCATGAATCTCGATGCACTTCTCGCGCAGTTCGTCGAACTCGTTGTAGCGCCCCAACCGCATCAGGCACTGACCGGCCTGCGCCAGGTCCTCGCCGACTTTCTGCGGATCGCCTTTCGCGTCGGCGGCAAGCTTGCTGAAAAGTCCGAAGGCGTCTTTCCAGTTTCCCTGCTGCATCAGCTTGGCAGCGTTCAGGCGCTGCTCGTCCTGGCCCTCGCCGGCAAACAGCGCCGCACACCCGCCCATCAGACACATTGCCAACAGAAGCCGGCTCATAGAACGCCCTCACTCTCGTGAATTAAAACGCCGCACTCCAACCCGACTCCAGACTCTAAGACTCCCGACTCCGGACTCGTAAACAAAACTTTATCCTTCGACGCCCCTGTGCAACGCGGGTTTCGCGGATTTTAATGGATTCGTCTCACGCAAAGCCGCAAAGACGGAAAGGTTGGATTAAAAACTTAAGATGTCAGTGCGTTACGCAATTATCGCTGAGGACGCCGCGCATCATGTTCTTCGAAAATAAGCCCTTTTCCGTTCTTTGCGCCTTTGCGTGAGAAATCTTTCGCGTCTTTACCGCCGGAACGGCGTGGACTGCTTGGCGCGGCCGTTCTTGTCTTTCTTGGCCTTATACTGTACGGGCGGCTGAGCCACATACGGCTGGCCATCTAAAGTCAGCATCATGTCGATGTTGCGAATGACGCCGGCCTTTGGCGTGTCGGCGTTGGTCAACCCGGCCGCGGCGAGCTTCTCCGCGAGCGCGCCGCCGATGGTGAACGTGATCTTCACCGCGCCGCCCAGGAAGACCTTCTTCTTGAGTTTGCGCGTGAGTTTGAAGCGGTCCTTGCCGGCCTTGGCCTGGCCGTTTTTGTTTAGCGTAAACGTCTGCGTGTTGCCGCTGACATTCACGATGACTTTCTTGTTCGTCGGATCCCAGTTCGGCGGCAGCACCAGGGCGCCGGTTACGGTCACCTTGTCGCGGCCGGGCTTTGCAAAGTTCAGCGAAATGCTCGCCTTCGTCACCGTCCAGGGACTCACGACAGGCGCCGAGAGCAGCAGTGAGGCGCTGGCCAGACCGCCTCTGCCGTCGTTGGCTGTCACCGTCGCCACGAACGGGCCGTTGGTTGCGTAGGTGTGACTGGGCGTTGCGCCGCTTGCGCTCGTGCCATCGCCAAAATCCCAGGTGTACGTCAGCGCGTCCCCGTCGGGGTCAAAGGCGAGCACCGTAAATTGAATGGGGTTATTGCCGATGGCGATGGGCGGCTCGGCAGTCGGACTGACCACGATGAACGGACGGTTATTCGGATCCACGTACGAGAAGGCAAAGCCGCTGCCCAGCGGAATGGCCTGGTTGACCGTGTTCATGAAATAGCCGTCTTTGAGGTCCACGCGCTTTGCGCCGTAAGTGTCCAATTGTCCCGTGTAGGTAATCTCGAGCGTGCGCGCGTCGATCCACGTCAGCGCCGTTGCGTCCATTCCCGCAGGCAGTCCGACCTGCCGGATGTCGGTGCGCGAGGTGTCCATGTCCACATTGAACATCACCCGCAGAGGCGGGCGGTTGGTCGTCACGCCGCTGCCGTCTGCGGGAGAACTGTCGACCACGATCGGCCTTCCCCCGCCATCGGCCACGATCACCTGAACCGTGCGCTGCGTGCTGCCGCCATTGCCGTCAGAGACCGTCACCGTCGCCGTGTAGCTGCCGGCGGCCGTGTACACATGCGGCACGGACGGCCCGTTTCCAGACGGCGTGTTGTCGCCAAAATCCCAGATATACGTCAGCGCGTCGCCGTTGGGGTCGCTGGCATTGACCGAGAGCGTCGCCGTATCGCCGACGGCCACCGGCTGCGGCGTGGCGCTGATCGAGGCAATCTGCGGAGCGCCGTTGGGCTGCGCGGTCGTGCCGAAGATGAACGAGTAGCCGCTGCCGGTTGGGATCGACTGGTTGACCGGATTGACGAAGTAGTTGTCTTTCAAATCCACGCGCTTGGCGCCGGCCGTCGTCAGCTGTCCCGTGTAGAGAATATCGAGTGTGCGGGGGGTGCTCCACTGCAGCGCCGTTGCCGTCAGTCCCGCGGGCAGGACGACCTGCTGAACGCTCGTGCGCGTCGTGTTCATGTCGACGCTGAAAACCACGCGCAGCGCCGGCTGTGCGTTGCTGGTCGTCGATCCATCGGCAGGCGTTGTGCTCACAATCACCGGCCGGCCGCCGCCATCGCCGACCACCACCGTGACATTCTGCTGCGTGCTCAGCACGCCGTCGGAGACAGTCAGCACCGCCGTGTACGTTCCGACCGCCGTGTACACATGCGTGGGATTCGCGCCCGCTCCCGCCGGCGTGCTATCGCCGAAATTCCAGCTGTACGTGAGCGCGTTGCCGTCCGGATCAACCGCCGTCGACGCAAAGCTGGCCGGCTCGCCGATAGCCGCAGGCTGCGGCGAGACAGAGGCGGAGGCGATCAGCGGCGCGCTGTTATTGGCGCCGTAGAAGAACGAGTAGCCGCTGCCGAATGGAATGGACTGGTTGACGGGATTTATGAAATAGCCGTCTCTGAGGTCCACGCGCTTGGCGCCGAAGCTGGCGAGCTGGCCCGTGTAAAGAATGTCGAGCGTACGCGCGTTGGTCCACTGCAATGCAGTCGCCGTCAGGCCAGTGGGCAGGAAGACCTGCTGGATGTCGGTGCGAGTGGTATCCATGTCGACATTGAAGACGACCCGCAGAGCCGGCTGGTTTGAGGTAATCGTCGAGCCATCCACAGGCGTGGTGCTGACAATCACCGGCCGCCCCCCGCCATCGCCGACGATGACGTTGAGGTTCTGCGTGGTGTTGAAGCCGCCGTCTGAAACGGTGAGCGTAACCGTGTAAGCGCCAGTCGCTGCGTACGCATGCTGAACATTCGCTCCGGTGCTCACCGGCGAGCCGTCCCCGAAATTCCAGGTGTACGTGAGCGCGTCGTTATCCGGATCGGTCGCCGTCGCCGCGAAGCTGACCAGCTCAGTGATCGCCACCGGCTGCGGCGTGGCGGTCATGGAAGCGATCTGGGGAGGATCATTTGCTCCGGTGGAAATGAAGTTGAACGCGAAACCGCTGTTTAAAGCGAGCGACATGTTTCCGGCGCTCATGAAATAACGGTCTACAAAGTCAACGCGGTGAGCCCCAAAGCCTGAGATATTGCCTGTTGTCTGAATCTCCAGAGTACGGGCGTCGATCCAAACAAGGGCGCTGACGGTGAGGCCAGGCGGTACGTAAACGGCTGTCGTGTTCGTGCGTGTAGTGTCCATGTCCTGGTCGAAAGTCGCACGCAAGACCGGAGCTGAATTACTTGTGGATGAACCGTCGACAGGGATTGAAGCGATGATGATTGGCGTCGTGCCGTTTCCGGCCAGCGTCATTCCAATGTTCACGCCAAGACCGGAGTTCTCACCTGCGAACAGAACCTGGAGACTGAAAAAAAGTACGCAGCACCAACCCGCCCGCATCGTAACTCCTGGCGATACTTGCAACACGGTGTCTGATCAAGCGGTCTCATGCGATTCGGGTGCCACAAAAGGCTATTTTTGCTCCGGTGCAATTTCCACGCGGACGCGGATAAAATCCGTGTTGCCAGCGTCATCTTGCACGAACACCAGCTCTTCGTAACGTTTGCCGCGCAGCGCATCGGAAGCGACGTTGATACTGAAAGAAACTGTTTTTGTCTCACCCGCCTTCAAAGTGAATTTCGACTCAGAAGGATTGACCCAGCTTGAAGCAACGACGGGCAGATAGCCCGTGCCGAAATACCGATCATGCTTTCCGTTTTCCGGAACAACATCCGTAATCTTTTTGAGTGTGAACGTACGCTCTGCGTCAGAATTGTTGCGAATCTTTGCCGGATACCTCAGGCTGATCCCCGGCGGCGTACCGGTAATTGCGCAGATCGATGGCGTAAGGCCGATCTTGCCCGCATTTGCACCTTCACCGGCCAGAGATGCAACTGTTTCGATCTGAATTCGGGAGGCGACGCGCAAGCCCACTACGCCCTGTTTTGATTTTCCAGGGCTACAAACCACGACCACCATCCATTTGCGATTGAAATACTCCGGCTTATCCGGAATTTTCACAAACAGGCTGATCGGCTTGGAGGATTTCGCCGGTACTTCAACTTCTTCTTTGTCCAGGCGGCACCAGGATGCATCGGGAATCTCTTCGTATCCAAATTCCCAGCGACCGATGGCTTCCCGCGGCTTCACGACCTTTACCGTGAAGAACTCCTGCTTCTCTGTCCCATTAAAAACTTCCAGCGCGATGCCACGCTCAGCCACGTTGATTTCCGGTCCGCCCGGCACCAGGTTCTCAACCAGAACCATGCCTGGTCCAATGCCGAAGCCGCCTGACGGCTCCTCGCCGGAAAAAGCGGCGGCAGCCGTGAGGAGGACCACGGCTGCCGGAACGAGTGACACATGAACTTGCTGCTTACGCATGCGTTGCTCCTGATTACTGAGGTACTGCAGTGATCTGAACCGTTGAGGTGTACTGCTCGCCAGCGATGACAGGCGCGGCAATCGCGTCAGGCGCCACCATCCGCAAGACCAGAAGTGTCGTCGCATTCAGCGCAAGGTTATCGACCTGCGGAGCAACCGGTGCAGTGGTCGCAAGATTCGCGAACGCTCCACCGCCCCAGCTTCCTTCCAATGTGAACTGATTCGTACCAACTGCTCCTCCCAGCGTCCAGCGGGCCGTGTTGGTGGCGTTTGCCGCATCGGTGGCCAGAGCAAAGAGGTCGACTGGATTGCGTGTGCGTGAAACGTTCTGGATTCGCAGAACCTTGGTGCCATTCGCTGTGTCATTCGAGCTGTAAGACGGTGCGCCAGCGGTGCTCAGATCGACAGCGTACCCAGCGCCACCAACAACGAACGCCGGGGAAATATCACCGTCTCGAACAATCCAAGTGAACGCGGCGATCGAGTCTGCTGCGAAGGACACGCCCATATCGTCCTCGCCGTCGAGTGCTGCCACGCCAGTCGTCGTATTGCCTGTACCCGCGTCCCACGTAATGTCCGCACGCGCTTTAAGAGTCATCTTGACCAGGACTTGCAGATTGTTGTTTTCACGTTTCATTTCGTAGGTTTGCCCTGTATTCACAAACCCGCCACCAATATCTGCCCGAACATTGTAGAAACCGGCCTTAGGCGTCGCGTCCGCAGTAATCGTAATGTACAGTTCGGTGTTATCCGCCTTCACCGAAACAATTGTGCAGGTTACAATCTCTGCAGCATCATTCTGATGCTGCATTTGTACAGCAACGACGGCATTCAGGTTAGTACCCGTAATCGTCGCTACCTTTAGATCAGTGCCGGCCGGCCCACCGATGTTGTTCATCGAGCCCGAGTTAGGGCTGATACCCGTATAGGTGGTTCCCGCCATCGCGCTGCTTGCCGCACCCATGATGGTGAGCATCATCGCGGCTATTAAAATTTTTCGCAAGCCGTAGTTCATGATTTCCTCCTCCTGTTCACCCGTTCCCCGTTGTGTCCGGCCGGGATCCCCGCCGGACCCGCGCCTCGTGTCTACCCGCCTGATTTCCGCTTCAGTTCGCCGTAGAGGTCAGTGTCACCGTCGTCGTCTGCTGCACGCCAGCCGTGCCCGCCGAGATCGTCGTCGGTGTCGTCATCTCAAGTACCAGGGGCTGATCGGTCCCCTTCTGAAGATTGTTGGTCAGGGTCTGGGCCACGGTCGACAGCGTCACAAAGGCGCCACCGTTCATTTGTGCGCGAAGCCGGAAAACGTCGACTGCTCCGACTGCGGCACCCAGTGTCCAGCTCGCCGTGTTCGTCGCCATGCCCGTGATCGTGTTCGTCGCGTTCGTCGGCGAAACGTTGGAAACGTTGATTACTTTGTTGCCGTTGCCAGCATCACTGGTCAGGTAAGTAGTAGCAACGTCTGCCATCGGGCCGAGCGCTGCATCGGAAACAACCCATACGTAAGGAGTAATGCGCTGCGCGGCCAGCGTGTGATTAACGCCGGCATCATCCAGTGACGTGCCGTCGCCCCACTGAATATCCGCGCGCTTGGGGATCGTCACGCGCACGGTGACCTGCAGCGTGACGTTGCCGGTCGTGTAGGTATAGAAAATCGTGGCGTTGCTGGCGATGCCGTTGTTCACAACCACAGCGGCCGCGCCGGCTGCCCTCGCCGGCGTAACCGCGCTGATCTGTGTACCGCTGATGATCGTGAAGCTCGTGGCCGCTGTGCCGCCGAAGGTGACCGACGTCACGTTGGGGTTGTTAAAGTTCGTACCGGTTATGGTCACCGTCACACCGCCGGCGATCGTTCCCGCGTTCGGCGAAACGGCTGTGACCGTCGGGGCTGCGGCAAAGGCCGCTCCCGAAAGCAGGCTCAGGAGGAGCAGCGCTGGCAGTCCCAGAGTTTTACGCGATGGTGTCATCTCTTATCCTGTTGCCGGTCCCTTGCGCGTTCCCAAGTGCGTGCGTGAACACCAGTTAAGAACGAGCTCAACGTAAAAACAGCTTTGAACAGTGGACTATGTGCAAATCGAAATCCATGCGAGACAATTCGTCTCGGAATCTTTCCAAGTTGTCTTTAAATTCTACCGGCGTAACGACTTGCCGTCTCCAGTAGAGCTTTTTTTAAGGCGGCCCGTTGCACAATGTGTCGTTGTAGACGCATATTGCGACGACGCAAAATTTGTAATGTGACGTTTTAGGCAACTTTAATTATCGGTCAGTCCTGGCTGATGGTGATGGTGACGATGATGTCCTGCGACACCCCGGCGCCTGCAGTAATCGAGGCTGGCGTGGTGAACTGCAGGTCAAAGGGAGAACTGCGCCCGGAGTAGCGCTGCAGCAGAATGTCCTGCGGCGTGGCCAGATTGAAGGGATAGGTCACGTAGGGCGGCCCGACGACGGACACCTCCATCGTAAACTGATCGGGGCCGGGAACGGCTGCCACCGACCAGCCCGCCGGCGTAGACACCGAGCAGTTCGCCGTTAACTTCGAGCGCACGTTGCCGGTGTTGCGCACGATCAGCCCCGTTGGCGGAAACGCCGCATACGCCTGATGCGCGACATTCAGCTCGCTGGTGCCGATATTCCAGAGCTTCGCGCCAATGCTCAGCGACCCGTCGTCCCATGCCGCGGCGATCACGACGGTGCTGGGACCCAGGTCGATAGCGCGGGTCACACTGCCGGTGGCTGAGAAGTTGCCGAGCAGGTCCTGTACGAGACTGTTACCCAGCGGGTCCGCCCCGGATTGAATGATGTACATGCCACTAGGGGAGCCGGCTGTAATCGCCCCCGAGGAATACGTTCCGCCTGGCGAAAGCGTGATCTCTTCGCCGGCCAGAGCGTCGACATTCAAGGTCATCAGCACCGTCGTCGAGCCCACCAGCATCTGCCCAATGGAGGACATCGAGCCGTAATTGTCGCCGGTGACGGGGCCGGTCTGTGAAATCAGAGCCGGGGCAAAGATGGCGGCCGGAACGATGACCGATTCGCTGAACGTAAGCACGATCGTGTCGGTAGCGCTCACCCCGCCGCCGGACGCATCCGACCAGAGCGAGGTGACCAGCGCCGGACGGGCCTTATCGACGGGTGGCTGGCCGACGGATTCGGTGCGCAGAAGAATGTTGCTGGCCGTGCCGCGCAGGGAGGTGTTCGCCACAAAGCGGACATTCGGTGTCAGGCCCGTGTCCGGCACGCCGCTCTGCGCGATAAAGGCATAGAACTCGTTGTCGAAATTGTTCGGCCCGCCGGGCGAGCTCGTTGACGAATACCCGGTCACCGTGTAGCCGGCGACGGTGATGTTGAGCCCAGAGAAATTGTCGTTGATCGGCTCATAGGCAAGGAAGCGTATGGCGTCTATCTGCCCGTCACCGTCGAGGTCGCATGTTTCCCGGTAGGCGGAGAGGACCTGGTATTGAATCACAAACCAGACGCCATTGATCACCGAGTCCGGTGTTCCATTGCGCTGAAAGCGGATGTTGGTGTTAGTGGAGAGCGTGGACGTGACTGAATCCTTGTCGAGATAATGGTTGTCGGCGCCGCCGCCATAAATCGACACGATACAAAAGGTCTTATCCAGCGCGACGGCTCCGATGGTAACGTTGCTGGTTCCAGTGCCCGAGGGCATGTTCATGGTTCCGGTTTCAACGAGGGCATCCGTTCCCAGCTGAATCACGAAAAATGAGATGTCCAGCGGCGTAGCGGGACTTGCCTTGGCTTCTTCGCGCGTAAAACGGACCTGCGTGGCTGAGGCGAATGAGCCGCCGCACATGTAATAGGACTCTTTTCCGCCCGCGTTTGTATTAGAGCGCCTCGTGGAAAGAAGGAAGCTGCGGGTCAGATCAATCGTTGCGCTTGCAGTGCCGTTATTGCCAAACGTCGCCGTCGCCGTGGTAGCGTTCGCAGCGATGCTCACAAAGTTTCGATATACGCTCGTGACAGTATCGACGAAGGTAACGACCTGCCAGGCCACCGTGACCACACCGACGCCTCCGCCGCGATCGAACTGAAGCTGCGTGACATTGGCCGGATTCGACCCGCCCGCTACTGGCGGCAGCGGCAGGAATGACGCGCGGATTGTCCAGGATTCGTCCGTGTTGAACGTGGCGGATGCGGTGCGCTCAGAGATGATAACGAACGACTTATTCAGAGGCACCGACGCTCCGATATTGATGGACGTCAGCTGCACCTGGTTATTATTGAAGTTTTGAGTTCCGCGGCGAACAGTGGCATCTGTGAACTCCACGACTTCCCATTCAAGCGTTACTACGTTTGTTCCCTGGTAGCTGCGGCAGATGATCGATGTATTGGTGAGTTCGAACGTGCAGCGGTTCTGCGGCGACTCGGTAGACATTCTGAATGAGCCGTCCACGTAAGCCTTTGTGGCATCGACGGCGTACTGAAGCGGAATGGTCTTGCGCCAGATGCCGCCTCCTTCACTCACCAGCGGACTGTCGTTGGCGCTGTAAATGGATTCGGTCGCCCAGGCGTTCGTACCGCGCTGAGAACGGTTGACCAGAGCGGCCTTTGCTTCAGGCATCACGCTGGCCAGCAGCGCAAGAACGCAACTAAGTATAAGCGCTGTACGACCCAGAGGCATCACCTGTCCCGCTCCCAGTTGTAGCCGGCCACACATTGTATCGTCGCAAAATACAACGCACGTTATGCGTGATACGCCATAACGTGAGGTAAGAAGCCAAAGTTAATCGTGAGTGCGCAAAAGGAAAACCAAATCTGCGACTTCTTTAAGAATGCCGAATTCAGCAGAATGCACGATTGCAGCTCTAACTCAGCATCACTAACATACGTCAGGAATGTATTGACAGGAGGCAAGCTCATGCGCTTTCGTTTCTGCACCGTTCTCTGCTTATCATTTCTTTCGCAGGCCCTGATGGCGGACGCCGTCGGCGACGTAACCAAGCTTAAAGACGAAGCCCTGGAAATTCTGAAGGCGAACTCCAACGGCAACGCCACCAACGCCCAGTACGCCACGTGCATTTTCAAACTTGAGCAGGCTCAGGGATTACTTGAAAAAGCAGGCGACAGCAGCAGCGCGCTGGCACAGGAAGTCTCCTCTTCCCTCTTCTGGGCGCGCCGCTTCTCGAACGTCCAAGTCATTAATGAGCTCGAGAAAATGCGCAAGGGCGCTCCCATTGCCGCCATGCCGCCAAAGAAGGCCGAGCCCGCCAAGCCAGTCACCAAGCCCAAGGACGATGACGACGCCGAGCCGCCAGCGATCCTTGCCGAGGCCAAGAAGGCTTTCGAGTCAGCACAATCGTTCGCTCAGGGGCGTGCCAATGACGATTATGCCGTCGCGCTGCGCTGGTTTCAGGTCGCCAATGAACATCCGGGCACCGATTACGCGCTGAAAGCCATGGAGCTGGCCCGTGCCGCGCAAGCGCGCTTTGCGGCCAAGACCGCCAAGGTGCCGACCCAGGAACTCCCTGACACCCCCGAAATGAAGCTGGTCAAGGAAGCCGACGCGCTGGTGGCGCAAGGCAAGTTTGAAGAGTCCACCGCTGTCTACTTGAGCTCGATTAAGCTGAAAGAATCGCAGATCGCCTGGCGCAAGCTCGGCCATGCTTATTTCAGCCGGGCGCAGCAGCTCAAGGATGCGCTTCTGCCGCAGTTCGAAGCCAACGAGAAGGCCTGGCGGGAAGCGCGCCGCAATGCGATCAAGACCGTCCGCACGCTAAGCGGGCAGCGCCGCAAGTTCGATCCAAATTATCCGCCATTGGTGGAAGCCAATAAGAAGCAGATTGAGCTGGTCAAAGAAGCCAACGTTGCGATTGCTTATTACGACAAGGCTCACGATGCCTTCAAAGCCGTCCTGCGCCTGGCGCCTACGAAAAAGGATCTCGATGCTGCCGCGCACCAGGCGCTGTGCCTGACGGTAAAAGGCGATTCAAACGCACGCAGCCGCGGAAGGCAGATGATCGTTTCGCTGCTTGCGGATTACCAGCCCGCGAATGATATTGAACGCTCCATTTATGAATTCTGCAAAACCGAGCTGGCCCGTATCAACAAGGGATAACTCTACAATGCGATTTGGAATGCGCTGGCTGCCGTGCGGTCTGTTTCTTCTTTCGATGGCAGCCTTCGCCGGTCCGGTCGATGACGCGACGACACTCAAGGATGACGCGCTTAAAATACTGAAAGACAACGCCACAAAGGAAGCAACTCCGGAAGAATACGCCACGGCAATTCTGAATCTTGAACGCGCTCAGGCGCTGCTGGAAGGCGCCGGCGATGCCGACGGCGCGCTGGCGCAGGAGATCAGCGCCTCGCTTTTCTGGGCGCGGCGATTTTCGAATGTGAAGGTGCTGTCGGCACTGGATGCACTGAAAGGCAAATTGCCGGCGCAGCCGGCTGCTCCGAAAAAGGCCGCGCCTGCTGCCGTCAAAACACCGCCGAAGCCTGCCGCTGCGGCAGCCGCTCCAGGCGTCGCCGAAACGCCCGAGATGGCGCGCATTCGCGCCGCGGATGCAGCCTTTGCAGCGGCCCAGGCGTACGTCGCTTCAAAAGGCGGAGACGACTACGCGATTGCTCTGGGCTGGTTCAAGATGGCTGGCGAGCATGCAGGCACCGATGCGGCATTGAAAGCGCTCGAACTCGCGCGGCAAGCGCAGGCACGCTTCACGGGCATTAAGCCGCAGATCCAGGAAGAGCTTCCGAACACACCCGAGATGGAACTGGTCAAGCAGGCCGATGCGCTGGTCCAGGGAAAGAATTACGAACCCGCCTTTCCAATGTATGAACAGTCGCTGAAGTTGAAAGAATCGGTTCTAACCTTCCGGCGCCTGGCCAACGCGCACTACCTCCACGCGCAGCAGATCCGCGAGAAGCTCAAACCCAAGTTTGAAGCGAACGCGCGCGCGTATGAAGGCGCGATGAAAGCGTCGTACGTCAAGACCCGGCTGGGAATGATGCACGAGCCGAATCATCCCGCGATTAAAGGCTGGTACGCTGAGCGCGCGGCGCTGCAGAAAGAAGCCGACGTCGCCTATCGCAGCTTCGAAGCGGCGGAGAAAGCGTTTGCCAAGGTCATCAAACTTTCGCCCCAAGGCAAGGACTTCGAAGCCGCTGCCTACATGGGCATCTGCATCGGCGTGCGTCCGTTTTTCCGCTCCAAAGGTGTGACAACGCTGGAGGAAGTCATCAAGACGTACACGCCGGCGAACGACGTGGAGCGCTCGCTGTATGAGTTCTGTAAGACTGAGATTGCGCGCCTTAAAAAGGGTGGCTGATCTGGCAGTTGATTACCAACCACTAACCACCAACCACAGACCACCGTTTTTACTTCATCAGTTCGGCGAGCAGCGGGTTGATCGCATCGGCCCAGATCTGGTAGCCCTTGGGCGAGAGATGCAGGAAATCGGGCGCGATATCCTTGGGCAGCGTACCGTCTTCGGCCAGTAACTTGGGGCCAATGTCCAGGTAGCGTATTTCCTTGCCGTTGTCGAGTTTGCTGATCTGATCGTTGACTGCCTTGATCTTCTTGCGGAAGTGCGTGTCAGGCTTCTGGTCGCGCGGGAATATTCCCAGCAGGAGAATCTTTGCAGCTGGCAGCTTCGTTCGCAGCGTCGTGACCAGCGTGGTGATGCCTTTGACGACGTCTTCTTCCTTGTCGCCGTGCAGGCCGAAATTGTTGGTTCCTATCATCAGCACGACTGCTTTGGGGCTGACGCCTTCGAGTTCGCCGCCTGTGGTGATGCGCCAGAGCACGTTCTGCGTCACGTCGCCGCCGATGCCGAAGTTCGCGGCGTTCAGCGGCGCGTAGTTCTTCTGCCAGACGGCGTTATTCCCCCACCCTTCCGTGATCGAATCGCCGAGAAAGAGCAGATCAATTTTTCCGGCCTTGGCGCGTTTCAAGAAGCTTTCATGCATCTCGTTCCAGCGCTTGACGCTCATCCAGTTGTATTCTTTCGTACGCGGCGCAGGAACCGAGGGGTCCTCGCCGGCGACGAGACACAGGCTGAGTACGGCGATAAGCAGTGCGGATACGACTCGCATAATGGACTCCAGGGATTCAGCCTTTTAGCCGCTTTCGAGCTTCCTCCAGGGATATACCCCGGCCTTCCGCTTTATTTCTGCGAGCCCGTCGAATTGTTGACCGGAAATTTTTGTTCTTCAAGATCAAGTCGCCCTTGGATCGAATTGGCATATCTCAATCACTCACAATCTGAAATTTTCCTTTGGTGACCTCTGTGTCCTCTGTGTGCTCTGTGGTGAAAAAGCCTTTACACCACGCCGATGCTGCGCAGGTACTTCATCGAATTGGCCACGCGGGCGATGGCGACTTCGCGGGTGAGTTTCTCGCCTTTGATGCCTTCGATCTCCATCGTGAAGGGGCCATAGAATCCGGCGCCGTTACAGAGCTTGAAGATTTCCGGGTAGTTGACGATGTCGCCTTCTTCATGAAGACCGGGGAACCACCAGTCGGTCAGCTTGCCGCGCGAGGCTTTCAGATGCACGGCCGCAAGGTAGGGCAGCATCTTCTTGAGCTCGGCAATGCCGTCGATCTTCTCGTTATAATAGTACAGGTTGGCGCTGTCGTAGTTGAGCTTCACGTTCGGATGATTGACGGCTTTCATCGTCTTCACGGCTTCGTCGCCGTTGGTCACCATGTCTGGATGTGTTTCGAGCGCCACCGTCACGCCATTGGCCTTGGCGATCTCGCCGATGTCGCGCAGCTTCTTGTAGCAGTCTTCAAACGGCTTTCCGTCAGTCTTCACGCTCAGGAAAACGATTTTCGCGCCCAGCTCCTGCGCGCAGCGCGCCGTGTGCGAGAAGATCGTCAGCGCCATGTTGTCAGAGAACTTGATTCCGCCACTGACGCTCGTGGGCGTGATGCCGTACTTCTTGAGCAGATCGGCGAGCTTGGCCCAGTCCATCTCGGCAGGCGCCGGGACCTCGGCGTTGGTGATGCCGGCTTCCACCATATTCGGAAACGCTTCACTCTGGAAGTCGCAGTAGCTTTGCGGCCGGCAGGCAATGATGTTCTTGGGCATGAGATCTCCTTAGTTTTTTTCACCACGAAGTTCACGAAGGGCACGAAGAAGAAATTCTTTTTATCTGTTCTTCGTGTGCTTCGTGTGCTTCGTGGTTCAAAATACTTCGTGGTTTCAGCTCAGCCGCACTTCGCGGCCGGTCTTGCTGGATTCGTAGATGCCGTCGAGAATCTTCTGAACCTTCAGCGACTCTTCGGGCTTGACGATCGGATCACACTTGCCCTGCACGCAGTCGATGAAGTGGACCATGCGATCTTCTGAAATCGGCAGCGTCTTGAAGTCCGGCGTGATCGTCTCGTAATTCGTGCCCTTCACCTTGTAGATTTTTGCCGGGAAGAGATTGGCGCCGCCTTCTGTGCCGTAAAGATCGATGCCGTTATCTTTGCCGCCGTCGGCCTGAATCGCCCAGCTGATTTCAAGCAGGACGCTCTTGCCGCCCTTGAGCTTGATCATGGCCACCGCCAGATCTTCGACGTCGAAGGGCTTGCTCGCATCAATCTCGCCCTTGCCCCAGGTGCCATCGCCCAGGCCGCGCGGTCCGAACTTGGCCTGCACAATGCCCGTGACGCACTCGGCATCGAACGTGCCCATCAGGTGCAGCGTGGCATCGAGGAAATGGACGCCGATGTCGTAGCAGCAGCCGCCGCCGGCGTATTTCTTCTGTGTGAACCATGAGCCGATGCGCGGAATGCCGCTGCGGCGCAACCAGTGCGCGCGCGCGTGATAGATGTCGCCGAGCTCGCCGTTCTTGACGTACTCCTTGACCATCTGCGTTTCGCGGTTGAAGCGGAAGTTCTGGCCGATCATGAAGACGACCTTCTTCTCTTTCCACGCGTCGATGATCTTCTGCCCTTCGGCGGCGCTGGTGGCCATGGGCTTATCAAGCATTACGTGCTTACCAGCCTTGATCGCGGCGACGGCGACATCCGAATGCAGGTAATTGGGCAGGCCGATTGAGACCACATCGATCGATGGGTCTTTGAGCAGCTCGGTGTAGTCTTCCACCGCCTTGGGAAGCTTAAACTTCTCAGCAGCCTCCTGGCGGCGCTGGGCGTTGACTTCAGCCACGCCGACGAGCTCCACATCGGGATGCTTCTTGAAGCCTTCCAGGTGAATCAGACCGATGGCACCCGCGCCGATGACTCCACACCGCACCGTTTTGCCCATAGCACCTCTCCTTTACTGGAAGGCCACTCGCCTTGTAACTTATGTGGGAAGATTAGCGTTCTCAGCCGGATTGCGCAACGGTATGCACGTGCAAACACGCATCTTTTTTGCGGCGGTCAGCATGTCCAGACATTCGATCTGCGAGCCGGATGGAACGTCCACGCGCTGGAAGGCGTCTATAATGTTCGCTGGCCCCCCTCATCTATAAGAGATGCTTTGCGCTTTCGATTTGACGGGACATTTTTTGAAAAATGTTTTTGAGCGCACAAAAAAACGGGCAGCGCACTCGCTGCCCGTTTCCAAATCGCTTCTGCAAAACGACTTACTTCTTTTCTTCAAGCAGCTTGATGCGGATGTCTTTAAAGCGCACTTCGAAGCCGCCGGGCGAGTGATACTGCAGCGCGATGACGCCCTCTTTCGCGCCCTTCACGGCGTCTTTTTCTTCGTATTCGCCGGTCACTTCGCCATTCACTTCATGCTTGATGTTCGGGCCGTTGGCGGTGAAGACGAACTGGTTCCAGCCATTCTCCGGCGCAATCTTCGGAGGCGTCTTCGGCTTGAAGAGAATGCCGCGGCCGCGCTCTTCGTACAGCGCGCCCCACCAGCCTTCGCCGATGTCCGCCTGATAGCCGCCGACAATCCACTTCTTGGGATCATGAACCTTTGAGCGGTACTGGATGCCGCTGTTGCCCTTCTTGTCGACGAGGATGAACTTGGCTTCCAGCGTGTAGTTGCTGAGCGGATAATTGAAGACCAGGAAGGTGTTGTAGCCGACCTTGTCCACTTTCCCCGAGATGTAACCATCGACCACGCGCCAGATATTCGGATCGCCCGTCCAGCCGGTCAAATCCTTGCCATTAAAAAGAACGATCCAGCCGTCGGCGTCCGGCTTGGGCAGTTCCGATTTCGGTAGCTCCGTCGGTGCCGGCTTGTCTTCGGCTTTCAGTGAAAGGCCGACGGCAAGCAACGCCATCGCCATAATAAGCATGTACTTCTTCATTCCATTCCCCTCGCAAAAATGTGGCGGATGTCTGCGGCACGCTTCTGGAGCGTACCGCATGGCCACAACCAACTGACAATGGACAACGAACCACGGACAAACGACTGACGATTACTTCAGGATTTTCTTCAGGTGCTTCAGCCCTTCACTGGCCAGTTCGTCCTGCGTGCGGGCGAGCGGGCGCCAGATCGCGGCGGCGGCAGCGATGGCCTTGCACTCCGGCGTGAACGACTCGATCACCGCCTGGCCGTTGTAACCAACATCCTTCAGGCCCTTGGCAAAGTCTTTCCAGTGAACGAGACCCGAGCCCGGCGCGCCGCGGTCGTTTTCGCAGGCGTGGACGTGAGCCAGCATCTTGCCGGCGAGTTTGATGGCGTCGTAAACGTTCTTTTCTTCGATATGCATGTGGAAGGTGTCGAGATGGATGCGGACGTTGTTGTGCGCGACGTCCTTCACCATCTGCACAGCCTGCTCGGTCGTGTTGATCAGGTCGATTTCGAAGCGGTTGAGCGGCTCGATGGCGAGCGTGACGCCGTAATCGGCAGCCATTTCACCGGCTTTGGTAAGACCCTTCACTGCCAGATCCCACTCATTCTTCTT
>Ga0196964_10000590_pt1 | contig 20965 bp, 22 predicted proteins | sample S1_10metaG_FD_148615 | JGI IMG/M metagenome (GOLD analysis project Ga0196964, IMG submission 148615) | Soil microbial communities from Anza Borrego desert, Southern California, United States - S1_10 | ecosystem: Environmental > Terrestrial > Soil > Desert | place: USA: California | collected... | reverse complement strand
GTCGGGCCAGGTGGTGTAGAGGAACAGCACCTCGTCCATGGCGGCTCCTTCGCGCCCGTCCCACATGACGGACGAGCCTGATCCCATACGCCATGACCTCGACCCAGACCACCGCCGCTCCCGCCGCTTCGGCGCTCGTCCTGTTCTCCGGCGGGCAGGACTCCACCGTGTGCCTGGCCTGGGCGCTCAGGCGCTACGAGCGGGTCGAGACGGTCGGCTTCGACTACGGCCAGCGCCACGCGGTGGAGATGACCGCGCGCGAGCGGGTGCGCGAGCGGATCACGCAGGTCATGCCCGAGGCCTCGGGGAGGCTCGGCCCCGACCACCGGCTGGACCTCCGGAGTTTCGGCGAGATCGGCCAGTCCTCGTTGACGAGCGAGCGGGCGATCGAGGCGCACGCCGGCGGCCTGCCCGACACCTTCGTGCCCGGGCGCAACCTGGTGTTCCTGATCTACGCCGCGGCGCTGGCGGACCGGCGCGGGATCGACGCCCTGGTCGGCGGCATGTGCGAGACCGACTTCTCCGGCTATCCCGACTGCCGCCGCGCGACCCTGGACGCGATGGAGCGGACGCTCAGGCTCGGCATGGCGCGGCCGTTCACCGTCGAGACGCCGCTGATGCGGCTGACCAAGGCCGACACCTGGGCCCTGACCGAAGAGCTCGGCGGCGAGGCGCTGGTCGATCTGGTGCTGGAGGACACCCACACCTGCTACCTCGGCGAGCGGGGCGTGCGTCACGCCTGGGGCTACGGCTGCGGGACCTGCCCGGCGTGCGAGCTGCGCGCGCGCGGGTTCGAGCGGTGGCGGGCGGTTCCGGCGTGACCTACAGCGTCAAGGAAATCTACCTGACGGTACAGGGGGAGGGCGGCCAGGCCGGCCGCGCGGCGGTGTTCCTGCGCTTTTCCGGCTGCAACCTGTGGACCGGGCGCGAGCAGGACCGGGCCAGGGCCGTCTGCACCTTCTGCGACACCGATTTCGTCGGGACCGACGGCCCGGGCGGCGGCAAGTTCGACACGCCCGACGCCCTTGCCGAGGCGGTGGGTTCGCACTGGCGCGGCGCGCCCGACCAGCCGAAGCTCGTCGTCTGCACCGGCGGGGAGCCCTTGCTGCAGCTGGACCCGCCGCTGATCGCGGCCCTGCACGCGCGCGGCTTCGAGATCGCGGTGGAGACCAACGGCACCCTGGCGGCGCCGGACGGGCTCGACTGGATCTGCGTCAGCCCCAAGGCCGACGCCCCGCTCGCCCAGACCCGCGGCCAGGAGCTGAAGCTGGTCTTCCCCCAGGCGGGCGTCGATCCGGCCCGGTTCGAGGCGCTGGCGTTCGAGCGGTTCTGGCTGCAGCCGATGGACGGCCCCGACCAGGCGGCCAACACCCAGGCTGCGATCGCCTATTGCCTGCAACGCCCCCGCTGGCGTTTAAGCGTCCAGACCCACAAGTACATCGGCGTGCCTTGACGGCCTCGCGCCCGGCCGCCTCTTTCCGGACTCCATGACCCACCCCGTCTTCGAGATCACCAAGGCCGCGACCTTCGACGCCGCCCACCACCTGCCGCAGGGCCCGGTCGACAGCCCCTACCGGCGGCTGCACGGCCATTCGTTCCAGGTGGAGGCCACCGTCCGCGGGGCCATGCAGGGGCCGGTCGGCTGGGTCGAGGATCTGGCCGAGCTGGACGCGGAGCTGCGCGCCGCCGCCGGCGAGCTGGACCACGGCCTGCTGAACGAGAAGCCCGGACTGGAGAGTCCGACGCTGGAGCGCCTGTGCCTGTGGTTCGCCGACCGGCTGAAGCCGCGCTTCCCCGGCCTCAGCCGCGTGGTCGTCTCGCGCCCGACCATCGGCGAGCGCTGCGCCCTGAACCTGTGATCAGCCGCGCGGCTCGCGCTTCGCCCGGCGGCGTTCTTTCTTCTCGCGTTCCTCGTCGCTGGTGGTGACCACGTCGACGCCGCCCTTGACCACCGCGCCAGTGGTCTTGACCCCCGCCTCGACCACCTCGCCGGCGACCCCGATCGCAGCCCCCGCGGCCATGCCCGCCAGACACCCCTGCAGCCCCAGGCCCGCGCCCAGGATCACGGCGGCGGTCAGCAGGCGGACGGCGAACGGGCGGCTCATGGCGATGCTCCGGAAAACAGGCGCCGACCTTCGCCGCCGCCCCGCGCCTACGCAACGCGGCGGATGGTCCGGCCTGCGGTTTCAGCGACACCTCAGAACTTGCTCATGGCTTTCACCGCCGCCGCAGCCAGGGTTCGAGCCTGGAACAGGGAGACGTAGATCATGACGGAGCGGGTTGAGAACGGTGCGCGGCGCGGAGACTGGATGCGGCCGGTGGTCTGGGCGGGAGCGGCGGTGCTGTTCGCGGCGCCCTTCGTGGCCCGACAGCTGACTTCCGAGATGCAGTGGAACGCCTTCGACTTTGTCGTATGGGGCGCGATGCTGGGGTCGGGCGTGCTGGCGATGGAACTCGCCATGCTGGGCGGCGGCCTCGCCTACCGCTTCGGTGCGGGCTTCGCCGCGGCGGCGGCTATCGGCCTGGTGTGGGTCAACGGCGCGGTCGGCATCATCGGGTCCGAGGACGACCGGGCCAACCTGCTGTTCTCCGGGGTGCTCGCGGTCGCGCTGCTCGGCGCCCTGCTGGCGCGGTTCCGTCCGAGCGGCATGGCCCGCGCCATGACGGCGGCCGCGGTCGCCCAGGCGGGCGTCGCCGCAGCCGCTATCGCCATGGGCTGGGCGGGAGACAGCCTGCCGCCGCTGCTCGGCTCCACCGCCTTCTTCTGCGCCCTGTGGCTGATCTCGGCCCGGCTGTTCGCGGCCGAGGCGCGCAGCCGCACCGCCTAGCCAGCTTTAGGGTCGGGCGCGCCCGCCGCGCCCGAACGCCGCAGCGCTGGACACCGGCGACGGTCGCCCTAGCTCTCACGCGCGAGTGAGAACATAGTGCGAACAGTATGGCCGTCCTCGACCTCAAGCGTAAACTGGAAATCCTGGCCGACGCGGCCAAGTACGACGCCTCCTGCGCGTCGAGCGAGGCGCCCAAACGCTCCTCGCGGGGCGGCAAGGGGCTGGGGTCCAGCGACGGGCACAGCATCTGCCACGCCTTCACCCCGGACGGGAGATGCGTGTCGCTGCTGAAGATCCTGCTGACCAACTTCTGCGTCTACGACTGCGCCTATTGCGTGAACCGCGTGTCCAGCAACGTGCCGCGCGCGCGCTTCGCGGTGGAGGAGGTCGTGGCGCTGACGCTCGACTTCTACCGGCGCAACTACATCGAGGGCCTGTTTCTGTCCTCGGGCATCATCCGCAGCTCCGACTACACCATGGAGCAGCTGGTGCGGGTGGCGAAGACGCTCAGGCTCGAGCACGACTTCCGCGGCTACATCCACCTGAAGCTGATCCCCGAGGCGAGCCCCGACCTGGTGCGCGAGGCGGGGCTCTACGCCGACCGGCTTTCGGTCAACATCGAGCTGCCCCGCGACGAGACCCTGGCCGCCCTGGCCCCGGAGAAGAGCAGCCGCACCATCAAGCAGGCCATGGGGGCGGTCAGGCTCGGCATCGAGGCGGCCGCGCCGGAGCGCAGGGCCAAGGCGCGGCCCCCGAGGTTCGCGCCCGCCGGCCAGAGCACCCAGATGATCGTGGGCGCGGACGCGACCACCGACGCCGACGTGCTGGCCCGCAGCGAAAGCCTGTACGGCTCCTATCGCCTGAAGCGGGTCTACTACTCGGCCTTCAGTCCCATTCCCGACAGCAGCAAGGCCCTGCCGCCGGTCCGCCCGCCCTTGATGCGCGAGCACCGGCTGTACCAGGCCGACTGGCTGATGCGCTTCTACGGCTTCGAGCGGTCGGAGATCGCCGCCTCCCTGCCGGACGGGATGCTGGACCTGGCGGTCGATCCCAAGCTGGCCTGGGCGCTGCAGAACCGGGCGACCTTCCCCGTCGACGTGAACCGGGCCGAGCGCGAGGCGCTGCTGCGGGTGCCGGGGCTGGGGGTGAAGAGCGTGGACCGATGCTGTCGGTGCGCCGCTATCGCCGCCTGCGGCTGGAGGACGTGGCGCGGCTGTGCCGCAACCTGGACAAGGTGCGTCCGTTCGTGACCGCCGCCGACTGGACGCCGGGCGGCCTGCTGGACCGCGCCGACCTGCCCGCGCGGGTGCGTCCGTCCGAGCCGGAGCAGCTGAGGCTGTTCGCGTGAGCCTGATCCGGCTGGAGAGCGAGACCGACTTCGAGGGCTGGCGCCGGGCGGCCCGTGCGTTGCGCGCGGCCGGCGTGCCGCCCGACCGGGTGGTGTGGAAGGTGGGCGACGGCGCCGAACTGTTCGCCGAGGACCTGCCCGTGCCGCCGGTGGACGCGCCGGTGTTCGCCACGCCTCGCGCCTTCGTGGAGCTGGCGCAGGACCTCGTGCTGCACCGCGACGGCGAGCGTTTCGACCTGCTGTACCGCCTGCTGCGGCGGCTGGAGGACGAGCCGAACCTGCTGAAGATCGTCACCGACTACGAGGTCGCCAAGGCGCTGGCGATGAAGAAGGCGGTCGGCAAGGCCGCCTACCAGATGAAGCAGTACGTGCGCTTCCGGAAGGTCGAGGATGGCGACGAGCCCGCCTACGTCGCCTGGATCGAACCCGCGCATCGGGTGGCGGCCAAGGCCGCGCCGTTCTTCGTCGAGCGGTTCGCCAACATGCGCTGGTCGATCCTGACGCCCGACGCCTGCGCCCACTGGGACGGGGAGGGGCTGGCGTTCACGCCGGGCCTGCCGCGCGAGCACGCGCCCGGTCCCGACGTTCTGGAGGATCTGTGGCGGTCCTACTTCTCCTCCACCTTCAATCCGGCGCGGCTGAAGGTGAAGGCGATGACCTCGCAGATGCCCAAGCGCCTGTGGCGGAACCTGCCGGAAGCGGCGGTCATTCCCCGTCTGATCGAGCAGGCCGCCGCGCGAGCCGAGACCATGGTGCAGACCCCCCACACCGAACCGCAGCGCCGCCTGCCCAGACGCGAGCGGGTCGAGGCGCCGGTCTCCGTGCCCGGCGACAGCGTCGTGCCGGCTTCGGTCGAGGAGGTCTGGCCGGCGGTGCAGGCCTGCCGCCGCTGCGACCTGTGGCGGAACGCGACGCAGGGGGTGGCGGGCAAGGGGCCGGCGACCGCGCGGCTGATGTTCGTGGGCGAACAGCCGGGCGACCAGGAAGATCTGGCGGGCGAGCCGTTCGTGGGCCCGGCGGGCCAGCTGTTCGACCGGGCGCTGGCCGAAGCGGGGCTGCCACGGACGGAGACCTACGTCACCAACGCGGTCAAGCACTTCAAATTTGAGCCGCGCGGCAAACGGCGGCTGCACAGGAAGCCCGACGGTGGCGAGATCAAGGCCTGCCGCTGGTGGCTGGAGCACGAACGCAAGCTGGTGAAGCCGAGGCTGATCGTGGCCTTGGGCGCGACCGCGGGACAGTCGGTGCTGGGCCGGCCGGTGTCGGTGATGAAGGAGCGCGGGAGCCCCGTGCCGCTGGAGGACGGTTCGACGGCGTTCCTGACCGTCCACCCCTCCTACATGCTGCGCCTGCCCGAGCAGTCGGACCGCGACAGAGCCTACGGAATGTTCGTCGAGGATCTGCGCGCGGCGTGGAGCCTGGTGGCATGAAAAAAAGGGGAGGCGCGGCGCCTCCCCTTTACACTCTCGTCTATCGGATCAGACCGCCGCGGCGGCTTTCCCGGTTCCGGTCGCGGTTGAGACCTTGCGACCCTCGCGCTCGACCAGTTTGCGGTAGGTGGCCAGCGCCTGACCGGTAACCTGGTCCATGTTGTAGTAGCGGTAGGTCGCCAGCCGGCCGACGAAGGTGACCTCCGGCGTCTGCAGCGCCAGCGCCTCGTACTTCTTGAACAGCGCCTGGTTCTCCGCGCGCGGGATCGGATAGTAGGGGTCGCCCTCCGAGCTCGGGAACTCGTAGGTGATGCTGGTCTTCGGGTGCCGCTGGCCGGTCAGGTGCTTGTACTCGGTGATCCGGGTGTAGGGCACGTCCTGCTGGGGATAGTTGACCACCGCGACGTCCTGGAACCACTCCTGGTCCAGGGTCTCGTGGCGGAAGCGCAGCGAGCGGTAGGGCAGCTCGCCGTAGCGGTGGTCGAAGTACTCGTCGATCGGCCCGGTGAACACCAGCCGGTCGTAGACCACCTCGTTCTTCACGTCCTCGAAGTCCACGCCCAGTTCGATGTCGATGTTGGGGTGGTCCAGCATGTTCTCGAACATGCGGGTGAAGCCGTGCAGCGGCATCGCCTGGAAGGCGTCCAGGAAGTACCGGTCGTCGGTGTTGGTGCGGGTCGGCACGCGCGAGGTGACCGACTTGTCCAGTTCCGACGGGTCCATGCCCCACTGCTTGCGGGTGTAGCCCTGGAAGAACAGCTCGTAGAGCTCGCGCCCGACGGCGGAAACCACCACGTCCTCGGAGGTCTTGATCACCTCCACCGGCTGGGCGCGCTCCTTCAGGAAGGCCTCGGCCTGCTCGTCGGAGTTCAGGTCCACTCCGTACAGCGCGTTCAGCGTCGTGCGGTTGATCGGCATCGGCACCAGCTTGCCGCGCACCGACGCCAGCACCCGGTGTTCGTACGGGCGCCACTCGGTGAAGCGCGACAGGTGCTCGAAGATGTCGGCCGAGTTGGTGTGAAAGATGTGCGGCCCGTACTGGTGCATCAGCACGCCGGCCGTGTCGTAGCGGTCGTAGGCGTTGCCGCCTACGTGCGGACGCCGGTCGATCAGCAGCACGCGCTTGTTGGAGCCCGCCGCCAGACGCTCGGCGATCACGGAGCCGGCGAAGCCGCCGCCCACGATCAGCACGTCATAGTGGCTGCGGCGACGCGAGGCGCGCACGGCCGGACCGGAGATCGGCGCGTTGGCCGGTTCCTTGGCCGAGACCGCCTTGTCCACCAAGGCGCTCATGCGCAGGTGCGTCTGGTCCCAGGACAGTTCGGCCAGGGTCTTGTCCATCTCCTGGGCCCAGGTCCCGTCCGCATCGGCCGACAGGGCCAGAGCTCTGTCGCAAGCCTGGACGAAGCCGTCGGGGGTGTCGGCCACGCCGACCGCCTCCAGGTCGCCGTAGTGCCGGATCACGTCGGTAATCGGGGTGGACACCACCGGACGGCCGCCGGCCATGTACTCGGGCGTCTTGGTCGGGCTGATGAAGCGGGTCGACTCGTTGATGGCGAAGGGCATCATCGCCACGTCCCAGCCGCCCAGGTAGGTCGGCAGCTCGGCGTAGGACTTGCCGCCCAGGTAGTGGATGTTCGGGCGACGCGGCAGGTCGTCTTCGCTGATCTTCACCACCGGACCGACCATCACCAGCTGCCAGTCGGGCCGCGCGTCGGCGACATGGGCCAGCAGGTCCAGGTCGATCCGCTCATCGATGACGCCGTAGAAGCCGAAGCGCGGACGCGGCAGGTCCTTCTGGTCGGCCGCATGTTCCTCGACGGCGCGCGCCTTGGCGAAATGCGCCCGGTCCACGCTGGAGGGGAAGGGGTGGATGTTGCGGTGCTGGTCCTTCTTGGCCTCGTAGATGCTGTAGCCGCCGGTGAACACCACGTCGGCCCGGCCCAGCAGCTCGCGCTCCAGGTCCTTCAGCTCGGTCGGCGCGAAGCGGAAGGCGGACAGCTCGTCCATGCAGTCGTACACGACCGCCGAGGCGTCCAGGTGCCGCGAGAACGGCAGCATCATGGGCGTGTAGTACCAGAGCACCGGGTGCTTGATCCCGCGCTCCTCGATCAGCTCGTCCACGAGCTGGTGCAGGATCACGTCGCGGCCCCAGCCGTCCAGGCCGTCGGGCAGGCGCGGGGTGGCAACAACCACGCCGGTCTTGTCGTCGGTGCGCACGTCCAGCGACGGCCCGCAGTCGGGCTCGGCGCGCACGGGTTCTTCAAAGATGTAGACCGCGCGCGTCCGCGCGAAGCGAGTCATCAGGTGCTGCGGACGCTGGAACACGAAATCCCACCGCAGGTGGGAGAAGCACAGGATCGGTTCGTCGCGGCCTTGCGTGGAAACGATGTCGATCACGGATGCGTCTGACGGAAGCGCACGCGCGCGCGTCGGCGGAGTCTTCAAGGCCGTACCCCCTAAGGAAGCGGTTTTCAGGCAACTGGAGGCACAACGCAGGACAGAGCGCCCTGGTTCCAGCCTTGCAGGGGCCCGGCGACAATTTCTGTTGGAAAAAGGCTAGCTTAAGATCAGAGTGTTCTTCCCGATAGCGGTATCCCCGCCAAACGCGCGCCGCAGGTGAAGGTTTCTTCTGTTCCACGTCTTCGTTGTTCAGAAACGTCAGTCGGCTGTTCTTCGAGTGTGGGATTCTGATTTCAACTGACTTGCGCCGAGCGGGCGCGCGCATCGCTTCAGAACCTTGAGCGTTATGCCGCGTTGGGAGCTCTGCTATGGGAGGATCATGCAACCGGCCGACTTCCGGATCGATTCGCGCTCCAGCGGGGTCGTCGTCGCCCTGATCGGCGACTGGACGGCCACCGCGCTCGGGCGCGTGACCGAGCGGCTGGACCGCGCCCTGGGCGGGCGCGCGGTCGTGGGCGTCGACGCGCGCGAGCTCGGCCGCTTCGACACCGCCGGGGCCCACGTGCTGCTGCGCGCCGCCAAGGGCGCGCCGCCCGCGGACGCTTTCAAGGACCGGCCCGAGGCCGCGCGCATCTTGCAACTGGTCGCCGAGGCCGAGCGCGGCTCCGCGCCGCCGCGGCCGCGCAGCGATCCGGTCGGGCGCTTCCTGAACAAGGTCGGGCACGGGGTCGCCCACTTCGGCGCCGAGCTCTACCGGTCGCTGGCGTTCCAGGGGCACCTGCTGGCCGCCATCGGCCGGGTGATCGCCCATCCCGGCCGCATCCGCTGGGCCGCCTGGGTCAGCCTGATGGAGCGCGCCGGGCTGGACGCCATGCCCATCATCGCGGTCACCACCTTCTTCATCGGCGCGGTGGTGGCCTTCCTGTCGGCCGACATCCTGTTGGACTTCGGCGCCTCGGTGTTCGCGGTGGAGCTGATCGGCATCGCGGTGCTGCGCGAGTTCTCGGTGGTGATCACCGCGGTGCTGCTGGCCGGCCGCTCGGCGTCCAGCTTCGCCGCCGAAATCGGCGCGATGAAGATGAACCAGGAGATCGACGCCATGCGCGTGCTGGGCGTCGACCCGTTCGAGGCGCTGGTGCTGCCGCGGGTCATGGCCCTGCTGGTGATGACGCCGCTGCTAACCTTCGTGGCCGACCTGGCGGGCCTGTTCGGCGGCGCCCTGGTGGTCTGGTCCAAGCTGGACCTGAGCCCCGCCTTCTTCCTTCAGCGGATCGAACAGAACGTGGGCGCGGCCCACTTCTGGGTCGGCATGTCCAAGGCCCCGGTGTTCGCCGTGGTGGTCGCGGCCATCGGCTGCCGCCAGGGCCTGTCGGTCGGCGGCGACGTGGAGTCGCTCGGTCGCCGGGTCACCTCGGCGGTGGTCCAGGCGATCTTCGCCATCATCGCCCTCGATGCGGTGTTCGCGCTGCTCTATCTGGAGGCGGGGCGGTGAACGACCTGCGGCTGGATCACGAGGGCCCGGCCATCGAGGTGCGCGGCCTGCTCAACTGCTTCGGCGACCATGTGGTCCACCGCGACCTCGACCTGACGGTCGATCGCGGCGAGGTGCTGGGGGTGGTCGGCGGTTCGGGCACGGGCAAGACCGTGCTGCTGAACAGCATCCTCGGCCTGAAGGCGCACGACGGCGGCACGATCGAAGTGTTCGGCCGCGACGCCTCGACCATGAGCCGCACCGAGCGGCTGGAGATCGAGCAGCGCTGGGGCGTGCTGTTCCAGCAGGGCGCGCTGTTCTCCGCCCTTACGGTCCGCGAGAACGTGGCCGCGCCGCTGATCGAGCACACGGGTCTGCCGGTCGCCATCGCCGACGAGATCGCCGAGCTGAAGATCGCCCTCGTCGGACTGGCGCCCGAGACCCACCACCTGAAACCGGCCGAGCTGTCGGGCGGCATGCGCAAGCGCGTGGGCCTGGCCCGGGCCTTGGCGCTGGATCCGCAACTGCTGTTCCTGGACGAACCGACCGCCGGGCTCGACCCGATCGGGGCGGCGGCGTTCGACGAGCTGCTGCGCGACCTGTCGACCAACCTCGGCCTGACCGTGTTCATGATCACCCACGACCTCGACAGCCTGTACGCCGTCTGTGACCGCGTCGCGGTGCTGGCCGACCAGCGCGTGGTGACCAAGGCCACGGTTTCGGAACTGGAACGCTCGGACCATCCTTGGATAAGAGAGTATTTCCTGGGGCCGCGGGGACGCGCCGCTCGGGGAGGAGCAGGCTGAATGGAAAGAAACGCCCATTACGCGGCGGTCGGACTGGCGACGCTGGTGCTGTTCGCCGGCCTCATACTGTTCATCGTCTGGCTGGCCCGCTTCCAGTTCGCCCGCGACTACGACATCTACGACATCCATTTCTTCGGACCGGTGCGCGGACTGTCGGAAGGCGGCGAGGTGCACTTCAACGGCATTCGGGTGGGCGAGGTGACCGACCTCAACCTCGACGTGAAGAACCCCAACAAGGTGATCGCGCGCGTGCGCATGACCTCCGACGTACCGGTCAAGGTCGATTCGGTCGCCCAGCTCGAGCCGCAGGGGATCACCGGCATCAACTACATCCAGATCAGCGCCGGCTCCCCCGGCCGGCCGTTGCTGAAGGCCGGCAAGCCGGACGACGCGATCCCCGTGATCCAGAGCCAGGAGAGCGCCTTCTCCGAGCTGCTCTCGGGCGGGGGCACGGTGCTGGCCAAGGCGGTCGAGGCGCTGGACCGCGTCAACCGGGTGCTGTCGGACGAGAACGTCCAGTCCTTCTCCTCGACCCTGGAGAACGTCGAGGTGGTCACCGCCGAAATGCGGGCCCAGCGCGAGATGCTGGTCGAGGCGCGGGTCGCCATCCGCAACGCCGGTGAGGCGGCGGCGGAGGCGCGCGAGCTGATGAAGTCCTCCCGCGCCCTTGTCGAGGGCGACGGAACCCGGGCCATGGCCAAGGTCGAGCAGGCCGCCGCCCAGACCGAGAAGGCGGCGACCGACCTGTCGACCATGATCGCCAAACTGGAGGGGCCGACGTCGGAGTTCGCGACCACCGGCCTGCCGCAGCTCAGCACCGCGATCGGCTCGGTGCAGGAAGCCGCCGACTCGCTGAACCGCCTGCTCGAAGAGGCGAACCGCAGCCCGCGCGGGCTGCTCGCCAAGCAACCGTCCAAGGAAGTCGAGGTGCCCCGGTGATCCGTTCCCGTATCCTGACCGCCTCCCTGCTCGCCGCGGCCGCGGTCGGCCTGTCGGGCTGTCTCGGCGGCCTGCTGGGCGGCGGCGACCCGGCCCAGCTCTACCGCTTCGGCGGTCCGTCGGCCTCGGGCGGCGTCGCGGAGGTGACCGGCGCGCGCACGGCGGTGACGCTCGCGCCGATCGACTTCCCGCAAGCGGCGGGCGGCGACCGCATCCTGACCGTCACCGGCGCGGAGGCCGCGTTCGTCAAGGAGGCGCGCTGGGTGTCGCCGGCCGAGCAGCTGTTCGCCGAGAGCCTGGAGCGTGCGTTCGAGGCGCGTTCCCAGCGCGTGCGGCTGCTCAGCCGCGGCGAGTCCGGCTCCTCGACCGTGACTCTGGACGTGGACGTGAACGCCTTCGAGACCCGCTACGAGGGAGGGGTCCCGACCGTGCTGGTCGACCTGGACGCGCGGCTGGTCCGCTTTCCGGAGCGCGCCGTGGTCGCTGAGCGCCGGATCAGCATGGCCCGCCCGGCCTCCGAAAACCGCATGACCGCGATCGTCGCCGCCTACGACGAAGCCCTCGCCGCCGCCCTCGAACAACTGGTGACCTGGACCGACGCCAACGCGGGCTAGCGGTCCTTCTCCCCGCGGGAGGATGAGGGATACGACGGCGCCGAGTTCTTAACCTAGGCGGCTCTCACCCTGGCTGAGCTCACGCTCAGCCTGTCCCTCTCCCGTCCGGGAGAGGGGTCACTTCGGCTTGCGCACCGTCTCGACCAGACGTTCCATCTGCTCTTCGGTCTGGCTGCGGCGGGCCAGGCCCTCGGCGATGGCCGCCTCGGGCGCGGCCAGGGCGCTCAGCAGCTTCGCCTTGGTGTCGGCCAGGGCGACGGCGTCGGGGCGGATGCGCTTGCCCTTGCGCCCCGCCGTCAGGCCCAGCAGCTCGCTCCAGTCCTTGCGCCAGGCGGCGATCGCCTTCACCGCGGCGCCCAGCCGGTCGGCCAGCGGCGCGTCGACGTTCTGGACCACGCGGACCAGCGGCAGTTGGCGCACCGCCGCGGTGCGGGCGATGTCCAGCTGGCGCAGGCGCGCCTCCAGCCGGTCGGCGGATTTCACCGGCGCCGGCTCGCCCTCCGTCGTTTCTCCCGCCGCGTCGACCAGCTCCTGCACCGGCGCGGCGCGGGCCTCGGCCAGGCGGGCGCGGCCGGCCTCCAGATAGGCGTCCAGCTCAAGAATGAAGGTCTTCGACTGCTCGTGCAGGGCGTTCAGCGAGTCCGCCTTGCGCTGAAGCCGCGCGATGCGCTCGTTCAGGTCCTCGCTCAGGCCTTCCAGCGTCGCGTCGGCTGCGACGAACCGGGTGCGCAGGCGCTCGGCCTTGCCCTTGGCGCCGGAAAACAGCCCCTTGGCCTGCAGCGGCGCGGGGTCCAGCGGCTCCGCCGCCTCGACGACGTGGCGCAGGATCTCGCGCGCCTCGATCAGGTCGCGGGTGCGCACTTCGGCCAGCAGCCGCTCGACGCTGGCGCTGACCTCGCGCTTGGCCCGTTCGCCGAAGCTGTCGATGTCGGCGCCGTCGCGCAGATTGAGGCTGTTCTTGACGGCGGCCACGCGCGAGGCGTCGGCCGCCGGCATGGCTGCGATCCCCTGCACCGTCATCAAGTCCTCCGGCCCGCCGCCCCTCGCGGCGAAGCTCAGCCGACAGAAAGGCCCATTACGCCAGCGATTTCAAGTTTTCGGCGACGGTGAAGGCCGCTTCGGTCTTGGCCGTGACTTCTTCGACGCTCACGCCCGGCGCCGTCTCGATCAGCACCAGCCCCGAACCGTCGGGCTTCACGTCGAACACCGCCAGGTCGGTGACGATGCGGTTCACCACGCCCGTGCCGGTCAGCGGCAGGGTGCAGCGCTTCAGCACCTTGGACTGGCCGTGCTTGTTGGCGTGCTCCATGACCACAACCACGCGCTTGACGCCGGCGACCAGGTCCATGGCCCCGCCCATCCCCTTCACCAGCTTGCCGGGGATCATCCAGTTGGCGATGTCGCCGTTCTCCGACACCTCCATCGCCCCCAGGATCGACAGGTCGATGTGGCCGCCGCGGATCATGGCGAAGCTGTCGGCCGAGCTGAAGTAGGCCGTCTCGTCCAGCTCGGTGATCGTCTGCTTGCCGGCGTTGATCAGGTCGGGGTCCTCCTCGCCCGCGTACGGGAAGGGGCCCATGCCCAGCATGCCGTTCTCCGACTGCAGGGTGACGGTCATCCCCGGCGGGATGTGGTTGGCCACCAGCGTCGGGATGCCGATGCCGAGGTTCACGTAGAAGCCGTCCTGCAGCTCCTTGGCGGCGCGTTCGGCGAGTTGGTCGCGGGTCCAGGGCATCACGCCGGCTCCTTCTGGCGCACGGTGCGTTGCTCGATGCGCTTTTCGAACGTCGCCTGCACCAGACGGTCGACGTAGATGCCCGGGGTGTGGATCTGGTCGGGATCGAGCGAGCCGACCGGCACGATCTCCTCCACCTCGACGACGCACGCCTTGCCGGCGGTGGCCATCATCGGGTTGAAGTTGCGCGCGGTCTTGCGGAACACCAGGTTGCCGCGCTCGTCCGCCTTCCAGGCCTTGACGATCGACAGGTCGGCGCGAAGGCCGGTCTCCATCACGTACTTGCGCCCGTCGAACTCGCGCACCTCCTTGCCCTCGGCGACCAGGGTGCCGACCCCGGTGGCGGTGAAGAAGGCCGGGATGCCCGCCCCGCCCGCGCGGATGCGCTCGGCCAGCGTCCCCTGCGGGTTGAACTCCAGCTCCAGCTCCCCGGAGAGGTACTGCCGCTCGAACTCCTTGTTCTCGCCGACGTAGGACGAGATCATCTTCCTGATCTGCTTGGTCCAGAGCAGCAGCCCCAGGCCGAAATCGTCCACCCCGGCGTTGTTGGAGATGACGGTCAGGCCCTTCACCCCGGAGTCTCGCAGGGCCAGGATCAGGTTCTCCGGGATGCCGCACAGGCCGAAGCCCCCGCTCATCACCGTCATGCCGTCGAACAGCAGGCCGTCCAGGGCGCTGGCCGCGTCCGGGTAGACTTTGCGCATCGGGGTTCCTCTCCTGGTGGTCGCGCGTCAGTTACGGAAAGGCGCCGCCGGTGACAAGCCGCCCTTCTTCAGCCATTTTCTGACGAACAAGCTTGATGAATTCGCGTCGTTTCCATAGGGGTGTCGCCGACGCCACGGGACGCGCGGGAGCCATAAGACTCGTGAACAAGACCGTCTGCATCATCGAGGACGACGAACTGGTGCGCAGCCACCTGGCCGACCTCCTGCGCGAGGGCGGCCACGAGGTGCACGAGGCCGACTCAGCGGAGACCGGCATCGAGCTGATCCGCGCGCACAAGGCCGACGTGGCGGTGGTCGACATCCTGATGCCCGATCGCGACGGGCTGGAGGCCATCGGCCAGCTGCGGCGCACCCGGCCCGACCTGCGCATCGTCGCCATCTCCGGCGGCGGCCGCGTCGGCCCGCAGATCTACCTGGACCTGGCCAAGCAGATCGGCGCCGACGCCAGCCTGGTGAAGCCGATCGCCCAAGCCGACCTGGAAGCGGCGGTCCTGGGCGGATGACCCGATCCCGCGAGGCGGGGGAAGGCGGAGGCGGCTCGGAGAAACGTCTGGCCTGGGTGCTGGCGCTGGCGCTCGCCGCCTTCCTGGCGCTGGCCGGCTGGTGGGTGTTCGGCGAGCTCGGCCGCGCGAGGACGCTGCGCGAGGAGCTGATCGAGAACTACGACGCCCGCACCTCGATCAACCAGACCTTCTCCCTGCTGCAGGACGCCGAGACCGGCCAGCGCGGCTACGTGATCACCGGCCGCGAGGAGTTCCTGGCGCCCTATCGCACCGCGGTGCGCTCCCTGCCGGACGGATTCCGGCGCATGGACGCCCTGCTGGCCGACGAACCGGTGCAGACCGAGCGGCTGGGTCGGCTGGAGTCCCTCGCCAACCAGAAGCTGGCCGAGATGGACCGGGTGATCGCGCTGCGCTCCGCCCAGGGTCCCGCCGCCGCAGAAGCCGCGGTGATCTCGGGCCGCGGCAAGGCGCTGATGGACCAAATCCGCGCGGTGGTCGCCGACATGCGCCAGGCCGAGCAGGCCACCATCGACGCCGCCGTCGCCCAGGACAGCGCCCGCGCCGAGCGCACCGAGCACATCGTGGCCCTGCTGTTCCTGGGTTTCCTGATCGGCTCGGGCGCCTCGATCTTTCTGGTCCGGCGCTATTCCCACGTCCGCCAGACCCTGGTCACCGCCTCGCGCACCGAGGCCGGACGCCAGCGCGCGGTGTTCGAGTTCGCCCTGGACGGCATCGTCACCCTGGACGTCAACGGCCTGATCGAGTCGCTGAATCCCGCGGCGGAGCGGATGTTCGGCTGGAGCGCCGACGACATCCGCCACGCCCATTTCGCCCGGCTGATCGACGGCGCCGACGAACACGCGCCCCTGCACCAGACCCTGGGCGTAGAGCCGGCGGAGCTGGACGCCGGCGTCCGGCGCGAGGTCGCCGGCCGGCGCAAGGACGGTTCCACCTTCCCCATGGACGTGGGCCTGGTGATCACCCGGCTGGAGGACGGCGACCGCATCGTCGCCTTCGCCCGCGACATCTCCAAGCAGCGCGAGGTGGAGCGGATGAAGGACGAGTTCGTCTCCACCGTCAGCCACGAGCTGCGCACCCCGCTGACCTCCATCGCCGGGTCGCTGGGCCTGATCATGGGCGGCGCGGCCGGGCCGCTGCCGGAGAAGGCGGGCCGCCTGATCGGCATCGCCCAGTCGAACTGCCAGCGGCTGGTGCGGCTGATCAACGACGTGCTCGACATGGAGAAGCTGGATTCGGGCAAGCTTCCCTTCCACTTCGCCGAGGTGGAGCTGGGCGAGGTCGCCCGCCGCGCGGTCGAGGGGGTGCGCGGCTACGCCGACCAGCTCGGCGTGGAGCTGGCGCTGGAGGAGCAGGCCCTGCCTTGGGTGCGCGGCGACGTCGACCGCCTGGTGCAGGTGGCCACCAACCTGATCTCCAACGCCGCCAAATACACCCCGCGTGGCGAGGCGGTGCGGGTGGTGGTGCGGCGCGAGGGCGCCAGCGCGCGCCTGTCGGTGGCCGACCGCGGCCCCGGCGTGCCGGAGGCGTTCCGCGAGCGCATCTTCTCCCGTTTCGCCCAGGCCGACGCCTCCGACGCGCGCGGCAAGAGCGGCACGGGCCTGGGCCTCTACATCGCCCGCGAGATCGCCCAGCGCCACGGCGGACGGCTGTGGTTCGAGTCTCCCGAGACCGGCGGGGCGGTGTTCCACCTCGACGTCCCGGCGGTGGACGCCGCCAAGCGCAAGGAGCCCCGCGATCGGGTGCTGCTGGTCGAGGACGAACCGGCCGCCTCGGCCCTGCTCAGCTCGATCCTGGAGCAGGACGGGCTCAAGGTCGAACCGGCCATGTCGCTGGCCGAGGCGCGCGAACTGCTCAAGGAGCCCGACCGTTTCGGCGCCCTGGTGCTGGACCTGCGCCTGCCCGACGGCGACGGCATGGACCTGATCCGCGAACTGCGCCGCCGCCCCGACGTCTCCATGCCGATCGTCATCGTCTCCGGCGAGATCAAGCCCGGCAGCGAGCGAGAGGTGAGGGCGCTGGAGGTGGTCGACTGGATGGAGAAGCCGGTCGATCCGGACCGTCTGATCGAGCTGGTGCGCTCCGTCGTCGGCCGCGCCGCGGCGGGCGCCAAGACCATCCTGCACGTCGACGACGACCGCGACATCCGCGAGCTGGTGGCCACCGCCCTGGCCGGCTACGGCGAGGTGGTCTCGGTCGAGGGCATGGTCCAGGCCCAGGCGTTCCTGGCCCAGCGCAAGCCGGACCTGGTGGTGCTGGATCTGGAGCTGCGCGACGGCTCGGGCATCGACCTGATGAAGCAGCTGGTCGACGCCCAGGGACGGCCGATCCCGGTGGTGGTGTTCTCCGCCCAGGACGCGTCGGACCAGATCGGCCCCTCGGTCGCCGCTGTGCTGGTCAAGTCTCGCGCCTCCCTGTCGGGGCTGGTGGGGGCGGTCAAGGAGCTGGTCGACCACGGCCAGGCTGAACGGGATGAGTGATCCGCTGAAGGTTCTCTACGTCGACGACGAGCCGGACATCCGCGAGGTGGCGGTGATGTCGCTGGAGCTCGACCCCGCCATCGAGGTGCGTTCCGCCGGCTCAGGTCGCGAGGGGCTGGCCCTGCTGGACCAGTTCACTCCCGACGCGATCATGCTGGACGTGATGATGCCCGGCATGGACGGCCCCGCCACGCTGGAGGAGATACGCAAGCGCCCGGAACACGCCGCGACCCCGGTGGTTTTCATCACCGCCCGCGCCCAGGCCCACGAGCAGGCGCGGTTCCTGTCGTTCGGAGCCGTCGGCGTGATCACCAAGCCCTTCGACCCGATGACCCTGGCCGTCGAGCTCCGCGCCGCCCTGGCCAAGGCCGCCCGGTGAGCGGCGCCGACGACCGTTTTCAGGCCCTGCGTGAGCGGTTCCTCGACCGGTCGGCGGGCGACGTGGAGACCCTGAAACGCGAGCGCGACCCCGCCGCCCTGCGCCTGATCGTCCACCGCCTGGCCGGCGCCGCCGGCACCTTCGGCTACCCGGACCTCAGCCGCGACGCCGGCGAGATCGACGACGCCCTGGTTGAAGGAAACGACGTTCCCGAAGACGCCCTGGCCCGCCTGATCGCCGCCCTCGAAGTCCTGATCGAAACCCGCGACGCCTGAGCCGCCGCGTGCGCCGCGTCTCGCGGCGGCCCACATCCCCGCTTTTGCCGCGGGGACTCGCAACAATTCCCGTCATCCCGGCCGGAGCGCGGAACGCGCGCAGAGCCGGGACCCAGGGGACGGATCAAACCCCGGCGGCGGCACGGTTCGCGACATCTCCCTGGGTCCCGGATAAGCGCTGACGCGCTTTCCGGGATGACGGCGAAATAGGAGCGCGTGAGCGGGCGGAAAATAAACTTACCCCCGCCCCTCCAGACCGCCCCCATACTCCTGCTCGACCCCGCCGCACGGGGAGGGCGCTCAGGATCCAGAGCCCGAGCCGCGGCGGGGCGGAAGTCGAGCGGGACCAAGCTCGTGTCGATGCTGGGAGTTGCGGCGGTGCGGCCGAAAGGTTGCGCCGTGCGAGACTGGCCATGGCGGCGCGTGCATGCCCGGGGCGAAACCCCGGGGCCCGGGAGGTCTGGACCCTCCCGCCCGCCGCAGGCTCAGTCGCTCCCTGAAGGTCGAACCGGGCAGAGGCGTACCGAGGGACGGCAAAACGCTGTGGCCCCCTCGGCCCCGGCAAGGAGAACCCGCCCAGGAGCCGCTTGCGGATAACGACTTCGCGGAGCGCGGGGGAACCCGCCGAAAATTCATAGCGGCCCTCCCCGGAGGGTCATCGGTTCCGGGCGGTCCGCCCGCGCTCCGCGCCTCCCCACCCCTTCGGAGCAATCAGCCCGATGACGAGAACGCATGTCGACGGGCGTCCTCAATCCCCCTTTTCCACGTCTTCCGGCGCCGCTTCCCGCGACGGCCGGCGGAACACCGCCTCGACGTGCGTCAGCCACTTGCGGCCGGCCTTGACCGCCTCCTCGGGCGTGCCGGCGCGGGGGCGGGCGACGGAGCGGGGCTCCCACAGGTCCAGCTCGAACTCCGGCCAGCGCGGGTCGGCGAACAGCAGCCGCAGGGTCACCCGCCCGGCGTTCGGCGACAGGGCGTCCAGGGCGCGGCGCTGCTCGCCCCGGCGCACCCGCGCGGCCACCGCGCCGTCGACGATCAGTTCGGCCCCGTCCAGTTCGTCGAAGCGATAGACCAGCCCCGCCCCGCCCTTGTCCCAGAGCACCGCCGCCGCCTCGCCGTCGAAATCGAGCCCCGCCGCGCGGCCGGAGAAGGGATCGACCGCCTCGACCTCGGGGCGGCGCTTCAGCACCCGCTTCATCGCCCGGCTCAGCCGCCGCGCCTCCTCGAACCACCACGCCGCCGCCGCCGCGCCCCCCGTCAGGGCGGCCGCGGCCAGGGCCATCAGCAGCAGGGCGCGGAGGGCTTCGCTCAGAGGTCCAGCTCCACGACGACGGGCACGTGATCGGACGGCTTCTCCCGCGAACGCGTGTCCTTGTGGATCTCCACGCCCTTCAGCCGGTCGGCGGCCTGGGGCGACAGCAGGGCGTGATCGATGCGGATGCCGTGGTTCCGCTGCCAGGCCCCGGCCTGGTAGTCCCAGAAGGTGAACTGGCGCGGCCGGCCGTCGGCGGCCTCGTAGGCGTCGGTCAGGCCCAGCCACTTCATCGCTCGCCAGGCGGCGCGGCTCTCCGGCTGGAACAGGGCGTCCGACGCCCAGGCGGCCGGGTCGTGACAGTCCTCGGGACCGGGGATGACGTTGTAGTCGCCCGCCAGCACCAGCGGCTCCTCGAACCGCAGCAACTCGGCCGCGTGGGCGCGCAGGCGCTCGAACCAGTCCAGCTTGTAGGCGAACTTCTCGGTCCCGACCGGATTGCCGTTCGGCAGATAGATCGAAGCCACCCGCACGGGCCTGGGTCCCTCGACCACCGCCTCGATGTAGCGGGCCTGCTCGTCGTCGTCGCGGCCGGGCAGCGAGCGCCGCACGTCCGACAGCGGCGTCTTCGACAGCAGGGCCACGCCGTTGTAGCTCTTCTGGCCGAAGGTCTCGACGTTGTAGCCCAGGCTCTCGAGCGGCTCGCGCGGGAACTTCTCGTCGACGCACTTGATCTCCTGCAGGCAGGCGACGTCGGGCGCGGCCTCGCGAAACCAGTCCAGCACGTTGTCCAGCCGCGCGTTGATCGAGTTCACGTTCCAGGTGGCGATCCGCATGCGACTCCTCGGGGGCGCGTCCGCGCGAGGCTAGGAGGATGCGGCGGACGGCTCAAGCGCCGTCGGCGAGCGCCGGGCCGGGTTCAGCCCGCGCGGCCCATGGGCCTGTGGGCGCCCAGGCGGATCAGGCCCACTACGGAGGCGGCGATCAGCCAGAGGCTGGTGAGCAGGCCCAGGCCCAGGGCGGCGAGGAAGCTGACCAGGCTGACCGGGCGCAGGTGGAAGTCGCTCTCGTCTATGCCGGCCACGTCCCAGGCGTCCCACCCCTGGCCGCCGTTGGTGGCCACGCGCACGAAGTCGCCGAACAGCACGCCCACCCCGGTGACGAAGGCGACGCCGGTCAGCAGCGCCAGGGCGAAGCCGATCCAGAACACCTTGATCTGGTAGCCGTAGTGGGTGCGCGTGACGGCTTCCGCCTCCGGCCGGCGGATGTAGGCCAGGGCTACGGCGGCGATGGCGGTCAGGCCGGCGAAGAAGGGCGCGGTGAACAGCAGGGCGTAGCCCAGCATGGCCATGTTGCGATCGTCGCTCGACGAGGCGGCGGCGGGTCCGCTAGACACCGTGTCCGTCATTCAAGGCGCTCCCGTTTTCGCGGCGCAGCATGCGTCGGAAGCGCTTTCGCCACAACCCGCACAGGTGACCGATGGATTTCAGCCTGACCGAAGACCAGCGCGCGATCCAGGACGCCGCGCGCGAGTTCGCCCGCGCCGAGCTCATGCCGCACTCGGCCGAATGGGACGAGCACAAGATCTTCCCGGTGGACGTCATGCGCCGGGCGGCGGAGCTCGGCTTCGCAGGCCTGTACGTGCAGGAGGAGCACGGCGGCTCGGCCCTGACCCGGCTGGACGCCGCGATCGTGTTCGAGGAGCTGGCCTACGGCGACGTGTCCACCGCCGCCTTCGTGTCGATCCACAACATGGCCA
>Ga0196964_10000589_pt1 | contig 20997 bp, 52 predicted proteins | sample S1_10metaG_FD_148615 | JGI IMG/M metagenome (GOLD analysis project Ga0196964, IMG submission 148615) | Soil microbial communities from Anza Borrego desert, Southern California, United States - S1_10 | ecosystem: Environmental > Terrestrial > Soil > Desert | place: USA: California | collected... | reverse complement strand
GACGTATGCAAGCGCTCATGTGGCTCACAACACTCACCGCCATCGCCGGCAACGTTCTCGTCATCCAGAAGAACCGTTGGGGCTACGCGCTGTGGATTGCCAGCAACGTTGTTCTCGTGTGGCGGACTCTGGCGATTGGCGAACACGCGCAGGCGTCGCTCTTCATAGTGTATCTAGCGCTCGCGTGCTGGGGATTCGCAAAGTGGAGCGTGGAGGAATAGCGCATGGCCTTCCTATGCAAAACCTGCGGCAAGCTCCTGGACACCGCAGCGCAAGCAGGACAGCACAAGGAACGCACGCAACATTCAGCGTTTCAAGTCGTGGCGCTGAAGAAGGTGAGCGGGCGGGAGGTGAAGCGATGCGCAAAGCAAATGGCTTAGGCGTCACTCTTCGCAACCTCCGCGTGCGCGCGGAACTCAGCCAAGCAGACGTTGGCGTCATGTTTGGATTGGAGGGCGAGACCGTTGCCCGGTGCGAATGCGGCACTAGTCCGAAAACTACATGGATGCTCATCGAGGCGCTGCTGTTCGTATTGGGCGAAGGGCCATATCCGGCGGAGTTGTACGCGAAACTTTATCCAGACGAGCGGCCAACGGAACAAGAGATTCGGGCGCGACATGGAGCGGCCTAAATGCAAGCAGTGCGAGTTATTCACGCTGCCGATTTGGGTGAGCCGCCAAAGGCCAGCAAGGTAACCCGCCACTGTGGCGTGTGTCTTGTGGCACTGAATAAGTACAACCGCGAACCATTCTGCAATAAGTGCCTGAGAGCTTACGGGGGGAGGAACGGATGCGCAGATGTCAAGCGTGCCATAGAGCTACGAATCGAACTGGCAGCACGGCAAAGTTTTGCTTGCGTTGCGCGGAAGAACGCAGAGCGGAAGCGCAAAGAAAAGCAGACCGCAAGAACTACGAAAGAAAGCGGGCAACTAAGGCTGTGGTGAGTATGGAAAAGCGCGGGTAGTGGCGGTTTGTCTTGGAGGAGGAACTTACGTGGTAGAAGTGCTGAACATTTCTTTCGAAGAATATCGCGAACGCGAGGGCGTAAACAGCGGATTCCTTCGCAATCTTCAGCGCTCTCCAGCGCACGCCCGATGCTTTGCCGAGGCCGCGCACGACCAGTCTGAGTTCCAGTTGGTGGGGTCTGCCCTGCATTGCGCGGTGCTTGAACCAGGAGAATACACTCGCCGCTATGTCGAGATGCCGAAGCTTGACCGCCGTCGCAAAGCCGACAAGCAGGAATACGAGCGCATTGTTGGTAACTATCCCAACGCTTCATTTCTAGACGCCGAACAAGCTGCCGCCGTGCGCGGGATGTATGACGCCATTAAGAATCACACGCTTGCGGCGGAACTATTGGTTGGCGCTTCTGGAAGCAACGAAGTCAGCATCTTTTGGACTCGCGAGGGCGAGCGATGCAAAGCCCGTCTTGATCGGCTTTGCGAGTGGAATGGCCGCCGTCTTATTGGCGACATCAAGACCACCACTAATGCCAGCCGGCGCGCCTTTGAGCGCTCCATCTTCAACTTTGGATACCACCTCCAAGCCGCTTGGTATGAGAAGGCGACGGCAGCCGCTACAGAGAAAACGTCGGGCTTTGTGTTTGTGGCAGTGGAGTCTCAGCCGCCCTTCGGCGTGTGCGTGTATGAGTTGGATTTTGGATTGCTTAGTCTTGCTCACGAACAGATTGAGGGGTTATTTGATTTGTATCTGAAGTGTCGGCGCGAAAACCGCTGGCCATCTTACCCCACACATTTACAGACCGTGCTTTGTCCTGCCTGGATGATTGATGGCGAATCCGACGACGAATAGGAGCGCAGCAATGCCGCACGCAGACGACCTCTTTCCAACCCGCTTCATATCTGCACGCGACGTGAAAAAGATTGATGGCGTTAAGGCCTTCACCATTCGCGATGTTGTGCGCGAAAGTGGCATCAATCCCAAGACACAAAAGCCGGATGAGTTGTGGATCGTGTATTTCAAGGAGGCGCAGAAAGGGCACCGCATCCGGAAGAAGGAGCTTAAAGCGCTGAAGAAGGGCTTCGGCGAAACCACAGAGGAATGGATTGGCAAGCAGGCAATTCTGTGCGCAGTGTCTACCCAGGTGGGCGACGGCGTGCGGATGAAGCCAGCCGAGGCCGCTGCGACAAAGGAGAGCGCATGAGCGATATGACAAAGGTGTGCGGATTGTGGATTGAAACGTCAAAGAAGGATGGCCAGCGCTACATGCGAGGCAAAGCTAACGGGAAGAAGTATCTGATATTCCGAAACACGAAGAAAGAGCACGACAAGCAGCCCGACTACGTTCTTTACGAAGCCGAAGATGCTGGCGCTAGCGCATCAGCCCCAAAAACAGAAGCACCCGCCAATAACGACAGCAACGCGCCTTTCTAGGAATTGTTCATGAGTGATGTTGAGCCAGTAACCCCAAGCCGCGCCCTAGAACTGGGATGGTCCATCATTCCCGTGGGGCGCAAGAAACTGCCGCTGGCTGATGCCCTGCCGGCGGCAGTGGATAGCGCGGGACACGAGATTATTGACGAAGACACAAACGCGCCAAAGCGCACATGGAAGCCGTTCCAGCAGCGACGCGCGAGCGCTGAGGAGTTCGCGAATTGGCAAGCGCTGAATCCTGCTGGCTTCGCAGTGGTATGCGGCGCAATCAGCAAACTCATTGTCATTGATTTTGACGGCGAGAGCGGCGTGCGACTGATTGAGGAGTGGAAACTTAGGCCGCATGTGCGCACGGGCTCTGGCGGCTATCACCTGTACATTCAGCATCCGGGCTGGCGGGTGCGAACGCTTAACTCGAAATCAAAGCGCGAACTTGGCAGCCGCTATCCCGGCCTTGATATTCGCGCCGATGGCGGCTACGCGGTGTTTTTTGGCCATAATGAAGTAGGTCAATATCAGTGGCTTCGCGCGCCAGAGCTCGACGCCATCGCCGTTCTACCGTCACATGCGCGCGAGTTCCTTGGGCTGGAACATAAGCCAGAAGAACGCGCGCCAGTCGGTAAGGCTCTATTTGCCAATGATGGCCGCGTGTCGCGCGAGCATCTATTAGACCTCGCCCTTGACGCGATTCGCGGTGGTGACGGGCGTAATGATGCAGGATTTTGGCTGGCCTGTCAGCTTCGCGATAATCGCTATGAAAAGAGCGAGGCGTACATGGTGCTGCGCGAGTTTGCGCGGCGCTGCCCACAGTCCAATGCTAAGGGTGAGCATCAGGCCTATACCGAGCATGAGGCGCTCGCCAGTACGGACCAAGCCTATTCACAGCCAGCGCGCGAGCCGTGGGCGTACAAAGATTCTGGCGCGAAGCCGGTTGTAAGCGCGTTGCCCGCCGGCAATACGACGCTTGAGAAATTGATTTCGTTTCTCCGGACCTTTGATCCCGTTTACAAGCGCAAGGATCGGCGCATCTACTTCCGCAAAATCAACTACCACTACTCAGCCGCGGAGGTTTACGCGCTAGAGGGCGGGCGCGAGTTAGTGATGTCCACCCCCGAGTTTGCAGCGGCCAAAGATAAGTCCGAAAAGAGCCTTATCGTGCTGGCAAAGGAACTCTTCAAAATTGCGGCGCTTAGGCTTGCGTCGTGTTTGCCGGATGAGGAGCCCAAGCACGATGGAGATGCGCTTGAGGCTGTTCGCGAATCAATCATTCAATTCTTAATTCTTCCGCGCGTGTTTTACTCCCGCTCTGGCACACCAACGAACCAGAGCTACGCATCGTGGCTAACGCTGCAAGAGCCGGATGAGGTATGGCGACAGTGCTCGAATCACGCGGTCTATGGCCGCGCGAGCTCAAACGGCTCCTTGCGATTGTCGGTAAAGCCGGAGTTTCTGCTTGAGCGCTGCGTGAAGTTGTCGCGCATGTTTGCGAGTACGGTGCCCGCCAGCAAATACCTACTGCAAAACGAGCTCATCGACAAAGCGCCAGAGGGCGCATCAAAGGTCATCAAATGCGAGGGCCGCGCCATCCGCACTTGGGAACTTTGCACGTCGTTGATTGACGACGCCTGTGGCGTTTCCGCATCCGAAGAAGAGGCAATTTTCCATAGGGAAACTGGTTACACGGTTACAAACTCAGCGCAAGGTGCACACGAAAAAGAGGGGTGAAGTTACGGGTTCCTACCTGTTACCTGTCACTCCTAAGTTTTTGTCTTTAAAGGAGGTATCAGGTTACAGGTACGCGACTATACGCGCGCGCGCATGACAAAACTTACCTGTCACTTAAAGGCGGCAAGATTATGGATTCAAGCGAGATTTTAAACAGCTACGCAGCAACAAAGGGAAAGACGCCGAAGCCCGAGCAGGCAGAGGCGTTTGACCAACTTTGCGAGGGTCGCGACGTTTTGGTTGTTGCGGCAACAGGGTTCGGCAAATCGCTTGTGGCGCAGGCGTATACCTTCGCGCGCCACGAGCTTGGATCCGGCATGACGGTATGCGTAAACCCGCTCATCGCGCTGTCGGCAGACCAGCATCGCGAAGCCAAGGAATGGGGACTGCGCTCGGACATTTGGAATAGCACGCGCACAGACAAGCAGAAAGAGGCTATTGCGGCGGCGATTTCAGCCGGCGAAATAGACATTCTCTTCACGACGCCGGAGAGCCTTCGTGCCACCGAATTGCAGCACGTTTTAGCTGGCAATGTGGGGCTAGCGTGGATTGACGAAAGTCACTCCGCTATTTCAGAAAAGGATTTCCGCCATGCCTGGGGCCGCGTTGGTCAAATCATTGATAAGGTCAACCCGCGCGTCCGCTACGCGTGCACGGCAACGCTTGAGACGCGGGTTGAAGAGGAAGCAATCCAGCGCTGTGGGCTCAATAACCCCCACATCATTCGCCTGTCGGCGGATCGCAACTTCGAGTTCAGGCACATCGAGCGCACCACCTCGGCCATTAAGGCGGCGATTCGGGAGCACGCAAACGAAAAGGTGCTGATTTACACGGCCACGGTAAAGGCCTGTGAAACCATTCGGGCGGAGCTTGAGATGTCCGGCGCGGATGCGCTGGCGTACAACGGTCAGTTGGCAAAGAAGCGCCGCAAAGAGATTCAGGACGCCTTCACAAAAGGCGAAGCGAAGACGGTTGTATGCACCGATTCATTTGCGCTTGGCGTAAATATTCCCGACATCCGCGCGGTGATTTGTTTCGACCCGGCGAAAGATGTGGCGGCCTTCGTGCAGCAGGCAGGACGCGCGGGGCGTGACGGGCAACTCTCGACAATTTACCTGTGCTCGCGCAATGCATACGAAGGATGGCGCTCGCGTGAGTTCCTCATCAAATCGGGCTTCCCAGAAGTAAACGATATGGAGCTCGTATGGAACTTTATCAAGAGCTACGGACCAGATGGCATCGAAGACACGCAGCAGGGCATTGCGAAGCTGGCCGGCGTAGCGCATTGGAAGTTTGGCGCGTCGTCCATCTTCTCGCAGCTAAAACAGCGCGGACTCGTAAGAGAGCGCCACGAAGGCAAGAAATACACCTGGATGGCGGCGGGGCACTTCGGGATTCAGAACTGGATGGACTACACAGCGCGCCTGCCTCATGCGTTGAGCGGGCTCAAAGAATTGCGTGGGCTGTGGGACCAGCCGGAATGCGAGATACGCGAAAGCATCAAGCAATTCTTTGCCGAAGAAAGTGCGGAGGCCGCAGCATGACCCCCACCCAACGAACTCTCAAAGAACTTCGCGACAACGGCTGGACTGCCGAAGTCGTTGAGCGCTGGAATAGCTTCGCGCGAATCCGTCAGGACTTGTTCGGAGTCATCGACATCGTTGCGGTGAAGGCGGGGTGCGGAGTCATGGGCGTCCAGGCGACCAGTGCGGGGAACGTCGGAGCTCGAGTTGAAAAGGCGCGGGCGGAGGCTCGGCTCAAGGCGTGGCTGGCCGCCGGCGCGCGTTTCAGTGTGTGCGGCTGGGGCAAGCGTGGCGCGCGTGGCGAGCGCAAGACGTGGCAGCCGCGATGGGTGGAGTTGGATTCGAGCACGCTGAATGAGATTGCAAGCTAAGAGCACCCACCATCGGAGGAAGGGAGAGATGGGGAAGGAATGCGCAGATGATGTAACAGCAGCATGGCCCCTATTCCAAGGGGAGAGTGGCGGTGCGACTCCGACCTCTGCGCTTGATTTCTACATTGCAACGATTGACGTGCGACTGGCGCAACGTCTCAATAAGCTCTGGCATTCGCGATTACCAGACACGGACTTCGATAATCTGATTCGCACTCGCCGATTGGATTGTTTCGCCGCGGAATTTGCCGGGAAATACTATGCAACTGCGATATGGACATCGCCTATTGCTAGAAATCTCAATTACGACACCACGCTTGAATTGCGTCGCATGGCTGATGGACCGGATTTTCCCAAGAACGCGGCCAGTCGGATGTTAGCCGTGATGAGACGGATTCTAAAGCGGAAGTATCCAGAGATTCAGAAGTTCATTAGCTACCAAGATACAGCAGTTCATAAGGGAACCATTTACAAAGCCGATGGATGGGTACTTGAGAATGTTAGTCGAGACGGAGACGAGTGGAACAGGCCGCTTCGAAGGCGGGCGGCAAAGGCACAATCAACAGCCGCAAAAGCGCGATGGTCGCACGCGGCTTAGGAGACCCCCAATGAACGCCGAGATAAAAGCGAGATGGGTGGTTCTAGCCGTTCAAGCCGTCATCGAGCACTTTCTTTGAGGGGGTGATGGGGTGACCTTTGGGAGCTTATTCACGGGTTGCGGTGGATTGGATTTAGGACTTGAGCGAGCTGGTTGGCAGTGCAGATGGCAATGTGAGATCGACGGATATGCAACACAAGTCTTGCACAAACTCTGGCCCAACGTCCGTAAGCACGGCGATGTCAAAACGTTCGCGCAAAGCGCGGAAGAGTGGATGCGAGTTGACTGCATCGCGGGCGGCTTCCCATGCCAAGACATTAGCATTGCCAACACCTTTGATGCTAGAGGCTTGGAGGGTGATCGTTCCGGACTGTGGCGAGAGTATGTACGTATCCTTCGCACTCTACGACCGCGATACGTCATCGTGGAAAACGTCTCAGCGTTGCTTATTCGGGGGATGGACGGAGTTCTCGGAGACTTGGCCGCGCTTCGGTACGATGCGGAATGGGGAGTGCTTTCAGGTTTCCAGTTTGGAGCGGCCCAAATACGAGAGCGAGTTTTCATTGTGGCCTACCCCCAGCAAGAGCGACGGGGAAAGGTTCACGAAATTTTCAAGAGTCTCGCTCATCAATCAATACCACAGCGAACACACGTTGAATTGCGCCGAGGCTTTGGCGGGCGAGTTCGGGCTTTCCCACACGCCGATGTTTTCGGAATGGCTGATGATGTTGCCAATTGGGCATACCGCCTTGGATGCTGCGGAAACGCCGTCATCCCCGACAAAGGCGAATGGATTGGACGCAGAATCTTAGAAGCAGAGAACCGGAGACCCAACCCATGAACGCGAAGGACGAGGTGAGAGAGGGAGAGTTCAGAGAAGGCGACGAGGTTGAGGTGCTGCCGTTTGAGCCGTGGGCGCAGCAATCCCCCCGCGTGCTTCATCATTACGGCAAGAGGTTCGTTATCGCAGAGTTCGATGAGTACACGACACCGCGCTCGGCTTGCCCGTCAGCGTCCGAATGGACTACGATAGGCTTCAGTAATTGGCCAGTATGTGCCCTCCGTCGCGTCCCCGCCGCAAAGGGGGAGGAGAAGGCGGTGACGCCGCTGTACGGTGCGGACTGCGAATTTTGCCACGGAAGCGGAAATGAGGGACCGCATACAGTCTGCCACGTCTGTAATGGCAATGGCATTCAACCCGAACGTTCCGAAACGCGCGAAGAGAAGGCGGAGCCGACCATAGCCACTAGCGACAGTCACGCCCTCGCCACCAACCTCCGCCGCTTGGCTGGCACGGAGAGGACGCCAGCCGATCAACGAATGTACGAAGAGATGGATGCAAGGCGACTAGCAAAGAGAGCGGCTGAAGTATCGCGCGATTTGGATCTAAAGGACTTGGCGAAGCTTGAGGCTATCGAGCACGACTATCGTCAGTGGGGCGATACTGTCCGAACCCATTACAAGCGGCTGACTGGAGGTGCGAGGTGATTCTGAAGATTGAACTTTCTCCAAGCGACTTGAACGAAATTGTACGCAAGCACATCGAAGAGAAGCATAAGGTTCGCGTGCTCGGCATGGATTGGAAGCTCGCAACCGTTGCGGTTGGGCATGGGCCACACGAGAAAGACACGATGGAATTTGGCGGCGTTGAAGTGCAGGCAGATGGTGACTGGATTACCCGCTAACCCCACGACGATGAGGAGGACGGAGGAGAGGATGCTTAATAGACTGTGGCGAAAAGCACTGCGCTTTTTACAGAAACGATGTCAGCACGAGTCACGCAGCGTTACGGCGGACATTCTTGAAGGCGATCATTCTGACGACGTTAAATGGTGTCGCATCTGCGGCGCTTATCGGAGAGACGGACAACTAGAGTGGCGAGAGCCGCGACCGGATTGGGAATAGTCCCGCACCCCCACGGACGATCGAGAGAGGAGAGAGGGAGAGATGGAAACATGGATGCGCTACAGATTTCACGCGAACGGAGACGACTATCGCCCCGTTAAGTTCCCGCCGCCGGGGCCGTTCTGGTGCACAGGATACGGCGACGGCTATGCGGTTATCGTTGCCTATTTGCCACTGCTGACGCCGCTGAAAGATTATTGGCCAGAAGCAAGCGAAATCAGCGCAACAGAGCATACCGAAATCATCTACACGGATCGGTTCCCGAAGCCATTGTGGTACGAACCCGCACCGGAGACCGCCCCATGAGCCCAGAACGAGAGAGGGAGATTGAGGAGAGGCTGAGCAAGGCGACGAAGGGGCCGTGGGAAATGCGCCCGCGTGTCATTGGTGGCGCTTACGGACCAGCATACGAAGCCGATTGTGAAATCGTCGGCAACGTGAATCGCGAATACAGATGCAGCACGCCAGTTTGCAAACTCAGTGTAGGGTTTGTGACATACGAAGGCGATAAACAGTTCATCGCCCACGCCCCGCAGGATATCGCCGATCTGCTGGCAGAGGTGGGAAGGCTGCGAAAGGCGCTTGCATGTGCGGAGAACGACCTTGCCGCTGAAGGCTGTCAATGCATGGCAACAACGCCTGACGACATCACTCCGCCGCCAGCGTGTGCTTTGTGTGAGATTCGAGAGGCCCTGAAATGACCAGTGCCGCATTATATGCTTACTACACAGCGGAGGATGAGCGTCGCCTATTCGATGCGTTGCGCGATGCGGCCAAGGGCGTGTTCAAGCCGTGTTATTGCGGCGCGCCAACGTTAATCGGCGATCTGTCGCGAGGGTGTGATTGCGTGATGTGTAGTCGCACCATGTACGACATTGTTAATTGTAAGCCCGCCCGCCAGGCTCTTGCAAAGGAGGGGTAGGGGGATGAGTTACGAGACGAAGACAGTACCGCGCCCGCAATACGAACCGATCAACAAGAATGCGCGTGGCTACGAACCAGCGGGCTTACAGCGCAAAGCGCCCCGCCACCCCCGCAAGCGAGGTGAGAGATAGTGGGACCGCCATTCACAGACGAGGAACTAGAAGAAATGGACAAGCGATACGGAGAGCGCGTTGTCGAACTTGAGCGCAATTGGACTGACGCCCGCGTTGAGTGTGATCGGCTTCGCCAGCGCTGCGCAGAGTTGGAGACGGCGCTGCGATTGCAAATGTCACTGCACGGTAAATGCGAATGCGTTCATTGCGAGGCCGCCCGCCGCGCCCTCCGCGAGAAAGGAAGGGATGGAAATGAATCCAAGTAATCGCTACACGAATTGCTATCCACCAAGGTTCAGTATTTCGTTTTGGGGACTCAAGAGGGCTGCTGACGGCGATTATGTTTTGCATGACCTCTTCTGCGAGCTTCGCAGCGAAACACAGGATATTGAATACGCGCTCAAGCACGCGCAAGAGGAATTGAAGACGATGCAGGCTGAGGCGATTAGGCGTGGACATGCTGAGTTTGTACTGAATGACGACAATGAAGCCGAATGGCGCTGGAAGGACCAGCCCGCCCGCCCCTCGCGGGAAGGGGGTGGGGAGTGAGTGAGATTCTTAAAACGGGAATGGATATTTGTCTTGGACTGGCTGGGGTTTGCGCTTACTGCGGATTTGTAATTCTGATTTGGGAGGACGCTAGCCTGAGTCGCGTTACGAGAATCGGTTTTACCGCTATTTCGCCAATTGCGTTTCTGCTTCTGTGTGTGCTGCTTCCAATACTAATCATGGTGGGGATTATTGGAGCATTGATGCGCGCTGCGTGGCATTTCGTGCGCACGCCCCCACACTCGAACGCGGAGGGGAAGGGACAGGGATGATTTTCAAACTATATTGCTGGTGGCAATCTTTTCGGTGCTGGTTGTTTTATCACGATCTGCGCGTGCACACTGAATACGACAGGGCGACACGGCGCGTGCGCTGTATGCGCTGCAAGAGTGATTGGATTATGAGCGATAGACACAAAGCCTTTCTGCCGTGGGATGGTGAGTGGGAAGCCTTTTGCGAGGAGCACTATCCAAGCGTGACTGGCAAAGCGCCAAGACGATTACTCAAACAGGAGCAACCCCAATGACCGACGACGAACTGAACGCGGAGGTGGCGAGGCGGGTGATGGATAAATGCCTACACCAAGACATAGCTAATTGGCGGAAGAGCGTCTATTCGGACGGCGACAGCTACGACAGCGAAATTACTTGCAACCTATGCGGGCAAGCGCCGGATAGCCCACCTCGCTATTCCTCCGACATCTCCGCAGCGTGGCAGGTGGTGGAGAAGATGCGGGAATTGGGGTGGTACATCGAATTGAATCAGTATTTCGACGATGACGGATGGCAGGCGTTTTGGGACAAGCCGAACGACGATAGCGGCGTAGTTGGGAAGCGCGCTAAAAGTGCCGCGCGTGCTATTTGCGAATCAGCCCTAATTGCCCTCACCCCGCCCGCCGAGAAGGGAGGGAAGGAATGACCATTGCATTCGGAGTTGTCGCGATTCTGGCGCTCATCTTCGCGTGGAGTGAGTACGACTTGAGGCGTGATAGTGAGAAGTGGGTTCGCTACTGGTGCGACGACAGCACGAAGTGGATGAATCGCTATTACGACGAGCAGGCGAGAGTGCGGCGGATTCTGGTGGCGAAACGCAATGCGAAACCCAAGCGCAAGTCACCCCGCCAGCGATGAGAGAGAAAGGCGAGAGAGATGAGAATTGAACCTGTGAAGAATGCCGAGGTCAAAATCGGAGATTTGCTGTACGGCGACTGTTTCTTGGAGAACGGCGTATATTACGTGCGCATTGATCTCTGCGGCTTTCAAGTGCTATGGGGGAAGAATAAGCCACTCAGAGACAGTGAGGCCGCATGTGTAGACTTGGGCAATGGCGATCTGACCGTGTTTGACAGAGGCACTAAGGTGCAGCCTGTGAAAATGGTGGCGCGCGTTGAACCTAATTAGTCGAGAGAGATTGATGGGCGGCGGCGTGGTGGGACACGCACCCAGATGAGTAGCGAGGGAGAACCGAACATGGGGAAGCCGAGCGCCAAACGACGGTCGGCTCGACGGCCAGGCAAGTCAGAGAGGGCACGGGTTAAGAAGCACAGAAGGGGATCAACCTTCTGTTACGTGCGCAGCGCCGGTACCTCTATGAAATTTGTCTATGGTCGGAAGAAGTTTCGCCGCGTTCACGCTTTTTTGAAGCGTGACGAGACGGGACTCTCCATCTTGTCGGTGAACCGTTAATCGCGAAAGCGGGGTCACAAAGGCAAACGGCTGCGCTATACGCTGGTCGGTTCGAATCCGGCCCGCCCATCAACACTAGGAGGAAGGATGGAACCAAAAACGGAACTGCCAGCTATACCGCCGAATTGCGAGCATTTCGTTGAGGATGACACATTCGGCTTGGCATTCGTCTACTATCGCGAAGGACACAAACGCGGTCGAACGAAATACGTACTGACATTAGAGGGCGACGAAGATCATCTAGACATGCGGCTTATCATCGCCAGCGTCGCCGAAGTCGCTTGGCTGAAGGAAGCGGAGCGGCTGAGGGATGAGGCGAATGAGATTGAGAACGCCGTCATCGCGCATGGCGATCAAGAGGAAATGGAAGCCAAGTCCGATCCTACATGGGCGCTTTACGTTGAGGCCCGCGAGCACGCCAAGGCTTGGCGTCGGTGGGGAACTCAACATGCGTGAAATCAAAGTCGGAGATTATGTGGCCATTGTCGATGACGCAGACTATGAGTTGGCGTCGCGCTTCGAGTGGTGGCCTAAGCCCCACGGACGAACAATCTACGCGCGTGCGTGGCGCGGTTGCGGCGGTAAGACTCAAAAGCTATTGCATCGCTTGATTCTTGGGCTAACCGACCCCCGCCAAGTAGTAGACCATATCAATAAGAATGGTTTAGATAATCGTCGGTGTAATCTGCGCGTCGGCACTCATAAACAAAATCTGTCTAATGTTCATTTCGAGAAAGGATTTGAGCGCCTCAAGTCTGGGCGGTTTCGCGCTAGAATTGCGTTACACTCGCGCGACGTACAACTAGGAATTTTCAATACCGAAACAGAAGCATTGGCGGCATACCTCGCGGCGCGCAAGGTCAAAGAAATTCTTTCTTGGTCAGAACAGGAGAGGTGAGACATGGCACCCTGTAGCATTTGCAACCAATACCACTACTCAACCGCGTGCCCCGTCAGGAGCCACCCCGTGGATAAAAACGAGATTTCCGGACCGACCGACAGAGGCAATGCCCAGCCGAAGGAGGCATCCGAGGGAAGGTCGGGGCGCAAGCGCGCCATTCCTGTCCCCATATCATCGGCAGCGCCGTCACGCCCTAGAGAGAGCGGGGGCGGCGTGCCACAAAACATCAAGTGCGAAGAGTGCGGCGTTGTGGCTGGAGAGGACGAATGGCACGGGGGCACGGCTTGCCCGCATTGCTACCATCGTCGGGATAAAAACGAGAGCAAGAGCGAGGAAGCGACTGCGAATCTATCCACTCCCGCCGCATGTAGTCATATCGCCTGCACCGTGAGGAAGGATGGAACGGTGATATGCGATTTCTGCGAGGCCGTAATTGCTGCGTCCGTGCTGTCGATTGATCGTATGCGGTGTTTCGCGCCCGCCGTCTGCACATGCGACAAGTGCCAACTCCGTGCCGAAGTCGCCGATTTAAACAAGCAACTTGAAGAGGCACGCGCCGCTGGCCGCGACCGCTGCCCCTCCTGCCGAGTCCTCTGGCATCAGCATCCAGGCATTCAGGCGACGTGCGGGGAGTTGATGGAGGCGAGGCAGAAGATTGAGCAGTTGAACGGCGTCTGTGAATCGCACGAGAAAGTCATGGCGGGGCATGTCGAGACTTACAATGCGCTCACCAAGCAACTCGAAGAGGCGCTAAGGGAGAGGGATGAGCGCACCAGTAAGCTCGCCAATTACTATCTGTGGCACAAAAACCTGAAAATGAGCAACGACTTGTGGGGCGAGATCATGGCCGAGATTGCCGGAACACTCGCGAGCCTTGGCTGCCCATGCGGCCCAGATGCGCACAAGTCAACGCCTCCGATGTTCTTTCCAGAGTGGATTAAATGTGTCATGTCTGGCCGCGAATCCCGTCTCTCCCTCGCCCTCGCAGCGCTGAGGGAGGCGAGGACGTACATTGACAGACCGCACATCACAGTGCCCGAACTCGAAGGAACCATCGCCACCATCGACAAGGCCATAGCGGAGATTGATGGCAAGTGATTACCGCTCTTTCACAATCCGCCGCACAACCTCGGCCTTACTGCACTGCCATTGCGCGGCGAGCTTCTCTATTTTCGCAACCGTCTCAGGATCAAGCCTCCATGCAACAGGCACAGAGGCATTCACGGAGACGGGGCGACCACCAGCGTGCTTTTTCATTCCGCATCCTCGCTCAAGTCGCAATCCGCGATGTTGACTCCATCGTTGCGTCGAGTCTCAAGATCGCTAACCGTCTCTGCATCTGTCTCCGCGAAATAGTAATGATTGATTTCGCGTTTGCGGTTGAGGTAATCCTTGTACTTCTGCGCCTCGTTCCGCGTTCCGAAACCATAAAGTTTTTCGGAGTTGTACGCGCTGAAGGTCCACCAGCATTCGCCAGCCTCTTCAGAGCGGCGCTCAGCGGGCGTTTTGTCGGCGTACTCCTCCACATCCTTGCGCAGTTGTTCCGATGGTTCGTATGGGTTCTTCATATCCCTCTCCTCGTCTTTGGGCGCGCCTCATGCGCTCCACACGATAGATACTACACTACAAAACTAGATAGCGCAATACAAAAATGGAAGAATCTTTTGCACGTGTGAGCCATAGCGGAGATTGAGAAGAATGGCTAATGAACCGTGGTCAACCGATGTGAATGTATGCGGCGACAGGATGAGCATTAGCATTGAGTATGAATCTCATGGCTTTATCTTCAGCATGCCAGCGGAAGTGGCGGTGCGCCTACAACAGCAGATTGAGCGTGCCATGCGTCAACTTAACCCACCCCGCAGGCGTGGCCGAAAATCAGCCACGGCGCGGATGAAAATTGGCCAGTAGCACGCAACTATTGCGCAGTGGCACATCTTAGTCCTAAATGCATCTGAGGGAATTGCGCTGAATGAAACCCACCCTACGCATCCACGACTCCATCTACCGCGCCATCTCCCTCCTCGAAGAGGCCGAGCAGGAAATCACTCAAATGTCCAACGAGCAGGAAAGCGAGGCGGGCTCCGTGCTCGCGCCGGCAACCGCCGCCATCCGCGAGACGATGACCGTGCCAGGGCGCAAGCATCCGCCGTTCTCGTACCTCGAGGAGCCAGAGTCGGAGCACGTTTTCAAAGCAATGCGGCACCTCACAACCCACCTGATTCAGCGTGACGGCTACCAGGCGAAGGACGGCGAGGACCACCTTGCGCTTGCGCTGACGCGCGTGGCGATGGCCCTGGCCAAGCGGGAGCAGTTGAAGGGCGAGCCTAGGACGATGGAGCAAGAGGGATGAGCCGACTCCGCCGCTTTGTCTTTGCCAGCGATGTTCATGGCGACGAGCAAGACCCCAAGGCCGTAAGCGTCTTCTTTGATTTTGTTAAGCATTGGAAGCCCGAAATCCGCGTGCACGGCGGCGACGCCTTCGACTTCCGCTACTTGCGCCGAGGCGCGCTGCCTGCCGAGGAGCGCGAAGACGTGAAGTCGGACTTTGATATGGGCATCGACTTCATCAAGCGGTTAAAGCCCACGCATTTCCTTCGAGGCAACCATGACGAGCGCCTATGGGATAGGCTGAACGATGATGACGGCAAGGTGCGGGACTACGCCATCCGCGTTGCTGATGACATTTGCTGCGCCCTTGGCTCCGAGTGCCAGATGTTGCCCTACGACAAGCGCGCTGGCGTGCTGCGCATCGGCAAGTTGAAGATGATTCATGGCTATAGCAGCGGTGTGTATGCGGCGCGGCTGGCGGCCCAAGTGTACGGCGCCGTATTGCTCGGGCACTCTCACACAATCGACGCATATTCCAGCCCGTCATTAGAGCAACACACCGCCTATATCTGCGGCTGTCTATGCAAGCTCGACATGCAATACAATCGCGCCCAACTCCAAACATTGCGACAGGCGCACGGCTGGGCCTACGGCATCATTGCGCCGAGCGGGCTGTACCAGGTGTGGCAGGCGCGGAACCTTGACGGCGAATGGTACTTCCCAACGGAAGTTGTGAGGATTGGCGCATGAGCGACGCCAGCGCATTCGAGGAACTCATCAAAGCTATCAGCGCATCGTCGCTACCCAAGCGCGATGACGGGATGACGACGGCGGAGCTTCGGCAGCTCACGGGCAAAAACGAGAAGTGGGTGCGGCAACAGATTCGCGCCGGCATTGCCGCCGGACAGATCCGCGCGGGGAAGCGCCCGTACACGCGCATTGACGGTTCGCCGCAGATGATTCCGGTTTATGTGCTGGTGCGTGGAGGGAAGCGATGAAGCTCTGCCCATGCGGAAAGCCCGCCCATGCGCGCGGTATGTGCATGAACTGCTATCGGCGTGAGCGCTACCACAACGACCCGACGTTTCGCGCCAACACGACGGCTGCGAACGCGCGCTACCAGCGCAAGACAATGGCCTTAACCGAGGGCATGGCCGGCGAGATTCTTTGCGGATGCTTCGACATGACGCCAGCGGAGATTGTGGACTACATAAGCTGGCTCGCTGTGGAATATCGCCGTGCCAGCCTTCGCGAGCGCCTCCGCAAGCTCATCGCGGAGAATATGGAGCGGTATCGGCTGGCGCAGTTGAGTGCTAAAACCACGCAATTGAGTGGTGTGGGCGAACGGGTGGAGGTAGTGGCGTGAGGGCGCTATGGAAAGGCTCTAACTTCGCCTGGCGAGTCAATCCGCGAATGCGGCAAGCAACGCATCAATTGAAGAGCATTGTGTTTGAAATCTGCGGAAAGAAGTGCGCCCGATGTGGATTCGCAGTGGCAACAATTGACCACGTTCTGCCCTATAGCTACGGCGGCCAAACGATACCGAGTAACCTTCAGCCGCTTTGCAGCGCCTGCAATAACGCCAAGCGCGACCGGAATGCCGTGGACTATCGCTCCGCTGAAATGCGGCAGAGATTACAGGAGTGGGATTAGCCACCGTGACCCGCGACCGCCGCCCCCACCGCCTCCGCGTCATCGCCACTGACGAGACGCGCGCAGAGCACGACCTCACCGACGAAGAGGCGCGCGAGGAGAATGAACGGCTCCGCACCGTGGCCGCGCGCTCGTGGGGCGTGGCTGAGTTGGAGTGGGTGCTGATTGTCGTGCTGCCGCCGCCGTCGTGGGGGATGAGCGAGACTACGGACCCGTATCGGATGATGGATTAATGAGCCCACGAAATAATAGGCCATGGAATGCAGGGTGGGAGCGGTTCGACCGGCTACTGGCCGCAGAACGACTCTTTGACGCCATACCAACGCCATCGCCAATTCCACACAGGACCACAATCGAAATCGGACAATGTACGGTGACGTTTAACGGGAAGTTCCTAGGCAAATCAACCGTTGGCGCAATTACCTACTATTCATTCGAAGGCGACACGCCGCCCGTGGCGATGTAGTAAAGCCCGCTTAACTACCACCCACGCTCAGTAAAGTTTCCTTGACTGAGCCCCAAACCTTGACGCAATGCCGCCATGTGGTTGCCTTTGATAGAGGCGCACGCAGTGATTAGCGCGCCTGTTTCTATCGAGGGCTTCGATATGCGCACGCTGGCTCTACCCCTGGCCGCGACTCTTGCCTTCAACGTGGTGGCGCTGGATGGGGCGTATCGGCTGCAAGCCCGCATGATGGTTGGGGAGAACAACGTCCGCACCGCCCACGGCTCGTGCGTTGCCATCGGCAAGCGCAAGGTGCTCACGGCGGCGCACAACATCGAAGACGGCTACGAGTGCTACATTGAACTCCGCGCTGACGAATGGGTGCGGGCGAAGGTCGTGCGCAAGGATGACGAGATGGATTTGGCGCTCCTGGAACTCAGCAAGGACGCGCCTAAGCACGTGAAAGTGGGACAGGCAGAGCGGCTACTGGCGTGCGGCTCACCACAAGCGAAGGAACTGCGGGACTACAGCGGCGAAGTGCGCGAGTCGCTGACGACGCTGGACATTGACGTGGGATGCAGCGGCGGGCCCGTGCTAAACGCCAAGGGCGAACTGGTGGGCATCATCAGCCGGATGCTTGTGCACTTCGAATTGAAGAACGGCACGATGGAAATGATTCGCACGGGCAATTCAGGCGTGATTGTGGGCATTGGGAACATTCGGAAGTTCTTGGACAAGGAGAAGTGATATGCTGAAGGGTTCATGGCGGACAACGGCATTAGGCGTTTCAACGATTCTGGTGGCGCTCGGCAACGCGGCAATCGCGTGGCTGGACGGCAATCCGAACACGAACGTGGATTTCGCGGTGTTGGTGGCGGCCATCACATCCGGCGCGGGGCTCATCATGGCGCGCGATAACAAGGTGTCTTCGGAAGACGCGGGAGCGAAGTAATGCCGCTCGCCAAGTGGCTTGGCGAGTTCCTCGCGCCGATTCTGACGCCAATCATCAAGGATGCGGTGAGGGCTGTGCTCTATGAACGCGCTGAAGTTGGCAAGCCTAATGATGGCCTTGACGCTGCTTGGATGCACAAGCCACACGATTCAAACGCACGGGCAGACGGGCGTGAGCCTCGGTAACGGGCGCTACGCCTTTCCGAACGCCAAGGGCGAACTGGAAGTGGGCGAACTGAATCACAAGGACTTGCCAGCGGGAACGCTGGTGCGAGTGCCCAAGACGGAGCAGGAAGTGATTGACGCGCTGAAAGACGCGGGAGCGAAATTCGATGGTCAACGCGATTGAAATCGGCGCAGCCATCGCCTTCGCGGCCATTCTGGTGCTCGCGTTTGTGGCGTTTTTGGATTGGTGGATGAATGGCAACTAAAGGCAATCCCACGCGCTCATTTGAGTTCCGCTGCCCCCAATGCGGCTCAAATAAGTTCTATTCGTGCGACATGACGAACCCGAACCGCCTACAGCGTCGGTGTGATGGCAGGCGGCATCTCTGCAAGTTTCAATGGTGGTCGGATGAAGATTGGAAGTATTTTGTAGACATCACGTCCGTAGGAACCAAGTACGAAAGCGCAGAGGAATATCAGGCCGTTTTTCATGCGTGGGCTAATCCGTCGCAAGGAGCGAAGCGTGATTGACCTCCACGCCATCGAATGGCCCGTCGCGCTGCTTGTGGTGTACGCTACCGCAATAGAAGTCGTTTTCTGTATTGCAATCCTCCTCGACGCCTCGCGCCGCTTCATCCGCACCGCGCTCTGGACTTCTTTCTTTGGCCTCGACATCTGCCTAGCAATTTACTTCGCGCATTCGTTGCAGCCGTTTTGCGTCAGCATGTGCTTTGTTATGGCCGTAATTGCAGGCTGTAATTCTTACGATGCGTGGAGGAAGCGCGAATGCAGACAGTGATTTCGCTGCCGATTTGGATGCTCATCGCCACGGCTATCGTCTCTGGAATCATAGGAGGTGCGGTAGCGGCGTTCTTTTTTCGACTTTGGCTGCATGGCAAAACCGTTTTCAGCAACTTGTGGAGCCTGTGATGTGGAACGCGAGCGGCCCGAACGCATCCGCTTGATGTTCTGCTTTCAATGCAAGGACACGCACGAGCACATACGCGAAGCGAAGCATGGTGGGATGTGGTGTTGCAGTAAGTGCGGGCGTTGGCGCGCTGGCAGCCGCACGATTGAGTACGACGCGCAGGAAGAGGCATTCAGAAAGCCCGATACGGTGATTAGCGTGGATAAGCGCGGGCGCGTTTGGATGAAGAAGGGAAAGGCGAAGTGAGCGAGCAAGAAGTATTTGAATGGCTTGATGCGGTGTATTGGTGGCAGCACGAGTCCGGCGCGCATCCGCTCGCATGCGGGAATGATTCGTCGCACGAGAAGTTATTTGGCTTTGGGACCGTCAATAATGAAGTCGAATTGCATTGCCCAGATTGCGACTACGTACAGAAGTGGGTGCCGGACGTTGTGATGAATGCGTATAAGGAACTCGGCGGCTGACGATTCGGAGCACGTGCAGGTAATCGCTTCAGCGTGAGACAAGGCGGGCGTACATTCAAGCTCCACGCTCGACCCACTTAGGTTGCAATGATGGAACTGACATGGCTACAGCAGATGCCAGACGGAAGCGCGCAGTACGTAGGCTTTCAGGTGCAAGGGCGCTTTCGCACGATGGAAGAGGCAAAGCGGTTACTGCCGAATGCGCCCGTTTGGAAGGCCGAGTGGTGGAAGTCACCTTCGGAGGCGGCAAAGGTGTTAGCTCATGGACAACGGGAAGGCCATGGTGGAGCCAATGAGTAAGAAATGCGAGAAGTGCGGCCAAGACGTGCCGGAAACACTTGAAGAGAAAGTGGCGCGGCTGGAGCGCGAGTTGGAAGAGTTGCGGAGCCGCCAGCCCATCATCATCAACAATCCGCCCGCGCTGCCGGATTACGGCCAGCCGTGGCGGCGCTACGAACCGCAATGGCCGCAATATCCCATCATCACATACGTCAGCACGACAAGCACAACACGCTGCGACGATGCAACGGGCGGCGTTGCGGTGCCCGCATGAGGCGCTTATGGGCAACGACGACGCCGATTGGGTTCGCAACGCCAAGCGCTTCCCCCGCATCAAGGAGCTTTACTGCTCCCGCTGCCAGAAGTCGCGCCCGTTCGTTCGCCAAGGCTCAACCTACGTCTGCCCGATGAAAGGCTGTGGGAAGACGTTGCATGTGAAGGAACTGGAGACATGAGTGAGAACGAGCAACCACAACCCGACCGCCTCACGCGCGTAGAGACTGACACGCGCTGGATTAAGCGCGCCGTGCGGACAATGCGGAATGAACTGCGCCAGCACATGCGGGAAGAGCGCCGCATTGCAGACGAGCAGGGCGAGAAGATTGCCAGCCAGGGTAATCGCATCGGGAAGGTGGAGAACTCCATGCGGTGGATGAAGGGGATTTTCGCGAGCGTGCAGGCGGCGGTGTTGGCGTGGTTGGGGTCGCGGTGATGCCCACGAAGCCTAAGACGCATAGGCCAGCGCACTACAGGAAGCCAGACCAGAGGCGTGGATCGGCGCATGAGCGCGGCTATGGCGCGCGCTGGCAGAGAGAGCGCCTCGTATACCTCAATCATCATCCGTTGTGTGTGGTGTGCGAGAGACGGGGAATCACTAAGGCCGCAACGATTGTAGACCACATCATTCCGCATAGAGGGAACGATGTACTGTTTTGGGATGTAGCCAACTGGCAGCCGTTATGTGCATCGCATCATAGCGAGAAAACTGCAAAGGGATTGTGATACGTATCCCTAGTGCAACATGAGATTTGTGCATATAATGCAACATGTAGGGGAGGGGTGGTGTTGTTCTCTGCGTCACTTCGCCCGCAGAC
>Ga0196964_10000588_pt1 | contig 21044 bp, 23 predicted proteins | sample S1_10metaG_FD_148615 | JGI IMG/M metagenome (GOLD analysis project Ga0196964, IMG submission 148615) | Soil microbial communities from Anza Borrego desert, Southern California, United States - S1_10 | ecosystem: Environmental > Terrestrial > Soil > Desert | place: USA: California | collected... | reverse complement strand
GTCTATGCCTACTGCAAGCCGCGGTTCCATCGCCGAATATATGCCGTGAAGGGCTCGAACGTCGCCGGCCTGCCCGTCGTGTCTTCGCTCTCGCACAATGGGAAGCGTCGCTGCCCATACTATCGCCTGGGCACAGATACGGCCAAGGGCATGATCTACGGCCGCCTCAAGATCGAAGTCCCCGGACCGGGGTATCAGCATTTCCCGAAGGGCTTTGGATTTGACGATAACTTTTTTGCCGGTCTGACCGCAGAAGAATTGCGAAAAGAGTATTCGAAAGGCGTCACGAAACTGAAATGGCATTGCCCGCAGGGGGCACGCAACGAACCGTTGGATATCGACGTCTACAACCTGGCCGCCATCAAAATCCTGAACCCTGACTGGAAAGCAGTTGCAAATGTCCTGCGCAAGCCCCTTGAAACGAAAGCACGCGACTATACCCTGCGGACGGAGGCTACCGCCGAAGGCGAGATGCCCGAAAAAACTCATGCGCCAGTGAAAAAAGAGATTCCGAAGTCCAAAAAACAGCCGCTTGTGATGCGCATAAATACTGGCTGGCGGCGATCCGCGTTCTAATGGCTGCAGAAATTCCAAGTATCGAACCGAGCGCCTTCATTGCCGGGGACACCGTGAAGTGGACAAAAAGCCTTAGCGATTATTCGCCGGCTGATGGTTGGGTTCTTACTTACGAATTTCGAAGTCAGACCGCGCGAAAAACTGTCACATGCACAACAAGTGGGCCAGATTTCCTGGCGACGATCTCTGCAATAAATTCGGCAGCGTATCCCCCAGGTGAATACTTCGTTTTCGCGCGAGTCGCGCTCTCCGGCGAATCGTTCACTGTCTGGGAAGGCCGCATCACCGTTAAGCGGAACCCGGCAGTTGATTCCTCCGGTGTTGATCTCCGGTCCACTGCCCGCAAACTTTTGGCCGCGGTCGAAAATGCGCTGATGAGCAAATGCACGCGCGAGGAGGAGGAGTACGAAATCTCGACCGCTGGCGGCACGAATCGGAGAATCCGATTTGCCAGCACAGGGGAGCTTTTGATCGCGCGCGATAAGTTGCGTGCGGAGGTTCGCACGGAAGAAGCATCGGAGCGAATAGCGCAGGGGCGTGCATCCGGGAATCGGGTTTTGATGCGATTCAATCGAAACACATGAAACTTTGGCCATCAAAAAGAAGCCCCGATTTGTCGATGAGCATCAGCTACGGCGCTACGCACAGCGTGACATTTTCGCAGGCTGCGCCGCTGGAGCCGCCGAAGCGCAAGGCGAGAACTTTCGCGGGAGCGCAGACCGGGCGATTGCTTTCGGATTGGGCCCCAGGCACAACGACACGCAACGACAAAATTCAACGAAGCCTAAAGGCAATGCGTTCTCGCTGTCGCCAACTGGTCGACGATAACGAATACGCAAAGAAGATCATACAGCTTCACCAGGACAATGTTATCGGAGCGCAGGGACTCAGCCTGACCGTTCTCGCGCGCGACAGTAATCAGTCGCTTGACATCCTCGCCAATGACGCGATCAGGGATGCATGGAACGAGTGGGGCAAGATGGAAAATTGCACAGTCAAAGGCTCGCGCTCGTGGTGGCATGTTCAGCGGACATGCGCTCGGTGCGAGCCGCAAGCTGGCGAAGTCTTCATCAGAATGGTGCGCGGCTTCGATAACAAGTTCAGCTTTGCGCTTCAAATGCTCAATCCGGATTGCGTTGACGAGGAGTTGAACAACAACCTCCCAAACGGCAATAAAATCCGAATGGGCATCGAGCGAAATTCATGGGGCCGGGTTGTCGCGTATTACATTCGCAAGGAAAACCCATACGATTCGTTTTCCACTTTCACGAAGCATGAGCGCGTGGACGCTGCTGACATCATCCATAAATTCATGCCGCTTGGCGAAGATGACGAAGTGCGCGGCGTGCCTTGGTTTCATGCTCCGATGAAGGGTATGCGGATGCTTGAATCCTACGACGAAGCCGCTATGACCGCGGCACAGTTTGGGGCGGCGAATGCTGGGTTCATGAAAGAACTACCCGATGCCAACGGGCACTACATCGGTGATGGCGAAGATGAAGACGGGAACACGATGATGGAGGTTTCCCCTGGGCAAATGGTTAAACTGCCGCGCGGGATAGATGTAACGCAGTTTGACGTCAAATACCCGCACGAGCTCTACGCCTATTTCATCAAAGCGCGCGTTCGGACGATGGCTGCTGGGGTGCCGGGGGTAAACTACAACCAACTCGCCGGGGATTATGAGAGCGTGAATTACTCAAGCCTGCGCGCGGCATTTCTCGAATCGCAGGACGCATTCATGGCGGTCCAGCGCGATTTTATCGAAGTTGTAGCGGAAAAGATTTTTTCGGAGTGGTTAAAGATGGCCCTTTTAGTTGGGGCAATTCTAGTCAATGGCAAGCCGCTGCCAGTCGATAAATTCGAAAAGTTCAACCAGCCGAAATTTGTCCCTCGAGGTTGGCCTTGGGTTGATCCAGAAAAAGAAGTCAAAGCCGCAAAGGAATCTGTCGCATCCGGGTTCTCGTCGCGCTCTGAAATCATTTCGCGTCAAGGAAAAGACCCAGATACTGTTCGCGCGCAGCAAGAGAGTGACGTTAAAAACGATCGCGATTATCAACTTGATTTCGATCTGGAGAAAACGAGAAACCGGGCCGATGTGGTTGGGGTGTTGGGTCGTGCCGGATTACTCACGCCAACACAAAAGGACGAGGAGCGAATCCGCTACGAATTCAACCTTCCGCCAATGTCGCCAGAGGCCGTTAAGGCATGGAAGGAGGATGGCGGGGCGCGGCGTCCGATCACGCTTCAGGTGGACGAACCGCCGAAGCCTGCGACAAAAGCAGCGCCCACGGAAAAACCTGCGCCTTAAAATGTCCTGCGCGACTCTCTAGATTTTTCCCATCGTACTGGCGTATCTCTGCCAGCAGGTGAGCGATAGTCTCAACATTCGTCAGCAAGTATTCGGGAAAAAGTTCACGCGTGATTTTGCGTTGGACCGATCCGCGATCAACGCCGAGGAGCGCACGGTTCCGTTGTCGTTTTCTTCGGAGGAACCAGTTGACCGCTATTTTGGTCGCGAAGTTCTCGTTCATGATGATAAGGCCTGCGATCTCTCCCGCCTGAAAAATCGTGCGGCGCTTCTCGTCAATCACAATCCGGACGATCAAGTCGGCGTAGTGGAATCGTGCGAAATCGCCAAAGACAGAAAAGGTCGCGCAGTGGTTCGCTTCAGCAAAAGCGCTCGCGGGCAGGAAATCTTCCAAGACGTCATGGACGGAATCCGGACGCTTGTGTCAGTCGGTTACGAAATCCGAGACGTGGAAACCAGCAAGGATTCGGGCGGTGTGGTAACCGCGCGCGTCACTGACTGGCTGCCACTCGAAATTTCCATCGTTTCAATCCCAGCCGACAACACCGTCGGGGTGGGGCGTAACAAACCAAATCTCGAATCCGATATGAACAAACAACGTTTGCTGCACGTTGCTGATGCCGCCCCTGGCGGCGGCTCCGCAGTCGCCGATCCTCCGGTCAAAATTGAGGAAATTAGGGCCACCGAACGGAAAGCCATGCTTGAAAAAGCAAAAACCTTCCGCGCGATTGGCGTTCAACACAAATCCGTCGAACTCGCTGAACGCGCGCTTGCTGAAGATTGGGACCAGGAAAAGCTGGTTACCCAAATCCTCGAAACGCGCTACAAGGCGAAACCACTTGGAGAGGCTGAAGCCGATCCGAACATCGGCATGGGCCGAAAGGACATTCGAAACTATTCCATCGTGCGCGCTTTGCACGCGCGGGCAAGCGGCCAAGAATTGACCGGCCTTGAGAAGGAATGCTCCGACGCGGTTGCCAAACGCACGAAGCAGGAGGCGCGCGGGTTTTTCATTCCTCACGATGTTGCAAGCCGCAGCTTCGCCGAATCGAAAGACCTCAACTCGATCATGGTCGAAGCGCTTGCGCTTCAGTTGCGCGCGTTCAACCAGCGCACGCTCACCGCAGGCACTGCGACGGCTGGCGGATTCTTGGTGGGCACCGAAGTCCTGATGGGAAGCATGATTGAGCTTCTGCGTAATCAAACGCTTGTTGCTCGAATGGGCGCGCGCGTGCTCTCAGGTCTTTCCGGGAACGTTGTGATCCCGAAGCAAGCTGGCGGCGGGACCGCTTACTGGCTGGGCGAGACTGAGGAGGTCACTGCTTCCGATCAGTCTTTCGGACAGATCGCGTTGACGCCGAAAAAGCTCGGCGCATTCACGAAATATTCTCGCGAGCTTTTGAAGCAAGCGAGCATCGATGTTGAAGCATTCGTTCGCCAGGACCTCATGCAGGTTCTCGCCATCGCCAAAGACCTGGCTGCGCTCAGCGGCGGCGGTGGCGACCGGCCTCTTGGCATCATAAATACCACCGGCATCGGCTCTGTTACTTTCGGCGCCGCCCCCACATGGGCCAAGGTGGTTTCGTTTGAAACCGCAATGGACACGGCAAACGCGTTGATGGGTAACATTGCATGGCTCTCGACGCCAGCGGTTCGCGGCAAGTGGAAGACCGTTGAGAAGTTTTCCAGCACGGGCCGTACATTGTTGGAAGGGTCCGAAGCCAACGGATACACGTTCAACGCGACAAACCAAGTTGCCAGCGACAAGGTGATTTTCGGCAACTGGTCCGACTTGATCCTCGCGGATTGGGACGGCCTTGACGTGACAATCGATCCATACACGAACGCGACTACCGGCATTTCCCGCGCGATCATGTTCCTGTTGACGGATTCGATTGTTCGCCAGCCGGCTTCATTCGTTGTTTCCACCGACTCTGGCGCGCAATAATCACATGAAAAAATACCTGATTATCAGTGACACCTTTATTTCCGGCGATCCGGTTTTTAAAGGTCAAGTGATTGAAGCCGACAACGCGAACGCGTCGAATCTTCTTCTCGCTAATCGGGCCGTCGAAATTTCGAAGGCGACACCTGAACAACTGAAATTCGTTGAAGAGCGCAAAGCTCTGGAGGCGAAGAAAGGAGCCAAGTAAATGATCCTCACCGACATCAAAAACACGCTTACGCTCATAGCGGGCGCCAAGCCGGCCACAATCACCGCAAGCCGAAACGGCTCTGCCATCGATATTCGAGGATACCTCGGAAGCATCATGGCTGTGCTGTATGCGGCCAAGGGAACCGGCAACGCCGATAACACGCTGGACACAAAAATCCAGACATCCGCCGACGGTTCGACCGGCTGGGCGGATGTCACTGGAGCGACATTCACGCAAGTTCTCGGAACCGGCGGCACTGACAGCCTGCAAGGCATCAATGTCGAAGTTCGCCTGTGTGAGCGGTATATCCGCTTCGTTGACACCGTAGCAGGCACGTCGCCGTCCTACGTGTTGTCGCAACACGTCATCGGTCAAAAAGCCACGACTTAAACCGTGTCCGACCTAACCGACAGATTGAAGTCGGACGTTTCGGATATCCTTCTCCGAGCGTCTGACTTCGCTGTTGAGGCAACCATAACGTTCGATGGCTCCTCAAAGTCCATCAACGTTGTGTTTGATGAAAACTACAACGGCTTCGATCAATTCCAACACGAAGTCGGCAATACCGGGCCGGTAGCGATTTGCGCAACGGCAGACCTTGAAAATGAAGATGGCGAAATCCCCGGGGAGGTTGCCGACGACGAGCCGACGCTCGAAATTGACGGCTCCACATACAACGTCACGAAAGGCGCTCGGTACGGGGATACCGCTGTTCTGTTTCTCTCTGAAGACTGATGCCTGACTCTGTTCGACAACGGATTATTACCGCAGTGCTCGCGCGCTTTGCTGCGATCACGACCGCCAACGGATTCCAGACGGACATCGGGGAGAATGTCACCGAGTGGAATTTGATTCCGATTCAGGAGCGGCTTTTAAGCGGAGTCGATGTTTCGGACCCCAAGGACACGGCCGAGCCAGCTGTAAGCAATAGCGGCGAAGATCATGAACTGACGTTGAAGGCGACACACCACTGGAAAAGCGGAGATGCCACGCCAGAAAACCTTCGCAAAGCGACCGCTGATATCTTTCGCGCCATTGGGCTTGATCGCTATTGGCACGAAAACACAACGATAAGCGCAGGTCCAATTGCCACAAAATCCGGAAGCGCTTTGGCGCGCAACGGGACGGTTGCTGATGTAGATCAAATGGACCTGTCGCAAGGCGGAAAAATTGTCGGCGCCGCCCAGGTTACCTTTCGAATTCGCTATCGCACGGAAACCCTCAATCCATACGTTTTGAAATGACTACGGAAATTAAATACGTCGGCGCTCTCCCGAGCGGCGTAATCCAATGCCCGATTTCCGGGCGTTCCTATGCTTTCACGCGCAACAATATTTGCTCTGTCCCGGAAGAAATTGCTGTTGCTGTTGCTCTCCAGTCTCCTGGCGATTGGGACACCTCTCCCGTCATCAAAAAAATTATTGAATCAAAAGCGGAGAACCCAGCGACTCCGGCTGAAGTGGAGCCGCTTAACGAACAAGAGAACGGATAATTTATGGCACAAGGTTTTGGAGACAATTCATGGATCGGTGTAGGCGCCGAATCGACATTCGGAACTGCCGTCGCGCGTTCGAAGTTTTTTGAATTCCTGAGCGAGAGCATCAAGCTCGATCAGGGGCGCGAGGCGCGTTCGTCTCTGCGTGGGCGTTCGAAAAACCGCCGAGGCCAGAAAAAGAAAAGCGTTGGCGGTTCATTTGAGATGCAGATGCAGGTCAACGGTATGGAGACCCTGCTCAAGCATGCGCTTGGCGCGGTTTCAACCTCTGGGGCTGGGCCATACACGCACACTTTCACGCTTGCGCGGTCGCTTCCGACCGGCCTTTCGGTGGAAGTGAACCGCGATTCATCGAACATCGGTTCGACATCTTCTTTTCTTTACGAGGGCTGCCAAATCTCCAAGGTGACTTTCAAGCACGAGCCGGGCGCGTTTTTACATGCGACTTTCGAGATTGTCGGCGAGGGCGACGCATCTCTCGTGTCTGTCTCCACCCCGACTTTTGCAACATTTGTCGGCTGGGATTGGGTCAACTTCTCGTGCGCGATAAACGGTGTCGCCACCACCATCAAGAGTTTGGATGAGTTAATTCTCGACAACAACCTGGCAACCGACCGCTACGTTCTTGGCTCCAACAAACGGCGGGGATTTGGCCCGGCGGGCGCGCGCTCTGTCACTGGAAAAATCACGCTCGAATTTGATTCGCTCACGGCGCTGAACCATTTCCGAAACCAAAACAATTACGGAATCGGCTTTACGTGGACCGACGGCGGCACGAGCTCGATTGTTATCACGGTGACCAATGCCGAATTCACAGAAGGCGATCCAACGGTTGCCGACGCCGGACCCATACACATTCAACTCGGTTTCGAGGGTTACTTATCTTCCACCGAAGGCGACGAATTCAACATTGTCCTGATCAATGACACCGCTGGACCAGTTGCTTAATGAAAACGAGCAAGCAGATCAAACTCTCATCTGGCGCGACGTGCGTCATTCGTCCCCTCAGCCAGCGCGATCTCATAGCCAATGGCGCGGCCCCGCTATTTATCCAGTTTGCCAAGATGGCAAAGCGCCGCGCACCATCATCGGAAGATATCGATGAAACGAAGGCCATCGAGGCGATGGTTCACTTGGCGGAAATCAAGCTCACTAATTGCTGTGGGCCAATTACCTATCCGGACGGGACGAGGCTGGCCATTGTCAAAAAGCCGTTTCATGAATGCGCGTCGAACGAGGTTACGATTGACGATCTAGCGCAACAGGACGCAAACGAGATTGTTGCTGCCATTGACGAACTTTCAGGACTGACAAAGGAGGCCGTTGAAGCGGCGGCGACGTTTCTTCAACAGTCCGGAGGGCAAGCAAACGGCGATTGCGCTGCATCGCCTGGCGGAGAGCTACCACAAACTGCCGTCGGAACTCCTGAACCAAAGTCCGTTTGATTTATCGCTCAACATCAAGATTCGTTCGATTGGAAATGAAGCGGACCGGATCGAGATGGAAAAGCGAATGGCGAAATAGCGATTCATGGCCAACGTTGTAGAAATCGTCCTGCGCGCGGTCGATAAGACTAAGGATGGTTTCACGTCTCCAATTCGCAACCTCAACGATCTCGGGAAGTCTCTCGATAAAATCAAGCCTGCCGTTCTGACGCTGGGCGCCACTTTTGTTACGGCATTTGGCGTCATGTCCAAAGCGGCCATCAATCTGGCGGCTGAACAGGGGAAGATGGCGGAGAAGGCTGGCACTACCGTCGAGCAATTCTCTGCGCTCGCTTATGTCGGCGAACTCGCGAATGTCCAGGCTGAAAAGCTCACGAAGTCTTATAAAGAGCTTTCCCAGCTTCTAAACGACAGCGAAAAAACGGGCAGCAAGTCTGCGGCGATGTTCCACGAATTTGGTCTGTCTGTTCGCGACGCTGATGGCCAGCTTGTTTCGGCGGGTGAGGCGATGATGAATATCGCAGATCGATTCGCCAGCATGGAAGATGGCGCCGAAAAAGTCGCGATGGCCACGAAGCTTTTTGGCGACAAGCTCGGGCAGGATTTGATTCCCTTCTTGAATCAGGGAGCGCAGGCGATTAGGGAAACCCAGGCAGAAGCGCTGATGTTCGGGCAGGTGATTTCAACGAAAACGGCGAAGGCGGCGAGCGAATTCAACGATCAACTGACCAAGCTCAAGAAGATTGCTCAGGGCGTCGTCAACATGGTCGTTGCGGAGTTTCTGCCGGCGTCGGCTGAAATGCTCAAATCTTTTGTTGAGTGGATCAAGCGCACGAGCGCCATTGAGTTCGTCACCGGAACTCTTGTCGATACGCTGAAGGTTTTGGCTTATGTCTCGAAGCTGGTCGCGGTCACTGTTCAATCGCTAGGCGACATCTTCGTTGGAATCGGCAAAACGATTGGCAACATCGCCGCGACGTTTGTTTCCTTCTGGGAAATGATCGGGACCGGCCTGGGTAAAACCGTCGCACTGATCGAAGAACTTCTAAAGGGCAATTTCGAGAACGCAAAAATGATCGCCAAGGAGGGGGTTGCGGCAACGTTGGGCGAATTCGAAGTCTTCAAGGAGGGCGTCGAGAACATCGGGAAAGAGGCATCTGATTCGTGGAACAAGGCCATGGAGCGGATGGCGGCTGGTCCGACCGCGCCGGAGTTCGGCGAACATCAAATGCCAAACGGGGACATTCTCGTTAATAAGGAAGGCGAGGAAGAAGCAATCACCCAACTGCATCAGAAATATACCACCATGCGGGAGCTGATCGACGAGGCGTATGCTGAAGGTCAGATCGCGAGACTGATGGCGTTGCAACAAACCGAGCAAGCAATGGAGTTGCAGCGTCTTGACGAGCGGAAACAATTCCTTTCTGCCTACATGACATTTTACCAGGAAGCGCACCGCGGCGCGTTCAGCTACATCGCGCAGGCTGGAATGGCTGTGTATCAAGGCATAGGCAACGCCATCACGTCCATTATCATGGGCGCGCAATCGGCCGGCGAGGCGTTCAAGGCGCTTGGAAAGCAAATGGTGGCCATGGTTGTGAACTTCATCGCTCAACGCGCGGTCGCATGGGCCCTTGAAAAAGCGTTCGCGGCTATCGGGCTTGGGATCATGAAGGCGGCAGTTGTGGCCAATGTTGGCGCGGCTTCAGCGCTGGCGGCGGCGTGGGCTCCGGCGGCGACGGCTGCGGCGATAGCAACATTCGGCGGCGCCCTTGTACCTGGAGCGGCAGTCCCCAAGCTGATGGCCGTTAATGCGGTCGCGGGATCAGCCATTGCGATGGCGGGTTCCGTGGGGGGCATCGCGCATGGCGGCCTAACAAACGTTCCAGAGGAATCCACTTACATTCTGCAACGTGGCGAGCGCGTGCTTTCGCCAAACCAAAATCAGGACTTGCAGCAATTCATGGACGAACGCGGCGCCGGCGTGACTTCCATCGCGATCTACCTGGACGGGGAAATCCTTGGAAAAGGCGTCGGCAAGCTGAGTCGCGATGGACGCCTGATAATCTCGGCAAGTTCGGTTATATGAGAATTTACTATCCAAATCTCGCCGATGCTTATAGCGCAATCAGCGCATCGTCCGCTGTTTCGACGCTGCCGGTAACGAACGTCACGCATTTTCACAAATCGCGCGTCTGGAGAACCGGAACGAGCGTTGCCGACGAATATATAACCATCGATCTCGGAAGTTCTCAGGCAGCAACCGCGGCAATCATCTTCGCCCACACCTTGACCGCTGGCGATTCGGCGATTCAGTTGCGCAAATCCACAGATAACTTCGCGGCGAACGACGTGCTTGTCGGAACTTTCACCTGGTCCAGCGGCCCCATGTTGCTCACGTTCACATCAACGTCTTCGCGTTATTGGCGCATTAAATTTACGAAGGCGAGCGCAGGCGTCTCGCGCGACATCGGGCGAATCTTTCTCGGGACCTATACCACGTTCACTGGACTGCCCGATTGGGACGGCTTTTCGTCCAGTCCGATCGATCTCAGCCAAACGCAAGTTTCAGAAGGCGGCCAGGATTACACGAATCAGCGCAGTCAATATCGCGACATTCGGCTCGACGCGTCAGGTGTTAGCACGGCTCAGGCTGCGGACATCAAGACGTTCACCGAAACAGTCGGCGCGCACACGCCGTTCTTTTTGCAGGCCGATGAAAACGCCACCGATGAAAGTGGCGAGGTGTTTTATGTCCGATTGAAGAAGCTTCCCGCGCGTGACACTGACGGCATGGTTGAAACCACGCTCGGCTGGCAAATCAAATTGGAGGCCAAAGAGCAGCTATGACGCTCGTTCAGGCATTGGCGTTGCCCGCCGTGAAATTGCGTTATTTGGCGCAAATCACCGGGAGCGTTCTTTTGCAAGGGTGGGTTCTGCATTCGGGAGCCGCCTATAAAACGCACTGCGCGCACACAATTGAATCCGTCATTTTCAACGCATCAACTGCATTGACTGCCCGCGCGTCCATTGCTGCCGTAATTGCGGCGGCGGGTTGGTTTCAGGATACCGATGGAACCGTTTACGTGCGTGCCGACACTGGCCAGAATCTTTTCGCTGACACATTTCGCGGTCGATGCAGGTTTTATTTCTCCAAGGGGGACGCGGTAACGGTCGACAATCGATACTACGAGTCTCGACTCGACAGTGTTCCCGCGCTCTCGCTTCGAATAGAACCGCGATTCTCCGGCGTCAGTCAGGTCGGAACCGGCAACTGCTCGCTTATCAATAACGACGGATTCTTCGATGAGCTTGACGAGCTTCATTGGGAAACCGCTCAGTTCTTCCTGGGCGCCGACACGGCCACAACGACGATGGCCTTCGCGGATTATGAAGAGTTTGGCGTTTGGAAAATTGAGGATACGCGCGCGAGCGTGAGCAGCTTCGAGATGTCCCTGGTCGAACCGAAAGCGGCGCTCTCGACCAAAATCCCACTCTCGACGTTCAACCGAACGGATTATCCGAACATTGCTGATGTCAACGTCGGCAAGGTGATTCCTCGCCTTTATGGCGTCGTCTATGCGGTCCCGGCGACATGCGTCGATGCCAGCGCCAAGCGATTTAAGATCGCAGACCATGCGCTTTATGAAATCACAGAGGCGCGGATTCTTTCCAACAATGTGTGGACGGCTGTTCCTTTCGCTTCGAAGGATGAGGCTAACGCGGAGTTTACGCTTGGCGCCGCATGGGCGAACAACGAAAGCGTATGCGTAGACGTCATTGGGCGAAAGCGCAGTGGCGATGGATTGCCGATGTATAACGCTTCGGAAATCGTTGAAGATTTGCTCGCCTACATCGGCGAAGCCAACCTGAACTCCGCTGCGTTCGACGCCGCGTTTGATGCGCTCGACGTTGGCGCGTTCGTTGGCGGAATCCGTCGAACGTCATTTAAGCCATCTCTCTACATTGGTCAGTCAGTCCAGGCGCGCGAGATCATTTCCAAGATCAATAATGTTGCCGGCTCTTTCCTTTTCATCAATGCCTCGGGTCAATGGCATTATGAAGTTTTCGAGCCGAAAGTGATTGGGGCGGTCGATAAAACGTTCACCGACGAAGACATCGTTGGCGGCCCGATCCAAACTACTGTTGACACCTCCGAAATGTTTTCGAGCGTCAACGTGAAGTATGGCGAGCGTTACGCAGAAAGCTGGACGCAAAACGTTGAGGCGTCGCTTCCCGAAAACCAGTTCATTGCAAACGCGGCGTCGGAATTAATCAAGGAGACGACCGTTCCGCTGTTCGACACAAACGACGCGACGCACTACGCACAGCGGATTTTGACGACAGAAGGACGCCCATTGAAACGCTACAGGTTTGCCGTCACTTGGGCAGGATTTCTTTTGCAGCCAGGCGATCAGATCAAAGTTGATTACGATATTCGGGGCATCTCGGAGATTATGGAGGTTTTGGAGGCGCGTCACGACTTAGACCAAAACCGAATCCAATTGATTTGCGGAGACCGTCGCGGCTGGCGCGATTCATTCGGATTCTGGGTTTCCGATGCAACATCTGCATGGAATCCGGCAGCGACAGATGCTGAGAAGCGAACGGCGGATCAAACCGCGGGCTATCACCACGGCGACGATGATCTTGCTGTTTCGACCGATTCAAAAAGCTTTAAGAACTCTCGACACTGGTGACCTATGGCATGGACAACAATCACTAAACCGACTCAAGGCGCGGCAACGAAGAAGTCTTTGATCGATGCGATCATCGACAACTTGACCTATCTGTTTAGCCAGGCCAGCACGAGCGCGCTGATCGCTAACGGTTCTTTCGAAGATGACGGCGACGGGGACGGCACGCCCGACAGTTGGACGTTGACGCTGTTTACTGGCGGATCATTTACACTCGACAGCACTGATCAGCGTCATGGCGCCAAGTCGGCGAAATTCACTTCGCCAGGAGGCGCAAGCAACGGCGGCGGATTTCTTCATTCAAACGATTTCTTCGCCGTCTCGCCGAATCGACAAGTTGAAGTTCTTTGGGAGCTGAAAGCCTCGGCAGCGGGCGTTTCGAATCGCGTTGAACTTTATTGGTATAAAGCCGATCAGACAGCATCGGCAACGCCATCCACTAGCCTTTACAATTCGACCAGTAATCCAACTTCATGGACGGCCATGGCGAACTTTGCGACGCCGCCGAGTGATGCGCGTTACGCCAAGCTCCGAATTACAGGTTGCCACACAGCAAGCACTACGGCGGGCTCCACTTGGTTTGATAACCTCCAGGTGCGATTAAGGCAGACAACGATCCCCGTCTTGGAAATCATCAGCGCGAGCACAACTTGGACGGTCCCTGCCGGCGTTCATCGCCTCAGGGTTCGTGCGTGGGGCGCTGGCGGCGGTGGCTTCGGAAGCGGCGCTTCGAATGGCGCGGGCGGAGGTGGGGGTGGATTCGGAGAGGTGCTGACCGATGTTGTCCCTGGAACGGCCTACACCGTGACGATTGGCGCAGGAGGCGCCATAGGAGCCGCTGGGGGCGACACATCATTCGGCGCTCTCATAACCTGCAACGGCGGGGCAGCTGCAACATCGACTACGGGCGGCGCTGGCGGCGCTGGCGGAGGATCATGGTCGATTACTGGTCAGAATGGAGGCGACTATGCCCACGGCTCGGAAGGCGGGGCGTCTCCAAACGGAGGACCCGGCGGGCGCAAGGCTGGAGCTGCAGGCACAAATGGAATTGTTCCCGGCGGTGGCGGCGGTGGAACCGATAGTGGATCAAGCGCGGGAACGGGTGCAGACGGGCGAATTGCGCTTGAATACTAGCGCGCGAATGTCCTGCGCGACTCTCTAGCGGAACGCCTTTCAAATGGTGTAGGCATACCGTGAATGCCGACCATTACTGGCACAGTCAAAGACGAGGCCGAAAACCTCTACATCGGCGCGGTCCAATTCGAAAACCTTGATGCTCCAGTTTCCGGGGGCTCGTTTGTTGTCGGCCCGGCCCTGACGGAAGTGCCAACCGATTCAAACGGATCGCTGCCTGCAGGCTTCCGTCTCGCTCCAGGGCGCACGCGCATAATCATCAATGGCCGAAAATCGAAGACGTTCACCGTCCCAACAGGATCGGGGACGTATGACCTTTCAACGCTCATGGCGGCGGCCTCAGCCCTAAACACAAGGATCATCATCCAAGCCGAAACATTGGCTGACCTTCGCGCCTATCCATCGCTTTCGACCAACTTCAAAGCAGACGTTCTCGCTGTTGACGACGGAACGGGAAGCGTCGCTTACGCAGTTTTTAAATGGGCAACCAGTTCTGAGGCAGATGATGGCGTTCGGTATGTCCGGCCGAGTGATTACTCAACCGCTGGACTCGGAAAGCTATGGGTTCGAATTTTCTAAAACCATGCAACCACACATAACCCCCGGGGCGGTCAGTATCATTCGTGATTGTTTTCAGATTAATGCCCCCAATGCAGTGACGATTGGTGTGATCACATTGTCGGATGCGCAAGCGGTGGCGTCGATCTGCCTGAGTGTCGTTTCCATCGCGTGCACGATCTTTTTGACCTATCGCAAAACAAGAAAGAAGGGCGATTGACCTATGACCGAACAAACTGAAATCATCTCTAGACCCGATGCCGCGCGTGCCGTGGCTCAGGCTCTCGAGTCCGAAAACCGAAAGCACGAATCGTCCTTCGCGAACATCAGCATCCGCGCGTGGCTGGCGATCATCGTCATTGTCACCGTCTGCGCCATGTCGCTCGGCAGGATCGACGTTAAGGAGCCGCTTTACACGCTTTGCGTCACTGTCTGCGCGTTCTACTTCGCGCAGAAAGAGAAGCCGAAAACCCAAACGCCACAATGAAGCCATTCGGGTTTTTGCTCACTCTCGTTGTCGGCGCGCTTGTCGCCTGCGCTCCACTCCAAAAAGGGGCCGATCCGCTGATCGTTCGCGCTGAACAGGCTGAACGGGCGGCGCTCTCAACGTTTGATCTGGTCCTGAACATCGACCACGCCAACCGCGATTTCTTCCGCACCAACGCGCCCGCATTTCACTCCTTCTGCGAATGGCTACGTGAGCCAGATTGCAGCGATGGCACAAATCAAATTCCCCGGGCGATCTGTCTGATTCGGCGCATTGATAATCTTCGCCACCGTTACAAAGACCAGCGCGCGGATTCAAACGAACTGGCGACTGCGGTTTCCATGCTCCAGGCGACCGCCGCGCACGTTTCTCAACTCTACTCTCAAACCGCTAAACCCAATGCTCCATGACCGCCGCTCTCGCTCTAATCCCTCAAGTCGTCGCGCTCATTCCAACTGTCAAAGTTGGGGTCCAGCATCTGATCGAATGGGTCCGAGAAATTCGCACTGCAGCACAGCAGTCTGGGGAGTGGACGCCAGATTTGGAGATGCAGTTTCAGGCCGCGCTTACCGCCCGCGTCTCGGACCCAGCTTACCAACCTGATCGATGAAAAACATCCTGCTCTTTATTTTTGTTTGCGTCTCGGCGATTGCGCAGAACTCGCGTCTGACCCCGCATTATCCCGATGCAGCCACGCTGGTAAAAGTCACGGCTCCGCCCGTCCATGAATTTGTTTTTTTGACGAACGGTCTCGGGCCGTTCCGGTATGACTCATCCTCGACGGACGCAACCAACACGAGCACAGTTTTCAAACCAAACAATATTGCCGGGGCCGGCCGCTGGCTTTGGGTTTCACCGGGATCGGTTACCCCAACTCCCGCCGGCTCCAACAAACAAATTCAATTCAATAACAACGGCGCCCTTGGAGCGTCGGTTGATCTGCAATTTGATTCGGCGACAAAAACGCTTTCGGTGACAAACATCAATTCAAGCGGCGACACCGATACAGGAATTCATTTCGCGGGATTGGATACGTTGCGGTACGACTTGGGGGGAAGCACGCGGTTCCGGATGACGACAGGGGCCATTGTTCCAGGCACGGGAAACCAATACGATCTTGGGACATCCGGCTTGGGCTTTCGCACGGGGTATTACGAGACTGCTGTCTGGAGTAAAGGAATCGCGAGCGGCACAACCACAAAAATGGGGAACTATACAACGACCGCTTTGGACAAAACCATATTGGCCGATGCGAGTGGTGGCGCCATAACCATCACACTTCTCGCACCCGCATCCGCGACGTCATCGTCGAGGGCTCTTGAATTCGTTGTTGTCAAAGTCGATTCCACAACGAATGCCGTCACGGTTCAATCAGCGAGCGGTACGATCAATGGCGGGACGCGAACGCTGTCAATTCAATGGCACACCGAGACCTACAAATCGGACGGATCAAATTATTACGTCGAGTCTGAAGGCATCCGGCCTCGCGGATTCGTGACGGATTATGGCGCTATCGCCAGCGACGGAAACAGCGATGACGCGGCGTTTTCGCGAGCGACCAACTTTCTCTCTCATATCATTGTCCCAGCCGGAACTTTTCGATTCAACACGAACTTTACTTTGCCTCTTGGCGTCACGCTTGAATTGCAGCGCGGGGCGATTCTACAGCCTGGATCATCGACCATCGGCCTTATCCTGCACGGCGAAATTCAAGCAGGCCCCTCTTACCATTTCGACATTTCGCTTTGCGGCTCTTCCACAACGAACATTTTGTTTCCGGCGCTGGCCGTCGGGTCTCCAATCACACGCACAAAAGAGGTGTGGGCAAACTGGTGGAATGTTTCCATCGATAATTCCGGTGATGACGACGGGCAAAAGCTTGAAGCATTTTTTGATTCGGTTCCGGCAGGATTGGAGACGCCACGTCGAATGCTGCCTGGAAGCTATAGATCGGCTCGCGCTATTGATGTGCCGACCGGGGCTCAAGTTTATGCCTACGGAGTGGAAATTCTATATTCTGGAACATCTTCGAGTGTGGGACTTATTACATTTCCAGAGGACTCCTCTGGGCAGCACGTTCGAGGGATGGCGGTTGGAAGCGCAAAAACGACAGCGGGAAACTCTGTTTTTGACCTGTATGGGTTTAGAGTTCGCCCTGGCTGCAATAGATTCATTCTCGAAGACACTACGGCTGCTTTCTTTAACGGAGCTGGATACTATATCGAAGCAGGATCGAACACTGACGCAGTTCAAAGCGGAAAAATCATTCGAGGATTCGCATTTCAGAATCGCAACGCAACCAATTACGGCGGGTCCGCGCTTCATCCGGCATTCGCTCTATTGATCACAAACAGCGTCATCGATCTAGAAGTGAACATCGACGCCAATCAGAACGATCAGAACGTCCTCGCGATAAATAACGAGGGTATGGGGGCATTGAAATTCATCGGCGGAACATGGCAGAACGCTGGTCAAGCCTCGCTCAATATCACAAATGCAATGGCGTTCGAGAACATCACATCATGGATTTATTTCGATGGCGTCTATCACGAAGCCAACGGTTGCGTGAACAATGTTTACGTAAAGGATTCGAAATTGTTTGAAGTTGTCGCGGGGCAAACGGCGAACGATTTCAGCAGCACGCTTTACGCGACGAATTCGTTTCACCTTAACAACGTTCTCTCAACGAGAATCAGCAATCACTATTTCGACCATGCCGCAACGTATTTTGTCGTCTCTACCAATAGCTCAAAGACTTTCATTGAAGGAGGCAGCTTCACGACGACGGGCGCGACTGAACTAACGGATGGACAAGTCGTGGCGAAAATGAACGGCGACATAAATATCACCGGCCGCTACATCGGCACAGCTGGGCAGGTCAAAGAAATTGATAGCGGCGGAATGGTCGAAAAATGGGTCGCCACGTCCGGCAGCGGGAACGTCGCGCGCGTCACGTCGCCAACATTCGTCACGCCAGCATTGGGCGCGGCGACGGCGGCGACTCCAGCAGCAGATGACAACGACACGAGCGTCGCCACCACGGCCTATGTTCAGACAGAGTTGTCTGACTACGCACCGAAGGTAGACGCGATTTTCAGCGGCTCACTGCAAATTCCGAATGGTGCATCCCCAACCACGGACGCGTTCGGGGAAATCGCAGGAGACAATAACGCGTGGGCCTCTGGCCGCGGCGCGCTGCAAATCTACGACGGCACCGCGAACACTTACGCGGTCGGTGTACTTGCGAGCGACACGCCGAGCAACGGGCAGGTGCCGAAGTGGAACACGGGCGGGACCATCACCTGGGAAGATGACGGCGGGGGTGGCGGGGGAGTTGCTGGCACGATGATAAACACTTCCGGTACCGGCTCAACCGGAGCGGTTCCGTATCAGTCCGATGCCACGCTGACAAATTACGTGACCAAAACGAACTTTAACTTTTTCGCAGCGACGAACCAGGTGGCCGTCTACGATTCGACGACGACGGCCAACACACTGCCGGCTTCTGGCCTTCTGTTGAACAACCCCGCAACGGCGAGCAACGGCAATCAGAATCATTCGCCCGTCATTCGCCGCCGCGCACAAGCCTGGAAATCCAACGCGACGGCCGCCAGCCAAGAAGTCGGCTTTGACGACTTTGTGCTCGCTGTGCAGGGCACAAGTGCCGCGAGCGCAACATGGTATTTGGTCCCGTGGGTCAACGGCGCAACAAACGCGAACGTCATGACCTACTCGAGCGCCGGAGTCCTGACAACCGTAGGCGCGGTTAATGCCGGCGGCGAACTCTCCACCGGAAACGGCAACATCAACGCGCAGAACCTCGGGAGCATTCGCTGGGGTTCTCGCTCTCGCATTCAATCGTCCGCGGATGGAGTGTTCGAACTCTTCAACAACGCCGTGAACAATTTCACGCGTCTCAACCTGGGCGGGACGTCCTCGTCGTTCCCTGCCGTCGCCCGCGATGGCGCCACGGTTGAAATCCAGAAGGCGGACGGAGCAGACGGAACGATCGCGAGCGCAGGCGCGCGCTTCGGAATTGTCACGAAGACCGGCAACTACACGACGACCGACACTGATCACACCATTCTCGCCGATGCGTCCGGGGGCGCGATCACGATCACGCTATTGGCTCCCGCTTCTGCGTTCTCCTCTCCGAACGGAGGCGTGTTTATCGTCAAGAAAATCGACGCCACTGCCAACAACGTTACCGTCCAAGTCAGCGGCGGCGCCAATATGGACAGCTTCGTGTCAATCGCGATCTCGACTCAGTGGGCGGGCCGTCAGTTCCAGTCGAACGGAACCCAATACTACATTACAGGCAGCTTCTGAAAATTTCGCCCGAACCGCGAAACGGCTGCAATTAAGCAGACGCGCCCGAAGGCTGGGAATCCTTCGGGTTTTTTATGCGACAATTGGTAAGAGGATGGCCTCTTTCTTATGCGGACTGATGGCGCGATAATGTGGTGGAACATCTTTTGACACCAGCGCTCCCATAGCCAATTCTGAGTATTCGCCGATTGTTACGCCCACGTTCACGATTGCTCCAAGATTGATTGTTGCGCCTCGTTTGATTATGCAACCGCCGCCGAGAACCGTATTGGCTGAAATGTGGCAATCTTCTTCAATGATCGAATCGTGACCAATATGGGCAGCGACGTTCAATATACAGTTTTCTCCAACTTCCACGCATGGGTCCAAGTGAGCGAGCGAGAAAATGACCGATCCTTTTCCTACGCACGCAAATGGTGAAACGCTCGCTCGAGGGTGGATTATCGTCTCCGGTTCTCCACCAAGTGAAACGAGCCAGTCGAATTTTGCGCGGCGGATGGACGAGGTTCCAATGGCAACCACAAACCGAAACGCACCTAGTGACCGCACGTCATCGCTCGAAAGAAGCGGAAATCCAAGCATCGACTTTGCATCCGAATGATCGTCCGAGATTAAATCGGGTTTAAGCCCGCTCTCGATGGCCGCACCAATAACAGCTCTACCATGCCCCCCGGCCCCGAAAATTAGAAGCGGCTTCATAACATCGCATTTGTCGCGCTCCCGTCGAATCCTGTCCACTACAAAACACCGCGCTGTTTAGAATCAGGCTTTCGGTCGCGCAAGCCGTGCAATTGAGCTTTATTTTTCGCTTTCCTCCACCGCGTCAACGCTGCGGCTCTCGCCTGTTCGCTGGTCCGCGCTTTGGCCTTTCCCTTGCCTGCTCTTCCGCCGAGCTGTCCAAGGGCCACAGCGGCCGGATTTTTCTTTGTGCTCATATTTTTTTCGAAGCAAAAAACCACGGCAAACACTGCGCCACTCGCACCGCCGCCGTCCCGACCTCCTCGCGCTCCATTCGCCGCTCAACTAATTCCTGGGACACAGTCCCAGCCCGCAGGCGCAACGCCCGCGGCGTTGGCTGCTCGCGGAGGTTAAAATATCCGCTCTCGCTGCCGACATCGACCTCAGTCAAATAGACGAGCAACGGATCGCGCGACGCCAGCGGCGGCCGCGCATCGTCCCGCGCGACTGGATAGCACCGCCCCGATTCCACGCGCGCCAGCAGCATCCACCAGTCTCGGCGCGCTACATACAGGACACCCGCCCGCGCCACCGGCGCCGTTGCCAGGATCAACTCAGGATCGATTGGAGGCGTCCGCGTCCGCAGTCGATAGACATGCTCGCCCGCCTCGTGCCACGTCACGAGAGCGAACCAAGCATCGACCAACGCCCGCGCCGGAGGCCACTCCGCCGACGCCAGCAACCGGTGTTGCACGTCGCGCGCGATGGATTGGAGGTGAAGTTGAGTCATTTGCGCGTCCACCCCTTCCACGAGTCGTTTTTGCCGCGCAACACATCTCTCAATCCTCGGGCTGCGCGACACGTCTTGCCAGGGCGTTCAGCCAGATCGTCAGGCAAGAATAGCTCTGCGTGTTCGCGCACGAACAGCTGCACATTGCGTCCGGCGTGGTGATTTCCGTCAGGGTCAATCAACGTAAATTCACGCGCGCTCCAATGCCGCTGGCCACGTCCCAACGCAGTAGCCGCCATCTTCGCGTGCGACTCCGCAGTATTGAGCTTGGCGATGTGCGCGATGGACCGTTGCAATTTTGGATTGGATTTTTTCCACGCTTCACGCATTGAGGCCGCTTGCGTTTTCCCAATTGTCCCCGGCGCGTGCTTCCGCCGCATCTCGCTCA
>Ga0196964_10000587_pt1 | contig 21074 bp, 15 predicted proteins | sample S1_10metaG_FD_148615 | JGI IMG/M metagenome (GOLD analysis project Ga0196964, IMG submission 148615) | Soil microbial communities from Anza Borrego desert, Southern California, United States - S1_10 | ecosystem: Environmental > Terrestrial > Soil > Desert | place: USA: California | collected... | reverse complement strand
AGCCAATGTGTTGCGTCGGGTCCCTGGCGGATCTCCGATGTGGGAGATTCAGGATCGAACGGCACGGGCGGGAAGATCGCGTAATCACCCTTGGACGGATCGAGCTCTTTGCGTTCCTCGACGTAGTCGCGGAAATCCAGCCGCCAGCGCCGGAACACTGCGAACTCTTTCACCGTCGTGACGCCGTCGACGCGCTCTTCGGGCCGAGCCGAACGCTCGTAAGTATGCGGGTCCAAGAAGGGGAGCAGGGCAATAAGTGCCGCGCCAAGCAGCCCATAGCGCACGCGCTGCAGGCGCACGCGCTCAGTCAGTCCGGCGCGCTTGTTGAGCTTCCAGACCGGAATCAGCACCAGCGGAACCGAGAGCGAAAGGAACAGGAAGTAATTGAACAGATGGTCGACGCTCATTTTCTCGCGCGGCGCGACGAGATATTCGAACAGCGGATACGAAGTCTTGCCGCCCTGCGACCAGATAAAGGGCCGGCCGTGCGAGAGCACCGGCGCCCACGCGGCGATGAGCAGCAGCAGCAGGATGATGTACAGGCTGATGAGCGCGAGCTGGTTCTTGGCGAACTGCCCCCAGACGAGGCCCCAGTAAGTCTGCCCGCCGGCCGATTCCTGCGCGACGAGTTCCTTCGCAGCCAACTCCGGCGCGGCCATTCGCGCAGCGGCGCCCGCGGACTCGGTTCCCGGCGTATGAGAGGGAAGCGGATCGGGCTCGGACGCCATCAGTTGGCTCCCTTATCCAGGGAGATGCGCGGATCGACGATGACGTACAGAATGTCGGAGACGAGAATGCCGATCAGCACGAGCACGGCGACTAGCGTGAATTCAGCCATGAGCAGCGTGTAGTCGCGCGTCAGGACCGCGGTGTACGCGAGCAGTCCCATGCCGTTGATGCCGAAGATGCTTTCGATGATGACGCTGCCGCCGACAAGTCCCGGTAGCATGCCGGCAATGATCGTGACCATTGGAATCAGCGAGTTGCGGAGCGCGTGCTTGTAGATGACGACGTTCTGCGGGCACCCCTTGGCGCGCGCGGTGCGGACGAAGTCCGAGCTGATGATGTCGAGCATGCCCACACGCATGAAGCGGGAAAGGCTCGCGATGCCGGCGTAACTGGAAGCGACCACGGGCAGGAACAGGCGCTGCGTCGTCTCCCAGAGAAGCTGCAGCGTCGGCATCTGCTCGGCGCCCGCGGGGAACAAGCCCTGGATCGGCAGGCTCGGATAACCGGCCTGATTCAGCATGACCATGCCTTTCATCAACAGCACGGCTACCCAGAAGCTGGGCAGCGAGTAGAGGACAAAGAGACCGACGGTGGTGACCTTCTCCGTCTTGCTTGTGTGATGCGTCGCGGAATAGATCCCCATGGGGATCGAGATCAGATAGAGGATGATGTAGACGAGAATGCTGATCACGATTGTGACGGGCAGCGCCTCCATGATCTTCTGCCAGACGGTCATGGTGGGGGTGGCGACGGAGCGTCCGAAATCGCCGAAGATCAGCCCGCGCTTCGGAGGCCGTGGTCCTTCGGCGGCCAGCCGCTTCTTCTCTTCGTCCGGCAGCTTCGTCCATGCCTCGACGCGTTTGTCCTGAGGCTCGTCCGGCATGAAATCGTTTTTCAGCAATTCGAGCTGCTGCTCGACAGTCACCTCAGGCTGCATGACGCCAAGCCACAGCAGGTAGCGTTCGTGGATGGGGCGGCCGATGTGGAAAGTGTTCCGAAGCACTTCCTGCTGCTGCTTGGTCATCTTGCGCCCGACGGACATTTCGCCCGTGCCCGTCGCGCCGCTCGTGCCAGGCGCAAGCGAGATCACGACGAAAGTGATGATGGTGATGCCCAGCAGCATCAGCGGCATCAGGAGCAGGCGTTTGATGATGTACGTGGTCATGGACGGCCGGGCAGACTCAATCCTTGTGCTTCTGTTTGTCCTTCGGCACCCACCAGCGGTCGCGATCCGATCCCACCAGCTTGTACTTCACATTTTGAATGCGCTTGTCGTACGCGACCAGCCGCGTGGGGACATACAGGAACGTGTACGGCTGCTCCTCGAGCACGATCTGCTGGAAGCGTTCGAGCATCTTGTAGCGACGCTCGTCTTTCAGCTCGCGCCGATTTTTTTCGATGATGCGGTCAGCTTCTTTGCTGACAAAGTTGCAGAAGTTGCTCGCTTTCTCGCCCGTCTGCGACGAATGCCAGAGCTGGTACGGATCTTCCGCAAGACCCAGCCGCCAGCCCAGGAGCACAGCATCGAACTTCAGGCGCTCGACCTGTTGCAGCAGGACGCTCCACTCCAGATTGGAAACATTCACAACAATGCCGGCCTTCTTGAATGAATCCTTCACCAGGTTGGCGATGGCCTCATGCTCGGGATTGTTCGAGCGGATGATCAGTGTGAACTTGAACGGCTGGCCATCTTTGTCGAGCACGCCATCGTTGTCGGTGTCCGACCACCCGGCTTCAGCAAGCTGCGTGCGTGCTTTCGATGCATCAAATGGCAACGCGTGATTCGGGAGGTCCTTCCAGTACGCTGGATTTTCCGGATGAACGGTGCCGTGCTGCGGACGCGCGTAGCCGCGCATGATGTCTTTGCAGATGCGCTCGCGGTCCACCAGCATCGTCAGCGCCTGGCGCACCTTCTTATCTTTAAAAAGCGGCAGGCGCGCGTTCCACCCAATATAGGAGTATGAGTTCGACGTCGATTTATCGACGGCAAAGCGCGCCTTGAAATTCTCATCCTTCTCCTTCTGTTCCATCTGACTTGGGCGCAAGCCATAGATATCGGTGTCGCCCTTCTCAAACATCTGCAGTTCTGCCGTGGGGTCCTTGACGATCTGGTAGATGACGCGCTTCAGGTGCGGCTTGCGTCCGTAGTATTCTTCGTTGCGGACAAAGACAAAGCGCGAGCCGCGCTCCCAACTCTGCAGCTTGTACGCGCCGTTACCGACGATGGTCTGGACCTTGCCTGCGTTGAACTCCGCCGGATCGTTAAATTTGAACACGTGTTCCGGAAGGATGTCGATGCCGGCGGAAAAGGTGAACGCTTCGAAGTAGGGCCTGATCCAGGTCGCGCGCACGATGAACTCATTGCCGTCGACAAGCTCGACGTTTTCACAGTCGTTGTAATAGTTGCGGATATGCCCGCACTCGATCTTCGGGTTCATCATCGTGCGGTAGGAGAAGAGCACGTCTTTGCCGCTGAACGGTTTGCCGTCGTGCCACTTCACGTCTTTGCGCAGGTAAAACGTGAAGACCGGCTTTTCCTGCGCGACGTAATCTTCGACCAGATCGTAGTTGAAATTCTTCTGCTCGCGTTTGCCGGTTGCGCTCTTCTCATCGAGAACGCGCGCGAGGTTGTCCTTTGATGCGGTCATCTCCTTCAGCGTCTTTTCCACGGCGTCGCGAACAGCTTCGTCGCCGAGCACGCGCAGGATCACCTTGTCTTCCATCGCCCAGCCCGGTGCGAACGTGCCCTTGAAGTCCGGCGACTTCTTCAATCCTTCCTGGAGCTTCGCCTCCATCGCCTTCGGCGTGATTGGTGTGCCGTCCATGAATTCCATGCCTTCGTAGCTGACATAAAACCACCACTGCTTATGTAGCATGGGGCCGAAGTCCTTCATGAGCAGCTCGCTGTAGTCATTGTTCACGTCATCGATTTCGATGCGCAGGACGTCCGGGCCGTCGGCGGAGATTTTCTTGATCTGGAGCTTCTTCTTCAGATCTGCCGGCCACTTCTGCTCGATCTGCTGAGCTAATTCCGAGGCCTTGCCGTCCTTGACGTATGCCAGACAGACAAGCTCCTTGGTCCAAGCGTGCGCGAGGCGCGGCTCCCAGATCGACAGATCGTCGAAGTTGCGCGCAGCAAGAGCATCATTGGCGAGGCCAAAGAAGGTGCTCACCGAAGCGTCGTTGTCACGCATCGGGTTCAGCGAATTGGGCTCGCTGGGTGTCGTTTCCACCAGCCAATCCCCGTCATCCGCGTTCTCGTCCCCACGCGGCGTGTTCGGGACCACCGGCAGCTTCACGTGTGGCGGGATGTGTTCCATTCCCGGGCGGCGTGCGACTTCCGGCTGCTGCTGATGGTTGGTGTTCGGATTTTTCTCGCCGTTCTGGGGCGGATGGTTCACCGTCACGCCGCCGCGAACCTGGACGCCTTCCGATAGCATGGCGATGAGTTTCTGGTTCTGCGAGGCGATCGTGGACTGCTCTTCGCGAATCTTCTGCATCACGCCCCAGCCGCGTTCGTTCTGAATCATCGTGATGATGAGAACGACGGCGATCGCTGAGAGCAGAATCAGTGGTGCGATATCCCAAAAAATGTGACGGTCGCGCATGCGAATGTTCCTGCGGTTGAAAGCGTGTGGACGGGCGGAGGGAACCCCGAGTCTTAGACGGCGAACTTTAACACAGGCGGCGAAAAAATCCCGAGAAGAAGTACGAAGTCCGAAGTGCGAAGTTCGAAGTTGTCGCCGGCTTTCGGGCAGCACGTCTGGCAGTGCTGAAAACGATTATCCGAACGCGCAATGCGTCTACGCGTTGTATAACTTCGCACTTCGCACTTCGAACTTATCTCAACGCGCTCCGCTTCGGATCCAGTGCGTCTCGCAGGCCGTCGCCGAGCAGGTTGAACGACAGCACCGTCAGCACGATCGCGAGCCCCGGAAAGACCGCCACCCACCAGTAAAGGTGAAAATCATTGCGCGCGATCGTCAGCATTCCACCCCAGCTCGGAAACGGGTCCTGCACGCTGAGTCCAAGGAACGAAAGTCCGGCTTCGGCAAGAATATTCCCGCCGACCGAGAGCGTGGCGATCACGATGATCGGCGAGACGCAGTTGGGCAATATATGCCGGAAGATGATGCGCGTGTTTCGCGATCCCAGGGCTCGCGCGGCCGTGACGTAGTCCATCTCTTTGACCGTCAGCACCTGGCCTCGGACCACGCGCGCAATGCCGGTCCAGCCGACGATGCCTAGCGCGAAGAACACGATCGCGAATGACGGGCGGTCGAATAGCGCAGTGATTGGAATCGCGAGCATGATGCTTGGGAACGCGGAGAACGTGTCCGTGATCCGCATCAGCACCGCGTCCACCCAGCCGCCGAAGTACGCGGAGATCAGGCCGACGTTCACGCCGATGAAGAGCGAGAGCGCCGTGGCGACGATCCCGACCGCGAGCGACACGCGCGCGCCGTACATGATGCGCGAGAGAATATCGCGGCCGAGACGGTCACTGCCGAAGAAGAACTCCGAGCCAGGCGGCGAGAGCTCATGCCCGCGAACCTGCTCCTTGTAGCTGTAGGGCGCGATCACTCCCGCGAGCACCGCGAGCAGCAGCATGATCAGGACGACGGCCAGCGCGGCGAGCGTGCGGGGATTGCGCAGCATGCGGCGCAACGCGAGCGCCAGCGGATCGGTGCCCGCTTCAACAGGTTGCGGCGCGGCGATGCCGCCTTGCGGCACGAGCACCGGAGGCAGCGGAGTTCCTGCTGAATCAGTCGCCATAGCGGATGCGCGGGTCCAGGAACGCGTACGTGATATCGACCACGAGATTGATCACGACAAAGACGAGTGCGAAGAAGACGCAGCAGCCCATGATCACCGGCAGATCGCGGCTGAAGATCGCGTTGTAGATCACCGTACCGATGCCGGGCAACTGGTAGATCGTTTCGGTCAGCACCGCGCCGACAAGCAGGCTGGCGAAGTCGTTTCCGATCACGGTGACGACCGGCACCATTGCGTTGGGCAGGCCGTGGCCGAGCAACACCGGCGCCTCCGCGACGCCTTTCGAACGCGCGGTGCGGATGTAGTCCTGCGAAAGCGTCTCAAGCAGGCAGTTGCGCGTCAGGCGCGCGATTGACGCGGTCATGATCAGGCCCAGCGACGTGCAGGGAAGAATCAGGTATCGAATGTTGCCGGCTTCGTAGCCGCCGATGGGAAACCACTTCAGCTTTTCCGCGAACACGAGCAGGAAGAGCATGGCGAGAAAAAATGCGGGAAACGAAATGCCAACCGCGGCGAAAAATGAGGAGCCGTAATCGACCAGCGAATGCGGGCGCCACGCGGAGAGAATTCCCGAGAGCCCCCCGAGTATCACTGCGACGATCATCGCGCCGAGCGCCAGCTTCAGCGTGACGGCCATGCCGCTGGTGATCATCTCGCTGACCGGCAGGCCGTGATGCGTCATCGACGATCCGAGATCGCCACGCGCGAGGCTGCCCATGTAGCTGATGAAGCGTTCATGCGGGGGCTTGTTGAAGCCGTAGTACTCCTCCATTTTGCGGACAAGTTCCGGCGATGCGGTCTGCGGCAGCATACCGCGAATAGGCGTGCCGCTGAGCAGCGACAGGATGAACGCGATCAGCGCGACGCCGATGATGACGGGAATACATTGGAGCAGGCGGCGCAGAATGTACGTCCACATGGGCGAGGGAGTCTAGACAAGACCGCAGAAACTGGAAAGGGAAGAGACGTGTGAAGTACGAAGTACGAAGGACGAAGGACGAAGGACGAAGTTGTTTTAGGTGGTTCAATCCGTGGTTCACGTCGCCGTAACGTCGCACTTCGCACTTCGCACTTCGTACTTCCGCTACTCCTGCAGCTTCGCCTTTCGGAACACGATCCCGGCGATGCCCAGCCCGCGCATCTCCTTGCGGCCGGACTGGAAATCTGCCTGCTTGTTCTGGAAGACGATCTTCAGGCGGTACAGGTTGCCGCGGTTGATGTCGCAGACGAACGGAACTTCATGCAGCTCGGTGCGCGTGACCTGCGACCGTCCGATCTCGTGCCCGTTGAGTTCGACGCGGATGATGGGCCAGATTTCGTGCAGCGGAACGCCCGACGCTTTGATCGCGATCTCCCACTGGCCCTTGTCGAGCAGGACGAGCGTCTCGACTTCGCCGAGCTCGCCGATGTGTCCGAGCTCCGAGTAGAGCGTCGCCTTCCTGCCGACGATGAGCGCGTCCGGTAGCCACAGGGGCGCCGGCGGCAGGTTGGCTCCCATGCGATTGAGGAGGTTATAGGAGGTGGGTTCGAGTGGCGCGACGCGCTGGACTTCTTCCAGACGCTTGCGGCGCTCCGCTTCCGGCAGGTTGTGCTCCCAGGCGAGCAGCGCGGAGAGCAGTTTCGCGCGCAGGTCGCCGGAGATTTCAGCGAGACCGACGATGCCGGGCATGATCTCCGGATGGCCGACACCATCGAAGCCTTCGAACACCGCGCGCCGCCAGACGGTGATGCTGTCGCCGATGCGCGTCTGCGCGCGGAGCACCGGCGGGAACTTCGCTCGATCGATGCGCTGAATGTCGGCGACCTGCTGCCAGCGTTGCAGCGCCTCGACGGGAAGATTGAGCCGCTCGTAGAACAGCGCCCAGCTTGTCTCGATCTCGACTTCCAGCCCCTTTGAATAGAGCGTCTTGTTGAGTTGCCGGGCGCGGTTGTGGATGCGTGTCGCTTCGGGCACGTTGTTTTTGTCGAGCATCGCTGCGCCTTCCGCGATCACGTTCTTCAGTTCAACGTAGCGGAAACCGCCGCTGATCAGGACCGCGAGGAGAACGGCGGCGCAGGCGCCCTGAATCACGCGCGGGCCCGAGGGCAGCCTCGCGAATGCGAGCAGCGGTTGCAGCCCGAGGGCGAACGCGCCCAGCATGGCGATGCGCAGCGGAAGCGTCTTCATGGAGAGCCCCGACAACGCCACGCCGGCGGCGACGGCGAGCGCGAGCGCGAGTGCGAGTTGGACGCGTGTGCCCGGCCGCTCCAGCAGAGCTTCGACGCGGGAGAGCGGTTCGCTAGGAGGCGAGGTTGCTGGAAGCACCGCGCGAGCCCAGCGCGCCCACACGCAGAAAAGGAGCGCCGAGAACGCCGAGAAAAAGGCGACGCCATTGACGAGGTTCCCGCTGCCGTCGAACGTCCCCGCGCCGACGCTGCGATGAAATGCTGGCGACACCAGCAGCGCGGTAAAGACAAAAAGAATCGCGAGCCACAGGCGGCCGAGCGGTGTGTGCGAAAGCGGGCGCTTTCTCGACAGCGCAAGGCCGCAGAGCAGCGCAAATAGCCAGCCGCCGCCTTCGAGGACCTCGCGCAGGTCCATCGCGCCGAGCGTTAAGAGTCCGGGCAGTAGCCACAGCAGCACGAGGGCGGCGCCGCTCCACAGAATCATCCCATTTGCGGGGCGTGTGCTCGGAAGCGTCGCGGGTGACTGAAGGACCGATTCCATCAAACTTCAGCCTCGTGGGACTTCCAGCGGCAGTGGACCGGAACTCGGGCTCTGCCGCCACAAGCGCGCGAAAGTGTACTCCATTCCTTCGATCTGGCGCGCGCCAAACCAGCACACGTTGTCGCCGTTGACCAGCTCGATGCGGTTATTCTGTGCCGCCGGGAGCGCGGGAAGGTTCTCAAATTCCGCCTTATGCTTCTCTTTGAACTCATAGGGCTCAGACGGCAGCCAGACGATGTCGGGAGCGGCAGCCGAGACCTGCTCGAGCGTCACCTCGGGATAACGCGACTTGTTCGCGGCGAATATATTCTCGGCGCCGCAGGTCTGAAGGTGGTCGTGAATGAACGTGTCTGAGTTGATGCTCATCCACGGTTCGCGCCAGATCGGATAAAAGATCTTCGGCGTTGCGCCGCCGCGCGTCCGGCGGTCTTCGACGCGCGATCGAATCTCGGTGAGGATTCGACCGGCCTCGTTCGCGAGAGGCTCCGCAATGTCCGCGCGGCCGATCAGCGCGCCAAGTTCGCGTATGGTCTCGATGCCTTCGTCAAGCGTGCGTACGCCGTTTATGTAACAAGGCACGCGCGCCTTAAGAAAGTCGATGTCTTCAAGCGTGTTCTCTTCGAGATTCAGCAGAACGAGATCTGGATTCAGACCGAGCAACTTTTCGCGTTGAACCGTCTTCGTGCCGCCCACGATGGTGATCGCCGGATCTTTGAGCAGGCCACGTGGAAAAATGCAGAACGCTGTGCAGCCGACTACACGGTCGCGGCCGCCGACGCTGCACAGAGTTTCGGTCAGGCTGGGTACGAGCGAGACGATGCGCGCCGCAGGTTTTCCGCCCGCGGCATGCACAATTCCACCGGCGTCTTTCCATTCGACATTCCGCGCCATAGCTTCACCTAAACTCTTGATTATGATAAGTTTATCTCACCCAAACTGAAGGTCGGAATTTTGAAGAGCGCCGAAATCTCGGGCGTCTGCTTTGCAGACAAGGCCTGAAGAAGGCTCGTAATGTAATAGAGGGGAGAAGAGGAGAACGGCCGTGAACCGTACGATCAGACAGGCAGGCTGGACTGCGCTGGCCTGCGCGACAATGGCTCTGCCGGCGTGGGCTGAGAACGCCGGAAAGCCGGTCGAGAAGACCCGCGAGGAACTCGAACAGCGCGTCGAGGCGCTCGAACGCAAGATCCAGGACTTGGAGTCGATGCTCGAGCAGCGCAACGCGCCGCGCCGCATGCAGCGCTTCGGCAGAGACGCCGACGAATTGTGGAACCGCTTCCAGCGCGACTTCCAGGAGCGCTTCGACCGCGATTTCGAGATGGACTGGGGTCCGTTTGGGCGCGACCTGCGCGAAGTGGAACGCAAGCCGCGGCTGGGTGTGCAGATGGCGCCGGTGAGCGAAGACCTCGTCGAGCGATACAAGAATCCGGTGAAGGAAGGCGTTTTCATTACCGACGTTGTGCCGGGATCGCCGGCCGAGAGCGCGGGGATCATGACCGGCGACGCGATCACCTCCTTCAACAACAAGCCGATCAAGCAGCCGCAGGACCTGATCGAAGCTGTCCGCGCCGCACCGAAGGGCAAGACCGAAGTCACGGTTACCCGCAAGGGCGAAGGCATCAAGCTCAACGTGACGCTGGCTGAAGCGGAAGAAGAAGCCGCGACCGACACCAACGACCTGCGCCCGCACAACTGGCTGCGGCGCGACAACATGAATCGTCCGGACGCGATGGGCGGCCGCCAGACGAGCAAGACGGAGGTGCGCGCGAGCGCGCTCGAGCTGAACGAGAAGCTCGCGGCGGACCTGAAGCTCAACGACGAGCAGAAAAAGAAGATGGGCGACATCCTCGCGCGGCATTCGAAAGCGCTCTCTGACGAAGTCGCATCATCCGCGAGCACGCGCTCGCGGCGGGGTTCGCTGAACATGCAGGTGACCGGAGACATCGCCGGCATGGCACAGAAGCATGCGGACGCGGCAGAGAAGGACCTCGCAAACGTCCTTAGCGCCGACCAGCTCAAGCAGTGGAACGACTGGCGCCGCACGCACAACAGCGTTTCGATGTCGCACTCGATGATGATCGAGAGCAGCGGGACTGATGACAATAAGACCGGGTTCTAGTCCTCCGATATGCCACAAAAAGGAGCGAAGCTCAACTGAGAGGTGAGCTTCGCTCCTTTTCTTGGGCAGACAGGAATAGGAATGTCTGCTCCACCATTAGTTCCCGATTCCCCGATTCCCGATTCCTGATTCCCGACAACCGATTCCCGCTTCCTGCCTAGATCTGCGCTCCTGCCGGTTTCGCGGGCGCCGACGACTCCTGCGCCGAGCCCGGCACCGGCGCGCGGCCGCCGCCGAAGCGCTCGTACCACCAGATCATCAGCGGCGATGCGATGAACACCGAGCTGTAAATTCCGGCGATAAAGCCGATCAGCAGCGTTAAGGCCATATCCTGGATCGTCGGGCCGCCGAAGAACAGCAGCGCCAGGTCCGCGATCAGCACCGTCAGGCTGGTGAGGATCGTGCGGCCGAGCATCGCGTTGACCGCTTCGTTGACGACCTCTGCCAGCGGCCGGGTCGGATGCGCGTGCTTTACTTCCCGGATACGGTCGAAGGTGACAATCGTATCGTTGACGCTGAAGCCGATGATGGTCAGCAGCGCGGCCACGATATTCAGGTTGATCAGGATCGGGAACCCGAGCAGCCCCGCCAGGACCACGCCGCCGGCGGCGATCGCCACGTCGTGGACGAGGGCCACGATCGCGCCGAAGCCCCACGCCGCCGAGAAGTCGAAGCGGAACCAGACGTACACGAACACCGCGATGTTCGCGATGATCAGCGCCGCGAGCGCCTGCCACCACATCTCGCCGGCCACCTGCGAACCGAAGCCGTTGACGCGGCTGATCGGTCCGCCGGCACGGCCGTCGATCTGCAGCGATTTGACCACCTTGACGACGCTCTCCGCCTGCTTCGGGTCCGCGGGCAGCGGCCCGATTTCGGCAACCTGGTACGCGTCCTGACGCTTGATGTTCTGCGTCGACAACGCGATCAGCGCGTCCTTGATGTCGCGGTTGGCCGAGTCCTTCGCCGCGGCGAGCAGCTTCTCCTTGAGCTTCGAGTCGAAGGTGTCGCGGTTGATCTCGCCTGCCGTATCCAGGCGTACCAGCACCGCCTTGTCGCCGGGCGTGACCGCCGGGGGTTCCAGGTCTTTCTCGAATGTCTCCAGCACCTGGTTTTCGAGCTCAGCCTTGACGACTGGGTCGGTCAAACGCGTGGTGATGGTGAAGCTGCGATACTTGTCCCCGCTGACAGCTTCGCCGAAGCCCTGCGCCGCCAGGTCGGCGCGCGGCAGTTCTTTCAGCGCGGCCTCGAGTGACGTCACCGCCTTGTTGATCGTCTCCGGTTCGATCACGCCGGCCGAGCGCACGACTTCGACGTGCTTGCCGAGTTTCTCTTCAGCCACCCTGCTCAGCTCGGTGCCCGTCTTGCCGCTCGCGGCGACTTCCTTCATGCTGGCGAGCGTCTTCTCTGCGCGCGCCTGCACGCCCTTCTTCACCGTGTCCTCGACGATCGTGCGGACTTCGTTGGCATCGCGTTCCTTGCCGCGGACAAAGTTGAACTGCAGCAGCGTGCCGCCGGTGAAGTCCACGTCATAGCGAGGGAACGCGGCCACCAGCACCAGCGCCCCGACAGCAGTCGCGCCGGTGAAGACCAGCCATGCCTTGCGCATGCGCATGAAGTCGATCTTCGTCTCGCCAATGAGCTGCATCATGTTGAAGGATTTGATCGCATCCTTGCTGACCAGCCACTCGGTAACGATCCAGTTGAGCCACAGGTTGCAGAACAGCGTCGTCAGGATGCCGATCGAGAGCGCCACAGCGAAGCCGCGCACCGGGCCAGTTCCGAGGTAGTACAGAACGACGCCCGAGATCAGGGTCGTCAGATTACAATCCAGAATGGTGATAAAAGCGCGATCGAAGCCTTGCGAAACCGCCAGGCGCAGCGGGCGCCCCCGCGCGATCTCCTCGCGCAGGCGTTCGAGGATCAGCACGTTCGCGTCCACGGCCATGCCCAGAGTCAGCACGATGCCGGCGATGCCTGGCAGCGTGAGCGTCGCTTTGAAGAAGCCCATCAGGCCAAGCAGCATGAGCAGCCCTAGCAGCGTGCAGAGCGCCGCGATCGCGCCATTCATGCGGTAGTAGATGAGCATGAACAGGATCACCAGCCCAGCGCCGATGAACATGGCCTTCATGCCGCTTTCGATCTGCTCGGCGCCGAGACTCGGGCCGACGACGAACTTGCTCTCCTGCTTCACTTCCGCCGGCAGCGAGCCAGCCTTCAGCACCGCGGCGACCTCCGATGCGCGCTGCTCGGTGAAGTTGCCGGTGATCTGACACACGCCATAGATCGCCGACTGGATCACCGGCGCGGTGTGAACGACGCCGTCGAGCATCACCGCGAGCTGGCGGCCGATGTTCTTCTCCGTCAGCTTGCCGAACTCAGCGGAGCCCAGCCCGTCGAACGTGACCTCGATTTCCCATCCCAGCGATTTCTGGCTGCGCTGCGCCCGCGCCGTCGCGACGCGGGAGCCTTCCATGTCCGGAAGGCGCTTGATGACGAGCTCATCCTCCTTTTTCGTGCCCGTGATCGTGTTGTGCTCGACCATCGTGGCCACTTCCCACTCGATGTTCGTGGCCTTGTCGTAATAGGTCTTGGTAGGGCTGCTGAGCGTGTTCTGCCGGATCTCGAATTGATCGCTGCCGGCGACGAGGTGGAAGGTCAGGCGGCCCTGCGTCTGAATCGCGTTCTCGATGCGCGTGACTTCTTCCGGCGTCGCTTTCGGCAACTGGATGCGCAGCCGCGTCTTGTCGCTGCCCATCGTGGTGACGGGGATACCCTTGGTGCCGTTGGGATCGATGCGGCGGCGCACGACTTCAGCCGCGTTCTCAGGCGCCTCCTGCTTGGCGGTCTCGAGAGCGTCGACCCTGTCGCGCGCTTCCCTGATCTTGTTTTCTTCCGCGCCGGAAGCTTTCAGTTCGGCGACGACCTTCTTCGCGCGCTCGATGTTGCGCTCGGCCTGCGCGAAATCGAGCTGGTACACGAGCTCGGTGCCGCCCGCCAGGTCGATGCCCATCGGATACTTCCCTTCCTGGAAGAGGAAGACAAAGTACGAACCGAGGAGCGCGATGAGCCACAGCGCGAAGAGGATGCGGCCCGAATACTTGTTGAAAAATCCTTTCAGCGCCGCGTTCAAGACGAAGAGCGAGGCGATGACCGCCGCGAACATGCCCAGCGCCGGCCAGAAGTACTCCTGCCCTTTGAACGCGAAATGATAGAAGCCGTACGAGATGCCTCCGAAAACGCCCAGCGCGATGGCAAAGACCACCAGCGCTGCTCCAATAACTCCACTTCCCATGACCGATGACTCCTTGTTTGAAGCAGACGAGCAAAATCCAAAATGAACCGCGGCACATGCCTGCGATCAGGTGACGAAAATGGCGAAGCCACGAAACGCTCAGGCGGCAGGCGGACCGCGAGACGCGGGAACCAGCGGCGGTCCCGACGCGAAAAGAAGCTGGTACGATTCAGGTAAGACGTGTTGCGCGCGGATGGCAAGCGCCATGGCCGTGGCCGGCGCCGGGACATCGATGTGGAAGGCGATCGACGCCGTGACGTCCCAGTGGTCGGTGAGGAGCTTGATCAGCCGCGGCGTGTTCTTCGGCTCGCTGCTTTCAGTTTCTTCGGGCGCCTGCGGGGCGAGCGACGCGCTGAATTCATAGCGCGCGGGAGCGGACTCCGTGGCGCGCTCTTCGATCACGTGAACGATCTGCGCCAGCGGCGCGGCAGCGCCCAGCAGGCCCAGAACGAACAGAATTGATCGATTGCGCCAGTTCCGCTTCATCGGCTACTTCTTTTCCTCTTTCTTCGCCTCAACCGGATTGATCGTGTCGATCGCGCTGCGCCGGAAGCGCATCTTTACGTCTTTCTTCGGATCGACCAGCAGCACGACTTCGTCGCCTTCGACTTCAACCACGGTGCCGTGCAGGCCGCCGATGGTGATGACCTTGTCCTTTGCTTTCACCGCGCCGAGCAGCTGTTCTTTTTCCTTACGTCGCTTGCTCTCCGGGCGGATGAAGAACAGGTAGAAGATGATCATCAGCGGCAGGAACGTGATGAGCATCTGCATGAGCTGCTCGCCGCCGCTGGGAGCTGCCGTAGCCGCGCCGCCTGATGAACCTGCTGCTTGTGCGAGAACAAAGAGATGGTCGAGCACTGACGGGAAACCTCGATTCATTGATCTGCCGTACCCGATTGGAAGCGCGCGAGAAACTCGCCAGAAAACGCCGCCAGCCGGCCCTCTTCGATGGCCTTTCTGATGTCCTGCATGAGTTGAAGGTAGAAGGCCACGTTATGAAGGCTCATCAGAATAGCCGCGTTCATCTCGCGGGCAAGAAACAAATGACGCAGATATGCGCGCGAAAACGTGCGGCACGTGTAGCACGAACAGTGCGGGTCGAGCGGCAATGAAGAAGTGCCGTGGCGCGAGTTCTTGATCCGCACCGTCCCCGTCGCCGTGAACGCCAGACCGTTGCGGCCGTTGCGCGTCGGAATCGTGCAGTCGAACAGGTCGATGCCGTGCGCGACTGCGAGCAGAATGTCTTCCGGCGTGCCCATCCCCATCAGGTAGCGCGGACGGTCTGCGGGCATCTTCGGCGCCGTGTATGTGATGCCGCGGTGTGTGTCCTCGATCGTCTCGCCCACGCAGAAACCGCCGAGCGCCAGCCCCGGGAACGGAATCGCCGCGGTAGCATCGAGCGAGCGCTGCCGCTCCTTTTCCACGAATCCGCCCTGCACGATGCCGAAGAAGTTGACGTCCTTTGGATTTACTTTCTCGACATGCTTCCACGAGCGCTCGGCCCAGCGGATGCTGCGGTCCACCGCGTTCGTCAGCTCCTGCGGCGTGCATGGATACGGCGGGCACTCGTCGAGCACCATGGCCATGTCGGGCGCGAGCGCGCACTCGATGTCCACGACGGCCTCTGGCGAAAACAGCCGCAACGAACCGTCCACGGCGTTGGCGAAGAGCGCGCCCTCGTCGGTGATTTTGCGCAAGCCCGGCAGCGAGAAAATCTGAAAACCTCCCGAGTCCGTCAGGATCGGGCGCGGCCAGCCGCAGAACTTATGCAGCCCGCCCATGCGCCGGACGAGTTCCTCGCCCGGACGCCAGGCGAGGTGGAACGCGTTCATCAGCATCACCTGCGCGCCGATGTCCATAAGCTGCTGTGGCAGGATGCCTTTCACATCGCCGAGCGTGCCGACGGTCATGAAGTTCGGCGTCTCGATCTGCCCGTGAGCCGTGGTGATGACTGCGCGGCGGGCGAGGCCGTCTGTTGAGCGGAGCTGGTACGTCAGCATGAAAGGTGAACGACCTCTAGTAAGTAATCTGAAACGATCCTACTTCTTCTCTTCCTTCGCCGCGGCGAGTGACAGAACCTCCGCGTCCGTCAGCGCGCGGTTGTAGATCCGGACCTCGTCGAGCTTGCCCACGAACGGGCCGTAGTTCTGATGATCGCCGAATTGATGAGTGGGATGGACCGTCATCGCTGAGGTCAGTCCCGTCTTCACCTGTTTGCCGTTGAGATAGAGTTTCGGCTGATGCTTGTCGTACACGAGCGTGATGTGCACCCAGCGCTTGATCACCACAGGATAAACCAGCACAGCAGGCATGTAGCTGTGACTATGCTCGTAGACGCTGACGCCGTTGGTGCCGACTGAAAGTCCCGCGGTTGCATGCCCGTCTCCAAACGTGACGGCGCCCTGAACGGGAAAGATTGCGTAGCGTTGACCCGCTGTGCCCGTAATTTCGGTGTTCGCTTCGGCCGCCTCGTTGCGCTCGGCTTCCGGCAGCACCCACGCCGCGATCGAAAACGTGTTCGTCACGTCTTTGAACGGCGTCCCGATCTTCAGATGGTCCCCTTCCGCCGCAAGGGCGAGCGAACGCTGATTCCCAAACGGGACGGGCGGCACCTGCTCCGACAGCTTCGCTCCGACGAGTGCCGCGCTTGCATCCTTTGGAAACTCCGCCGCGACCTTGCCGTCCGCTTCGGCTTCGAAGCGCCAATGCGCGAGCAGCCCGTCTGAGAGCGACGCCAGCGGCGGATCAGAAGAGACATGCAGCTTCGGCAATGCGTGAAGCTCGCGCAGCTTTCGCTGCTCCGCCTTGGCCCGGAAGACAATGAACGCGTTGGCGTATTTGTCGATGAACTCCTGCAGCAGTTTGATGCGCCCCTCAACGTCGTCCTCGGCGAGACCCGCGAACTTCATCACCTTGTCGAACTCGGCCTCCGCTTCCTTCTCGAACGCCGCGGCGGCGGCTGCTGCATTCTTGTCCGGCGGCGGATCCTTCGGCTCTGGGAGCGGCGCCGGCTGCGTGATCTTCTCGAGCTTCGGCGGATCATTTTTCCCGGCAGGACTTCCGCCTTTCGGAGTCTCCACGTTTGCGGCCGGCGTCTTTCCTAGAGGCGTCTTCGCTGTCTGGCCCTGTTCGGGCGGTTTCGGTTTGCTGCCCCCGCGCGTCGCCAGGAACGCACCGGCTCCACCCACAACCAGCAGCACGACCACCACGATCACGATTCCGTTGGAGCCCCCTTCGGCGCGCGCGTGGCCGAGAGCGTGGCCTGTCTTGCGGACCGCTTCGACGCTTTTCTTCGATCCGGTTGCAGCCGCGGCGACCGGGACGATCTTCGCACTCGACTTTCGCGCGCCAACGCCCGTCGCCGCCCGGCCGGCTGCGGCGCGGCATTTTGCGCAGACGACTTGGCCGCCGGCCTGCGCCTTCTGGACGTCGTCCTCGTCGATGCGGAAACCGCATGTGTCGCAATAAAGAATTTGCACGCGACAATCCTTATAGACGTGTCTTCAACTCGACGCGCCGCCCTGTCTTTCCCGACTCCAGTCCCGCCAGCATGATCTCAGTGATGTGCCGCGCCATCTTCGCCGACTCAAACGGCGGCAGCGTGTTCGTTCTGATCGCTTCAACCCACTGCGTGTGCGGATCCTTGTACGGATAGCGGCAGGGAACCTCGCGCTGCTTCGCCGGAACGTCGTCGCCCTTCTTACTCGCCTGCTGGTATAGCATCAGCTTGGCGTCGAAGTAGCCGGAAAAATCCACGCGGCCGAGCGTTCCGTGAATGCCCAGGCGTCCGGTGCGCGCTCCGTCGCACCAGCCGGTCTCCGCTGAAGCGATCGCGCCGCTGGCGAACTGGATAATCAGCGTGGCGGTATCTTCGACCTCGCTGGGTTTATCGAGGATCGCGGTCATGCCCATCACCGAACGCGCTTCGCCCAGCACCGCGACGAGCCGCGCGATCGCGTACACGCCCATGTCGAAGAGCGCCCCGACGGCGGCCTCGCCGGCTTCGAAGAACCAGAGTTTTTCGCCGGGTTTCGGCGGCGGCTCGTTGAGCAGATCCCGAATGCCCGCGTAGTAAACTTCAGGGCCGCCGTGGCTGAAGCGGCAGTGCCCGCCGGAGATTTTTCCGAGCAACCCTTCTGCAATCAGCTCGTTGATCGTCAGGATCGCGGGAAACGTGAGCTGCGGAAGGCAGTACGTGATCTGCTTCGATTCTTCGGCCGCTTTGACGAAGCGGTCGGCTTCTTTGAGCGTCGGCGCGAGCGGCTTCTGCATCAAAACGTGTTTCCCGGCCTTGAGCGCCGCGATGCCCCAATCGACGTGATGCGGATGCGGCGTGGCGACGATGACGGCGTTGATCTCGGGATCGTCGATCACCGCCTGGTAATCGGTCACGATCTTTCCGCCGTGGCGTTTGGAGAGCACCTGCAGCCGCGAGACTTTGCGGCCGGCGAGTGTATGGATCTCGACGCCAGGGATTTTTTCGAGCTGCGGCAGATGCATCTTCGCCGCGATGCCGCCGGCGCCGATGATGCCGACGCGAATGGGCGCGACGTTGCGGGCGGACGGGATTTTTCGAGACGAACCGCGTGCCATGTTAAGCCTCCGGGGTGACGGGTACGACGGAGAAGCCAGGAGCCAGAATCCGGAATTCAGGAGCCAGTAGCTAGAACAGGCTACTCACAACACGGCTCCGTTGGAAATTCTCAATTTGTGGATCTGCTTACATAGCCCTGTCACCTTGGTTGCGAATCTTCGCCGTTGTTCGTCCCGTAGGGACCGAATGATAATAGCCCGGCACTTCAGTGCCGGGGATGCGCGTTTTACAGAACCCCGCGTCCCGTAGGGACGCGATGAGCACGGCCCACGATGCGGCCCATAACAACGGCCGCTCCCGAACTCTTCATAGCGTCCCTACCGGGACGCGGAGACATCAGTTCGCCACGACCCGGCACTGAAGTGCCGGGCTATTGTCGGTTCGTCCCTACGGGACGGGTGACGCCGACTCTCAAAAGTACAACCGGCGCGCCCTGCTCTTAAGAAACTTCTATCCACCCTCGCTCTCTCCTCATCCCGCCATGGCCTCGGGAACACCTGTATTTTTCTGCACCAGTTGGGGTTCGTGGGAGTGATGGGAAGAATGGGAATGATGGACGCCGAGCGGCCTTTCGGATGTTGCCGTTGCCGATGCCGGTGCCGTTGCCGTGGCCGTTTCTGACCCCTCACCCCTCACCCCTCTCCCCTGCTGCAGTTCACGGCAATCTCGGAGGAACTCCTCGATCAGCTCCAGTTCAATCTGCTGCGGCGCCTGGTGGAAGACGACAGTGCACGCCCGGAAGTAGCGGTTGTAGTTCGGAAATCCGAGACTCTGCGCGAACACCACTCGGTTGAACTCCGGCTCGGTGCGCTCCTTCTTCAGCTTGTGCCAGACATCGCGCGCGCGAAGGTCGCCGGCCTTCTCCGCCCAATCTTCGCCGTGTTCACGCTGCAGGATCGCGCGAAGTTGCGGGCGCAGGACTTCCTTCAGCTTCGGCTTGACGCTTTCAACCTTGATCGTGTCCACGATCTCATGCGCCGCGAGGCCTGTCAGTTCTTTCGAGAACCGCGTCAGCGCGATGCGCGAGAGCCCCAGCGCCGCGCACACGCTCTGGATCGGGTCCCAGTAAACAGTGCGCTCCTTAGGCCGCAGCAGGCTGGGCGCGAGGCGCTCGTTGACCGTGCCGTGGAAGGAGAGCGAGTTCTGGATCGCGACATCGTCAGGCTCGGCATGCTCGATCTCGTAGCGGATTAGTTTTTCGACGCAGTTGATGAGGATGGTGATGGCGCGGCGGCGCTCGCGCGGCGCGTGCGGGATGTCTTCGACGATGGGGATGCCGGTGAGGATCTTCCACAGCGGCGAGTGGATTTCGCGGCGCTGCTGTTCATGGACCTCGCGCTCGTTTTGGAAAACGTCGGCCTCGGGATCGTCCGGGTGCGCGGCCTTCGTCTGATCGCGCTCGCGCTGCTGGCGCGCGCGGAGCAGGTACTCCCAGACGTAGCGCATCTGGGAGAGCTTCTGCAGACCTTGGGAAAACGCGGTCTCGATCGGGCGTTCAAGCTCGCTCTTGTCGATGTTGAAGAGCTTGCAGATTTCGGCGACGTCGTCAGGGTGGTGGTCCTGGCAGGTGAAGATGTACATGGAAGCCTCCTTTGATTGCGGATTGCGGATTTTCGACCGCAAACACGATTCATGAAGTTGCACGCGGCATCTGAGCCGCGCGCGTCAGCAAGCGGGTTTCGCTGTTGCTTGCCACCAGCTTTAGCTGGTGGTGTGGAGTTGCCTCCTTGCTCCATCAGCCGGCTTCAGCCGGCTTGCCTGGATCGCATGCGGCTTTAGCCGAAGCGTGCATGGGCTGAAGCCTTCGCGAACAATTGGAAGCCGGCTAAAGCCGGCTGACGGGGTCACAAAGCAGACTGAGACCACCCACTGAAGTGGGTGGCAAGCAACGGCATTGGAGAATCAAGGAAACGAGTGTGCGCGGATTCGCGCTGACGGTAGCTATAAGTCTGGCGAGAAGGTGCGGATGACGGCTGTAAACGATGCGTTCATAAGGTTTATTCCTCTACAGTAGCAATATATACTATGAGGCGGAGATCGTCAATAGAATCTTAGGAAAGTTTTTGGATTCAGTAAGTCTTGACGTTGACAGCAGATACGGCGCTCCAATCGTGCAAACTTTGGACACCCAGACGAAATATCCGGCTCACCGCACGCAATTGGATTGTTTGTCGTTGTTGCAAGAGATACTCTTCACACATGACGAAGGAGACCAAACAGCAGCCGCGAAAATCTTCCGCCATTTCGCGGGGGAACGTCCTTATCGTGGAAGATGACAAGGACACTGCGCAGACGTTGCTTGTTATTCTTGGAAACGCAGGCTACGGCGTTCGCAAGGTCTCGAGCCGCGATGCAGCGCTGCAGGTCCTTCTATCCAATTTGTATCAATGCATCCTGCTGGACTTCTACATGCCCGGCATGCCTGCCGAGGAATTCGTGGCCGCGCTGCAGACAGCGCACCCTATCGCAAAGGTCGTTCTGATTACTGCCGCGAGCGAAGTAGAAACCGCTGCCAAGCGACTGGGCATCCCGCATTACCTGGGCAAGCCGTTCGAACCCGAGGCGCTGTTGAACATGGTTGAAAAGGCTTGCAAGGCGTAAGCGACTGCTGCAAGACCAGCCGAGCGCCAATCGGCGCAAGATTAAATCTTCATATCGAACAGTTCCAAAGCCAGCCGCTTGATTTCGGGGCGCTCCTTCGGATCGATGCCGGCCTTGAATGGCAGGGACTTGGAGTCAGCGACGCTGGCCGCGAGTTTCGCTACTGCGGTCACCAATATGGAGAGCTGTTCGGCGCTGACCGTAGAAAGATTGTCGTGCGGTCCGTGGTGCTGCCAGCGGATGCCGGCGAAGT
>Ga0196964_10000586_pt1 | contig 21088 bp, 28 predicted proteins | sample S1_10metaG_FD_148615 | JGI IMG/M metagenome (GOLD analysis project Ga0196964, IMG submission 148615) | Soil microbial communities from Anza Borrego desert, Southern California, United States - S1_10 | ecosystem: Environmental > Terrestrial > Soil > Desert | place: USA: California | collected... | reverse complement strand
AATGCGTTCGGGGGGAATGTCTGCCTTGTCCTTGCATTCTTTGGTGATCGCGGCGGCGGTGCCTTTTGCGTTCGCTTCGAACGCGTCGGCGACGGCGACGATCTTGACGTTGCCACCAGCCTTCACGCAGTCAACGGCAGCGCCGCGTCCGCGTCCGCCGGCGCCGATCAGCGCGACTCTGATGAGGTCGTTTCCGGCCGCGTGCGCCTTGCTGGCGATGCTGACCGCAACCGCGGCAGCCGTGGCTGCTGCACCGGATGTCTTCAGAAAGTCACGCCGATTTGAATCCTGTTTCTGCATCGTCCGCTCCTCCGTTGAGCCCTTGGGCAATAGGTTTGGCGCTCTGCGTTCAAGTCATTCCGCCGCAGGAAGTGAGGCTTTCAATCAGTGCGCACAAAGCTTGTAATGACCGACCCGTACACATACACCCTTCTGCCTTTCATGTTGAGCGAAATTCCAGCGGACTCGACATTTATTCCGCTTCGTTTTCAGCTCGCATTCACGATTCCCAGCCCGCCAGAACGCCGCATGTTCCGTCTATTTTGTCCACAAACGCACATTGAGCGAACCTGGGACCGCCGGCGTCCCGCCGACCCGAACCGTTGCCAAGTCGTTTCACTACGTTAATTACCGCAATCGCATCCCGCCCGAGCGTCAAACCCATCCGTTTTCAGGCTCGGCCCGCAAAGCTGTAAAAAATTGCACACGTGCACACTTATTGCTCTTTAACTTGGCATCTTAGCGTCTTTGCGTGAGCTTTCAGATAACCGAACTCATCCCTAATAAAGGACGAGTCTGCTGACGTTTTATTGCGTGGAATGTTTGAAAAATCGCATCTTTCATGCGGTATGAAGCGCTTCCAATTCTCACTTCGCGAATTGTTACTTAGCGTGCTCTTCATTGGTTTCGTGTTCTGTCCGTTTCGGTGGACGATCATTCCCGAATGGAAGGCACGCGTGATCGATACAAACGATCAGCCCGTTCAAGGGATATGGGTGTGGGACCGGCAAACGGACGCGAATGGAGAATGCGTCTTTGAGCCACAAACGCGACGTCTGAATTTACTCCAATACTTATTTAGGAGATGTGTTGTACGGGAGTCGTGAAATGCCAAGGTATACGACGATGTTCTTTTGGTTGAGATTACGTTCGCCGCAGGAATGGCCGAACAAAGAGATTCCGTATTCCCTGGTTTCGAAGAAGAACAACCTCTGCGTCATGCGGGTGGACCGCAAGTGGCTGAAGTAATCAACACCTCTGGCCGCATGAAAGGGCGACAAGCCATTGTCAGGGGGTAAGCGCGGAGACGGGAGCCTGCAAAGCTGTTCACCAATCCGCACTCCGAAATCCGCAATACGAAATGTGAGCCGTTCTTTGCGCCTTCGCGTCTTTGCGTGAGATTTACCCCGCCTCGCGAGATAAAAAATCCGCTGACCTGCTTGCAACTAAAACCGGATGCGTATAATACCGAACTCTGACAGCCGCGGCGAGCCGTAAGAAAGAATCGCCGCCACACCGCTGTTGCCCTGTCGTCCAATGGTAGGACACCAGACTCTGACTCTGGGTATCTTGGTTCGAATCCAGGCGGGGCAACCATCAAAATCTCATAGGTACATAGGCGAAACGGACTCATGCAGTCCGTTTTTTTGTTGTTGCCTTGGGTAACTTTCGCGGGTAACTTTGGGTAACCTTCTGGAGGGTAACCTATGCCGCGCATCCGAAAGCTTGTCTCGCCTCAACTCAAGGGCGAAGTTTATCTAGCCCGCATCAAGCACCCGGTTCTTAAGCGCACAGTCTGTTTTTCTTTCGGCACTGCTTCCGAAGCAACTGCCAACCTGAACGCGTTCCACCGGATTTGGATGAATCCGGATTTGTGGCTGAACCCGCCACCGCCACCAGAGACGCCGCAGAAGGTTTATCAGCAGTGGCTAGGGAAGGGGAATGTAGTCACGCTGAAAGGCGGCATCCCAAAGAAGCAGGGCAAGCCGCTTAAGACTGGCGGCGATGAGGTGGCGCGGCTTGAGTCCGAGAACGACGGGCTGCGGCTGAAGTTGGCAGAGGCATACAAAATCATTGAAGAGCAGGGCCGCGAGCTGGAACACTGGCGCGGGAAAAAGACAACGAAGGGACCGGCGCTAACGTTGGAGAAGGCGCGGGAAAAGTTCATGAAGGACTACCGAGCTGGACTGCTGAGCCGCGAGCCGGGCAAGATTCCCGATGCAGACGCCATTAAAAACATTGAATGGGATTTAATTCGCCTGTGCGAGCGTTTCGACAACAACACGCCTTGCGACATGTTCGACACGCCGGAAGGTGCGAAGCTTCTTAACGATTGGATTCACAGCTTGAAGAATGCCAGGGGCGAAACCATCAGCCCTACGCGCCGGATGCAGATACGCGTCTACGCGCTGAAGATGCTTGAACACGCGGGCGCGAATCCAGACCGCAAGGCAGTAGCGCGACCGAACACAAGCGAATCGAGCAAAGTCAATGACACGACAAAGAAGGGGAACGGAGTCATTACCTATCTGACGCAAGAAGAGGCGGGCAAGGTTGCCGATAAGCTGCCGCAGCCGTGGGCGGATTTGTTCCGCGTGCAATGCGCGCTTGGCTTGCGACCGGATGAATGCATTACGCTGCACCGAAACAATTTCTCCAAAGACCTGTCAAAGCTGACGCTGGCTCCGCTTGTGTTTGAAGACCGCTACGGCGCACGCGTGACGTTGACCCTGAAGACAGGGCCGCGAGACATTCCAGTACCGGCAGACACGCGAGGAATCATCAAGGCGCGGCTGAAAAAGAATGCCGTGGTGTTCCCCTGCGTGGACGGCACAGCTTGGAACGATCCGAAGGAATACAACCGCCAGTACAAAGCGGCGCTTAAGAAGGCAGCAAAGGCGGCACGCATCAAGAAGACAATGGATTCCCGCATTGCACGCCGATCCTGCGCAAGCTGGCTGATGCAGGCGAACTATAGCGCGGACAAGGTGGCAAAGCTGATGGGCAACTCTCCAGAGATGATCTTGAAGCACTACGGCGACCCCGACGTGATGAGCATGGACTTGGCGAAAGCGGAGGTTTGAAGGCCAGCCCCCTACGGTGGGACTTTCGTACTGTTTTCTGATTTAACTTGAGTTCTGATGAGTTCGACCAAGTGCCAGAATCCAGTAAGTGGCGGCGATATTGATACTTTTCTTCCGCCATCCAACAACAGAACAATTTCTTGAAGATGATCAAAGGGTACCTTGCAACGCACAATTTCCTTCCATCGAACAAATGATGTTGTTAGAAGGCCTCTAATGTACAAGCCCTCAACAGTCACCTCGACGCGATAAACGATACCATTCAATGCAGCGACGATCATAGCAAGTAAAGCGCAATTAAGGCTTATCACTTGCCATGTTGGGATAGCTCCGTACATTTGATTTAAAACAACCAACATATAACCAAACAATAGGACACAGCAGGAAAGCGCGAGACGCACCAACCATGGTCGCTGGAAACGAGCGCCATTGCTTAAAGATTGTGCATCACGGCGTAACCAAAGGGCGTATAGTAACGCGCCGAGTATTATGAGCAGCTCAAATAGCATCCAAACGTCAGGCGCTCCCGAGCCGCTGCAGCCGCTTATCGCGCAGACTTGATTAGGCGGCGTACGGCTTCACCGCGTGTGCATTTCCATTTACGGCAAAGCTTGTCGAGCGCGTCTAGACTGTCCTGGTCCACGCGCACACATAGCGTTTTATCGACCTTCGGTTTGAACCGTACCCTCTCTTTCGTCATGCCTGCAAAGTAGCCCACAAAGCGCATGCGTTCCATTCCAAAAGCGCAACACAATGGCATTGCAAATGTATTGCTTTTGTATTGCAATTACACGAGGCGTGAATATGCTTCTCTGCAACTTTTGGGGAGGGCTTCAGAATGACGAGTAAAAAGAGCCTAGTTCAGCGAATCGGTTCAGCCTGGAAGAAGAGTCAAACATTGGCAGTCCGGTTAGATCAGGATGCCGATGCACGTTTAGAACTAATCTGTCAACGTTGGCAGTGTTCTCGGGGCGAGGTGATTCGTCGTTTAATTCGGCAGGTGTCTTAACTAGTTGCGGCGCATTGGGCTGGAACCCCTTTGCGCCGCTGGTTTGAACGTTACCCGGTTAGGCATCGTTCGCGCACATCATAGCGCGGCGCTGCCCTTTATCAAGAGGGAGGCGATATGGGAACATGCAAGGGAATACGCTCGCCAGAGGCGCGGGCAAATCAAGCAAAGGCAATGGCGGCGATGATGGCAAGGCGCGTGAAAGCGCGTGAAGAGTTTGACGCTGAAGTGGAGCGCGTGAAGCGGCTTTCAATGAATGAGCTGGTTGCAGAAATTCGGGGGCTCTCCTACGCGTGTGCCGTTGCAGCGCTGACGCGTGAAGCCGGACACGAGGTTGTAACGCTTGCTGTAACGGGTGGGGTTGCGGGCGGAGAGACGGCGCTTTGTTGCTTCCAAACCGCAGCGCAATATCTTGCAACCAGGTCAAGCACCTATGTTCCAAAGCCGCATTGGATGGATGAATGGAAGGAGTTACGCGGATGCGATCTGCCAAGTTACCACGTAAAACGAAGTATAGAGCGCTTGACGCATCGGGCACACATTCATATTGCAGAGATTGAAGAGCGCACAAAGGCTTTCCTGGCCGTTGTTATGAACGAGAATGGAAGCGCCCACTACGCGGCTGGAAGCCAAACGCTATTCACTTCCGGACTTCTTGCCGCGATGCGTTCGAAGTGGGTGCCGACTGGTGAAGTCCGCAGGATTGAAACCGCCAAGCAGTGCAACGAACGCAAGGCGACGGAGCGCGAGCTGGACGAAGAGCCAGCAGAAGAGCCCGAGCCAATCCGCGACACGGCAGGCGCAACCGTGAATCTGGAAGCGGCGACGGAGACGAAGTGCAAGCACGACTTCTTGCTCGGGCATCGTGGCAGGTATTGGTGGTGCCGGAAGTGCGGCGACAAGAAGCCGATTGACGAATAAACTGACGAGCACGCCGGGGGCACCGCGACGGCGGGCGGCTTCTCCGAGCCGCAGCCCCCGGCACTACAAATCGGAGAACTGGTTGCACGCTGCAACCGGTTAAACGCGAAACGGAGAATCGCGCAGTATGAATGCAGACGAAATCCAGCATTATCTTTATCAAGTTTATCCGCCATTTCTCCTGCGTGAAAAGCTCGCACAAAAGGCCCGCGAACAATCTATGACCGCAGACCGATTCGATGCGCTTATGTGTGAATATTGGATTGGGTACTTAGAAAAGGTTCAGGCCCCGTCAATTTCAGGTGCTGCGCAGAAGCTTAGACAGGCTGGCCTTGAAGCGACTGTGCTGCGGGCGCTTACGCAACACTTGGAAGAGGTTGCCGCTGGCGCTGTTGCATTTGATGACGTTGACGAAGAGGCGAAAGAAACCGAATTTTTGACGCAGCTGCAATCGGAGTTCATTCAGCGGGCACGCGAAAGCGCATTGCAGATTCTTTCCGATCCAAAGCTGCGCAGAATCGAAGGTGTAGAATATGGACGACTAAAGAACGCTATCTGTGAAGCGTGCGACCATCTGCAAGAGCACGGGCGAAAGGATTTGGCACTATCAAAAGAAATCAAGCGGGCGGCAGAGCTGATTTCTAGTGCGGCTGATGTGCCGGACGAACCCCCGGAAAAGGATGCGCCTGGGCAAGGAACGTTTTTTGAAAGCGAGGCGCCAAAGGTGCCAGAATGTCCGGATGGAATCGGCCCTGTGTTTCATCAGCAATATACCGAAAGGCTTAGAAAACTTCCTTTGGCTGCGGTGCTTACGCGATCCACGTTTGAAGAGGACGACGGCGACGATTCCGTAAAGTCTGGATGGCTTGCCGGGATCGCAGAGCAGGGATTTATCAAGCACAACGATAAAAAAGGGCGTGGCAGCGCGTACGTTAAGATCAAAAACTTTTAAAACCTACATTCCACCATATTCTTCAACATTTAGAACCAATGATTAACCACATTCTTAATAGTTCAATTCCCCTTGAAAGGGGTTTGAACTATGTCTCGCTATCTCACACCCGCCGAAGTTGACGAATTGCTGAAGCTGCCGAGAGGCAAGGCAAAGCGGCTGGCACGACGCGGTAAACTCCCTGCCGTCACGCTACCAGATGGAACAATCCGCTTCGACTGCGAGAAGCTAACAGCCTTTCTTAATGCGGCAGGCGTTGGAGGTGCGAAATGAGCTTTCGCACTGTCTGGCACATTACCGACGCGAAAGGCCGGACGCATCAAGCAAAAACAGAAGACGCCTATCACGCCACCGTTCAGCGGCTGCGGGCTGAGCTGGGAGAAGACGCCGAGCTTGAGATTTTCGCCACCGTGGACATTGAGACGCCGGAGCGCATGGGCTCAATCATGGGCCGCGTTCTGAATGAAGCGCAGGCAGCGCGGGAAGGCGGCGCGGAATGAGTAACGCCGACTGGAGGACTCGCGGACACAACTCCGAATCCACCGATGCATACAGCGCAAGCGAACGAAACGAGCTGACCGCGCTTTTTAACCAGCATTCCGAAGAGCATGAGCGGGCAATCGTTTTGGGGGTGCTTGAAAATGCAGAAAACCTTAAAGCGGCGCACAACATTTTTACGCGTGTCCACGGTGAGCACTTCTATCTAGAAAAGTACCGGCTGATCTACGTCAACCTGATGATTTTCTTTCAGGACAACGGCAGAGTGCCGGATGAAAACCTTTTAATTGAGCAAGGGAAATACATAGCTCCGCCTGGACCGGATGGTTCAGCAGGCTGGGAGCATGACGGTTGGAAGCAATTTGGCTGCGATGAACTCGCACACCAGCTATACGGACAGGCTGCGCTGTCGAGTGTTTCGGTCTGCATCGATCAACACATTGACGGCATCCTGCGCTATGCCGAATTGCGGCAGACTTCCCGCGAGCTGTACGAATGCCAGAAGCTTGTGAGGAACGGAAGTTCAAGCGATGACTTCCTTGAGATGATAGAGCAGCTTCAGGACAAGCTTGCGACTATCGCGGGAAGGCGCACGGCGGCAGGACAGGACAATGCATTGCAGCCGCTTTCGCTGGCGCTGACGCACCCAGAAATCCTGAACCCTATACCGAAGATTTCCACCGGCTTCCCTGCGCTGGATGACGCGCTGAGCGGCGGACTAACACCCGGCGGACTGACATACCTAGCGGCGCGCACGTCAGACGGAAAAAGCACGCTTCTGCGAAACATGTTTCTCCGAATGGGACAGAACGGCATCAGCACGGTTCTAGACACGCTTGAGGACGGCATACCCGAATCAGTCCGCAAGCTGCTCTCCATCGCTTCAGGCGTGCCTACGTCGCAAATACTGGCTTACCAGCATGCAGAGCAGGACGGCGGACCTACTGCCGACGAACGCCGGCGGATTCGAGAGGCTCAAGAGGCGCTTGCGGCATTGCCTTTGATGATTGACGGCTGCACAGACGACGTGAATAAGCTTTGCCGCAGAGTACGCGCAGCCGGATTGCAGGCAGTGCTTGTGGATCAGTCAAGCTGGCTTCGTGATGAAAAGAGCGAAACTGAGTACGACAGAGCACGCAATGTTAGCAGGGCACTGAAGAAACTCGCCAAAGAGCTTGGCATTGTGGTTGTCTGTGCCATTCAAGTAAATCGCACCGGCGCGAAAATCCAAAGCGATGACCTGGACGAAATCGGGCTGCATCATCTTCGGCAGTGTGGCGAGGAAGACGCCGATTGCGTGATGCTGATAAAGCGCGTGGAGCTGTTCGACGCGAGCGGAGCACCGCTTTCGCCGGGGCTCATGCATCTCGGCGTGGACAAGAACAGGCACGGCGCACGGTACACGCGCTGCAAGCTGACGTTCGACGGGCCACGCGGATTCATTGACACCTACGTTCCCGATTCAATGGAGGCTTGCGCTTGAAGCTTCCCATTGCCGAGATGCAACGCGCCTCGTCTTCAACGCCTGCTGTGTTCCTGCACATCATCAACACGGTGGCGCGGACTAGGAAGACGACGATCACAACGACCCGCAAGCGCATTGCTGAGGCAACGGGGCTTTCCTGCGTGAAAGCCATTTCAAAGGCAATGAAGACGCTTCGTGCATTGAAGCTGATTACCTATCGGACACGGCAGAAGGTTTCAGCCGATAGTACGCGTACGCGCTATTACGTCGTGACGCCACACAAGAGGGCGTTAAACGCCCTTCAGCAAAAATCGCTTTCAGACACAGAGGGGCGTCAAACGCCCTTCAGTGAAAAACGGTTAGCCACACAGAAGGGCGTTAAACACCCCTACTCTCTAAAGAGAGAGGAGGAAGCGGCTTTTCGCGTCCCGCTTCAGCCGCTCCCCGAAACGGATAACAGCAAAAACAACGCATTCCTGGACAGCTTGAAAGCTGCGGCAAAACGCCAGCAGCAGAGCAAGCACAACGACGGAGGACAATAGATGCGACCGCACTACATCAGCAAAGTTGAACGCTGGGGCATTGCGCAACGGCAGGCAGACGGGAGCTATGAGCCGCTAAGGGACTTTGAAGCTGGCTCAAGGGAAGAGGCAGAGGCAGAGCTTGCCAAACGTGGAGGCGACGGCTTGCGGCTGGCTCACTTCGAAATCGCCCTAAAGCGCTACCACCTGGACAGCATTCCGGCAGATAGCCCGTTTTGGAGGGAAAGTTAATGGAACTATTCGAACAGCAGGAAGCACCGCCGATCCTTGAATGCTGGGCCGTATGCATCCGCCGCAGCAATGGCGAGCTAGAGCTGCTTCCCGGCGGAATGTTCGACACGAAGGCGCACGCACAGGACTACGGCAGGCGCTGCAATGGCTGGTATCGAGACACAACGGCGCTTGTCGTGCCTGTCACGATTAACACCGCGACGGCTGAGGTTATTGCAAACATGGAGGCGAGCACATGCACCGCATCGTGATTCAGTGCGACAGGACCGGAACGATATCAACGCTGCCGGGGGAGTATGCCACGCCTGAGGACGCAAACGCGCAGGCGAACCATCGCACGATTGCATTCAAGCGCGTGAGAGTCGGAATACAGGCGTTGCCGGACGGGGCGGTGACGTGGCTTTTTGCGCGTTAGGGGAAAGGGCAAACCATGACAACGACACTCCGCACATGCAGCGACTGCGGCGACAGACCAGCACGAGCACGCGGGCGGCAATGCTGGGCGTGCTATCAGCGGCGACACAGGCAGGATAAGCAGCAGCAGGCGGCACAGGACGCCGCAGAGCTGGCTAAGAACCTGGACGCATTCCTTGCCATTTTCGACATTTCCCGCCTGGAATGGGCGAACTTTGTAATCGCAAAAAGAAATTCTGAATTTTCTACCCCGTGTGTGACACGTTCTGAACTTCCCGTCGTGTACAAGCGAACTGTGGCGAATGGAGGTACTGCAAATGAAGTCACGACAGAAGGCACCGGAACCGCTCATCAGTCCATCGGAACGGGCGGAACTAATTGCCAAACTCAAACAAAAAGCGTTTAGCGGCGATCCGGTAAGCGTATTTGCCCTGCTCACGCTATGCCGCAATAAACCGCTGAGCTTGGCATCCTTCCCCAACATCGACTGCTAGGAGAATTATTCATGCCCGCGAAAGACTTTGTTTATGACCATCACATTGTCAACCTTCTCTCCCCTGCTGCTGATGCGTTCGCCGGTGGCGTGGACACAGATGTCCTGTGTCTACGCAATTATCGCAGCGTGGCTGTTGTTGTTGCCACGGGCGCTATCGAGGACGCCGGAATCAGTAACCTCGTTACCGTGAAAGCCTGCACAGACACGAGCAAGACGGGCGCAACGGCAATGCCTTTCCGCTATCGCGTGTGCCGCTCAAGCGCAACGGTAGACACCTGGAGTGCGGGCGCTAACGCTGATGCGGCAGGCTACAACTTTGCCGCGAACAATCCGGTTGCCAACGCGATTTGGATTATCGAGTTCACCGCTGACGACGTGGGCGCCGCGCTGAACAATGCCGATTGCGCTTATGTCTCGATTGCCGAGACAGCCAACAAGACAATCACGGCGGGTATCGTCGCGATTTTGTCTAGCCCTCGCGAACCCCGCGCAACCCCGCGCACGGCGATTGCCGAGGACTAAGCGATGCCACACGCGGCGAAAGTACATCGGAGCAGTGGACAGCGGACTAAGCAGCAGGCACGCGCTGCTTATGAAGTGAAGCGTGATGCAGACCCACTGCTTAGCATGGCGAAAGAGATTCGAGGAAGCACGCGTTACAAGCGCTTCCGCCAGTGGTTCAAGCAGGCGCATCCGTTGTGTGTTGACCCGTTCGGGCATCATCAAGCTTCAGGCATCGTGACGCCTGCTGAAGAATGCCACCACATTGTACCGCTCATCGTCAGGCCGGACCTTGCATGCGATGAATGCAACTGCGCTGCGCTCTGCATCGCGTGCCATCGCAAGGTTGAAGCAATGGTTAAGGCTGGCGAACGCACTGAGCACCTTTTTCATAGGTAATGCACCATGAGGGGGAGGGCGGTTCACATCTTCCAGAAGTGCACCAATGCCGCCGAGCGCGCAGGCTTAGGCGAGTGAGCGCGATTCCGAAAGTAAAAAGTTGGAGCTGTACCAATGCCACGAACACCAAAGCCGACTGTGTTGAAAATCCTGGAAGGCAACCCCGGCAAGCGAAAGCTGAACGCCGCTGAGCCGAAGCTAAAAGCCGCTGCCCCCGATTGTCCCGTCTGGGTATCAGGCCCCGCTCGCCAGCACTGGCCGGAAATCGCGTCGCAGCTTGCCGAGATGGGCGTTTCAACGACTGCGGACAAAATCGCGCTAGGGCTGCTTGTGGACGCAATGGGGCAGTACATCGAAGCAAAGCGGGACGTTGAAGAGGCTGGGCTCACGTTCACGTCAGAAGGCACGGGCGCCGTGCATGTTCATCCATCGGTTTCGCTGATGCAGAACGCGTGGGAACGAATCGTGAAGGCGCTGCGGGAGTTCGGATTAACCCCGGCATCACGCACGAAAGTCCACGCAATCGTTGAGCAGAAGCAGGACGAGTTCGAACAGTTCATGCGGGCGCGGAATGGCTCATGTTGAAACGCATCAGAGAAATCTATTCAAGCGGTGTTCGCGCAATCAAGGATGCGTTGGCCGATGCGCAACCGAATCGCGAACGCAGCATTTATGAATCCCGCGGCATCGTTTGTCTTGAAACTGAAGCGCCAAAGTCGGTCAACCCCGAATCAAAGCTGGAAGGCGCGACCGATGAAAATTAACGATCCGCTTGTTCATCTTGCCGTACACGAAGCAGCGCACGCCGTGATTGTGATTGAGCAAAGCGGCGAACTGGCTTACACGTCGATTGACCGCACGAGCGGCACAGGCGAAACAAAATGGCGGCATCCCCCCGGCAACCACATGGGGACGCTGTGGCAGCGGCTAACCGTTGCGCTGGCCGGGCCATTGGGGCAGGCCATCTTTTCCAATGAAGTTCTCACGCTTGGGGAGCATTGGAATCAAGGCGACGCCAAACAGATTGCCGAACTGCTGAGCCAGCTTGACGGACGCATGACGTTGAGCCGGAGCGATATGTTTCAGAAGTGTAAGGATGAATTGGAAGACACGATTCATTATCACTTCAAGTCAATCTGCGACGTGGCGGGCGAGCTGCTTCTAAACAAATGCCTGCTTTCCGGAAAAGAAGTTAAGCGCATCTACACGCACAATCAATACGAGTCGATTACTGGAATCGAGCGCAATAAAAAACTGGCTCTTGCAGCAGAGCGCAGTGCCGAGCTTGCACAGCTTGAGGATTTGGCAGCGAGCCATCCGGCCATTTTCAAAGCAAACTATGAAAAAATTTTAGCGCAGTGCTGATGCACGCGCACTTTTGGGGAGGCTGTAAGCATGGGTTTGATTTCAAAGTTCTCCGATTGGCTGTCAGGCAAAACGGCGAGCGCCACGAAGTCTCTGGCGGCTTTTGCCAAAGCCGAGGCTGAAGGGAAGCAGTTCAGCGAAAAGGACACCGAGGCGCTACACCATGCGCTGATTGACTCGAACCGAACGCTTGAAGATTTCCGCGCAATGGTGGACGTGTTCCGCAAAGCCGACGCGCTGAAAAAGCAGGCGGGCACGCAGGCAGAAATTGATGCGCTCGCAAAACAGATGTGGGCAAAGGCTGCCGAACTGGCGGCGCTTCATCCTGAATACATGCGCCTGGTTCAGGAGCTTTGTGATCGTTCGAATGCGCTGCAAGCCGAACAGCGAAACTTAGCTTATCAGATTGAACAGCGCGAGAACGCACGGCGAAAGCTTGAATTGCTGCGCTTTGAGAATGCCGCGATTTTCGGCTTGGAGTTCACCGACCTTTCACGGCTAACGCTGACATGCATGGGAAGCACGCTGGAAGGCGAATCCGGCGCAGAGACGCAGGAAGTCCCGGCTGCAATCTTTGAACAGGAAGTAGCGCGGCGGAGTGAATTGCTTGACGCAGAAATGAAGCGGCGGCTGAGCGAATGGGAGAAAGCCTGGGCGAAGTGGAAGCACAACGCGTGCAGTTTCATCTCTGAGGAAGCCTACGCCAAGACGGTACCCCCGCCGTCCAGCACCATGCCGTCGTACCCGACATACGCCGACGTTCTCTCCCGGCTGAAAACGGCTTAAACCCATGACGCCACACGAAGCGAAATTCTTTCGCAAGCAGCTACGCAAGCGCGGGTTTGCGCTGACTGAATATCTCCGCCTTGTGAAGCGCGGAGAGGAACTGAACGCAGAAGTGAAGGCGATGACGGAAGCAGTGAAGCTGCGGCGGTTGACTGCCAGCGAACACGTCCGCCTGGATGAGCTTGTGAACGAAGCACAGAGAATAGCGGCAGCAATGGAACGGCTGCCGGGAATCGCAAAGGGAGGTGCGGGCAATGGCAAGTTTGAAGGAACAGATTGTAGCAGTCGGATTGAAACGCGAGGCGGTGAAAATTCCTGAATGGGAAACAGAGGTATTCATCCGCCGACTTGCCTGCGGCGAGCGGGAAGAGTTGACGGGCAAGTGCAAGCTGGCGAAAGAAACTAACGCACCTGTTGCCCTTGACCGCGAACTAGTTGCAATCTGCCTTTGCGATGAAAAGGGCGAGCGGCTTTTCAGCGCGGATGAACTGAAGGCGATTGACGGCTTAGTTCTAAAAACGCTTTTTGAACACGCACAGCGCGTCAACACGATCGGCGACTACGACAAAACGGAAGCGGCGTAAATGGCTGGCAAGTTCATTGATATCTCTGTCGTTGGAATCCCAGAGCTTCAGGCAAAGTTGAAGGCGCTGGGGATCAACACGCAGAATCGGCTTGTAAAGGCGGCGGCAAAGAAGGCAATGGCACCCGTACTCAGCAGAGCGAAGCAGTTAGTGCCGAAGCGTGAGCGCAATCTAGAGAAGTCGCTGAAGCTGGGCGTCTTTGGCAAAAAGGGCAAGGTAGGTGCTCGCGTGATGACGAGCGCGAAAGACTTCCCTGAAACGAATTACTACGCGGGCGCGGTGGAGTTTGGAACCTCGAAGATGCGGGCGCAACCTTATCTCCGTCCTGCGTTGCTGTCTCAGTCCTCAAAAGTTCTCAACACGTTCGGCAAGGAACTCGGAGCAGCGATTGAAAAGGAGGCTAGAAAGTAATGGCGTCAATTGCCGCTTTAGATGTTTCGTTAAGAGCCAACACGGGAGCACTCGAAAAAGGACTGCTGAGCGCAGAATTTTCGCTAAAGAAGTTTCAGGCCGCGGCGACGCGTGCGCAGCTTGGACAGAAAGATTTCAAGCAGTCCATTGGCGTTGTTGCGCAATCTCTGGGCGCACAAGGCAACGCAGCGGCTAGTCTCGCCAAGAACATGATGGAGATGGGGCCGAGTCTCGGACTCGTGGTTGGCGGATTCGAAATCTACAACCACGTTCAGAAGACGGCAGCAGAACACACTGCGAACATGGCTAAGCACACGGCGGACTATGCTAATGTCCTGAAAACCGTGGGGCGCCTAGTCGGCAAAGAGACTAACCCCGGAATGTTTTCTCAGGACGTTGTGTCTGTGATGGACTCTATCAGCGGCAAGCTGCAAGAGGTTCACCGGCAATTCGACGTTGCGAATAGTGACTGGTTCGAAAACGGCGAAAAGATGAAGGCGCTGACAGAACAGGCGAATCTGTACCGCGACGAATTAACAAAGCTGGCGCGAGTTCAAGAGCAGCTAGCGAAACTCGACGCCTCAAAGCTGCGCCTGGACTCATCTATGTTTGATTTAAAGATGAGTTCAAAGGGCAGCCCTATTGTTGAGCTTGAACGCGAAATTGATTTGATGAAGCCGTTCGTGACTAAGCTTCGCGAGCAGTTGGACGGCCTCAACGTTGGCAGCGCTGAGCACACTAAAATTCTTCAGGCTTGGCAATCTCACCAATTAAAGATTCTTCAGAACCAAGAAAAAATCGCAGAGCTGCAAGCAAAGGCTGCTGCCGACGCTCAGAAGGTAATCGACGATAACCACGCGAAGTGGATGAAGCACATGGAAGACGAGCTGGAAGCGCACAAGCGAGCACAGGACGAAATGAAGCGGGCGGGCGACGCGTTAACCAAGTCTTTGAGAACGCCTGCGGAGGTGCTTGAAGACGAACTGAAGCACATCGAAAACCTTCTAAATAACGGAGACATCACGCATGAAACGGCGCGGCGTGCGGTGGAACGGGCAGAGACGGATTTCAAGAAATCGACAGACCCGGTGAAGCGCGAAGGGCGGGCATTTGCAACGAACATAGCCGACGTTTCCAGTGTTGTCTTTGGGGACAGCAGCCAAGGCAAGTCTGCCGAAAAGCAGCAGATAGACGAAACCAAAAAGGCAAACAAGCTTCTTCTGGACATCAAAAACATCATCGCAGGAAAGAAACAAGCAACGGCAGTTTAAGGAGCGGCTATGGCGTACATAGAAACATCAAGCCTTATCAATGGCACGACGGCGACCGAAACAAGAAACGGACGAGAGATTACACAGGTTCTAATCGTTGCCGATGTTACTACCGCACCACATCAGCGCGTGATTACGGCGATGACCACGGCAGGGGTGCCACGTGTTGACGATCCGTATGCTGGTGATAGCAACTGTATTTGCGAAAGCGTTAATGCAATCCCGCTGGACGACCCGACAATCTTTCAAGTGACCTGCGTTTTCAAAGAGAAGCAGAAGGCCGAAGAGCAGTACACCGAGGACATTTCCGCTTCTGTACAGTCCGCCGAAACCACTACAGACGTTGACGGCGAGCTGCTTGCCGTGCGCCACAAGAAAAGAGCCGACCAGCCGCTATGGGACGTGCAGGTAGCAACAGTAGATATTCAGAAGCCACAGCTTCGACGCACGATTTCCCGCATTGAGAACACAGAACCTTTAACGCCTGAGTTCTACATCGGGAAGGTAAACGTCGCAGGCTGGCGCGGCTATCCGGCGCGGACGTGGTTAATGACGGACATAACCAGCAAAGAACGGGAAGACGGGCGCTTTGATGTTCAGTACGTCTTGGCGTATCAGGCTGACACGTGGGACAAGATTATTTGGTATCGCGATCCCGACACCGACAAAGTGCCGGTGGACGTTGTGCCCGGTGAAGGCGCAAAATATTACCAGCTTTACGAAGAGTGGGATTTTGGAGGCATTGGTCTATGAGCCTGGACAATGCAAAAGCGAACCGAGGAAACCCGCTCCAGCGGTGGACGTCCGGCGATCCCCTTAGCGCCGACCGCCTGAACGAGATGGTGGACTCTATCAATGACGAGGGCGTGGGCATAGACGGCGCACGCCAGCGGAACGGGCACGGCCCCGTGCGGATGCGCCAGTTTACCATAGTGTCCGTTGAACCGGATTACCTTGTGTGCAGAGAATGGGACGGCGTGGAGGAATACGGGCAAGTGCTGGTTGCCAAACCCTATTTGCTCCGCAATGCAATCACTGCCCGCAATGGCGTGAGCTACACCTACACCAACACCCAGACGCGCACAGCCGTACAAAGCAGCATCACGGAGACACAGGTGGTAATTCCGCGTTACGTTGAAGGGGACATTATCTATGCCGCTCGTGGCATTCAGGGCGGGATGGGAATGCCGGAAGACGTGAGCCATGACATACGCTGGATTGACTTGAACGTGGACGGCAGAGCGTGGGCGAAACAATGAGCGAACTACGCGTAGTAAAACAGGCAGAGTTTCAGGACTGGCTTAACAAAGCCATTGCCGAGAATGCAACGGAAACCGTTCTCATTGCCGAGACGGGCGCGACTTTCACCAGCAGCCCCTACAAGGGCGAGCCGATCCCGGCGCCGACAATGCGAAAGATGATTGCCAAGCGGATTGCGCCAAACGTCGTGGAACTGCTGCCGGACACATGGAGCTGGAGCGACACACCGCAACCCTGATGCGCCGTCAAATCCTGCACACCTGCGGCCATGCCTACGAGCACCGGCTTTACTGCTGCGCTCCGCAGGCTGAAACCAAGCTGGCAAAGCTGCCAAGCCTCGTGTGCCCCGATTGCAAGCAGCGTGAATACACGCGAGCCAGAGCCAAACACAATCCCTGTTGACCACGCCAGAAACACCCATTGCCGTTTCTGTGGGCCATCTGATATACTTGTGATTGGAGGTACTGCATTGTGAAAGCCATTCTTTTGATGGCAGACGGCTTTTCCAACAATAGGGACAACACAATAAGTGTACTGCGTTCCGGCGTGAACGTTGTCAACTTTGAATCTGGAAAGCCGCTGGTATATAGCGGCTGGCTCATAGTCTACGTACGCGCCGATCCCGGCGAAAGCGGCGAACAGATGTTTACGCTCAAAGTCGTGAAGCAATCGGGCGAAAGCTTTGGTGCTCCAGATATGAGTGGCAGCCTTATTGTACCTTCCTCTGACGGCATTGCTCAGGTGGGGATTCAGTTCGGTCTACAGTTTCCAGAGGTAGGACAATATAAGTTTATATTTGAAATTCCGGGAAAGTGCCACGATGCCTGGGCGGTTCTCCTAAAGGTAGAGCCCCCGACGGCGAGAGGGTGAGGATCGCATTATGGGGGTAATCGTTGATACTTTCGCGTGGGGAATGCTTCAAATGCAGCCGCAACTAGACAACAGTCTGCCACGCACTGCATCCATAAACGTTGGGGCGCAAGGTATACCAAGCGACAGCGAAGCGGTGACGCCTGATATGGCGCGCAAACGCGAAGCGATACGGCGCAGAATGCAAGGCATTTCTGATGGGCAAATTCGCGCAGCGTTAGCACGCGCTGACGCCTATCGCCAAGGGACCGATAACGGAGTAAGTTAACCAAAGATGCAGCCCGGCGACATTTTCTGGGCTGCCGTTCCGGTAGGGAGGCCGCCAAATTTAGAGCCGCATCCGGCGATTTTCTTTAAAGCGCTGGATGATGGAATCGTTATTTTTGGAGGAACCTCGCTAGTTCATCCAAACGAACGATTGCTTCACACCGTGGACTTTTCCCAAAGCTGCTACCGAACACTGCATTTTAGGGGCATCAACCGGCCTACCTATTTTTACTACCGGTTTTTTCAGCCGATTCCGATCGGTCAAATCCGCAGCGGAGTTTTGGATACGGTTGAGCTAGAAGACTTTGACGAGTTGCTTCGAGCGGTGGGATTGCTAGGGTAACTTTAAAGGGTAACCTATTCACCTAGGGAAAACCATTTCTCCTATGAAGAAAGCAGGCTAATCCAGACTTGACTCTGGGTATCTTGGTTCGAATCCAGGCGGGGCAACCAATTCTAAGCCAACTTCGCGTTCAAACTTCATGAAATGCTAGAGTAGCAATTCCAAAGACTCTACGTTCTCACGCGATCAAAAGTCAGGCGGGGAGCGCGGAACACCAAAATCTGATAGCCGCGCTGCCGCTTCTGGGCAATTCACTGAACCACCTGAAAGCGTGCGCAGCTTGCGCTCGTAAAATTTCAAGCGCTAATCCGGTGTATCCCTTCTTCGGATACCTGATGAGGGAACTTTATTCCATGCGAACGCTTGCTGTATTTGCCTGCCTGCTCGTCTGCTCAACTTACGCCGCGGACCGTCCGAACATACTGATCTGTGTTGCCGATGATGCGGGATTTCAGCATTTAAGCGCGTACGGCTGTAAATGGGTGAAAACGCCGGGCTTCGATCGCGTGGCGCGGGAGGGCTTGCTGTTTACGCGCGCGTACACGCCGAACGCCAAGTGCGCGCCGTCGCGATCGTGCATTCTCACCGGCCGCAATCCGTGGCAACTGGAGGAGGCCGCCAATCACTGGTGTCACTTTCCAGCAAAGTTCAAGACGTATCCCGAAGTGCTGAAAGAAAACGGCTGGTTTGTGGGAAAGACGGGCAAAGGCTGGGGACCGGGCATCGCCGTGGATGCACAGGGAAAACCGCGTTCGCTCACAGGCGTGGATTTCGACAGCAAGCGCACCGAGGCACCCACGCGGCAGATCGCGGCGATGGACTACGCTGAGAACTTTTCCGACTTTCTGAATGCGGCCCCAAAAGACAAGCCCTGGTACTTCTGGTACGGCTGCTACGAACCGCACCGTGGCTACGAGTTCGGATCGGGCATCGCCAAGGGCGGAAAAAAGCTCGGCGATATCGATTCTGTTCCCGCTTTCTGGCCTGACAACGAGGCCGTACGCACAGATATGCTCGACTATGGTTTTGAAATCGAGCACTTTGACAAGCATCTGCTGCGCATGCTGCAACTGCTTGAGAAGAACGGCCAGCTCGACAACACGCTGATCGTCGTCACCAGCGACAACGGCATGCCTTTTCCGCGCGTGAAGGGGCAGGAATATGAAATGTCGAATCATCTGCCGCTTGCGATCATGTGGAAGAACGGCATCAAGAATCCGGGCCGGAAAGTTGATGACTACGTCAGCTTCATCGACCTTGCTCCGACCTTCCTCGAGCTGGCTGGATTGAAGTGGGAGCAGACGGGAATGCAGCCCTCGCCCGGCCGCAGCCTGCTCGATATTTTCAGCTCCGAAAAAAGCGGCCGCGTGACGGATTCACGCGACTACGTTCTGATCGGCAAGGAACGGCACGACATCGGCCGGCCCAACGATGCGGGTTATCCGATCCGCGGCATCGTCAAAGATGGCTTTATGTATCTGCACAATTTCGAAGTGGACCGCTGGCCGGGCGGAAATCCGTCCACGGGGTACCTCAATTGTGACGGCGGTCCCACGAAGACTGAAGTGTTGAAAACGCGCGGGCAGGAAAAAATCGAACGCTTCTGGCAGCTCAATTTCGGCAAGCGCCCGCAGGAAGAATTTTACGATATCAGCAAAGATGCCGACTGCGTTAACAATCTCGCCGAAGACACGCAATTCGCGGCGCGCAAGCAGGCGCTGAAGGAGCAGCTCTTTAATGAGCTGAAAGCGCAGGAAGACCCGCGCATGTTCGGCAAAGGCAGCGTCTTCGACGAATATCCTTATGCCGACAAACAGCACCGCAACTACTACGAGCGTTTCCTGAAAGGCGACAAACTCAAGGCGGGATGGATCAATCCGAGCGACATCGACAACCGCGGCGATTAGCAGGTTACTTCTTTGCCGGAGCGGGCGGGGGCAGCGACGCCTTTACTTGAGCCCACTTCGGATTGGCTTCGGCTTCCCAGACTTTGAGATCGTCGAACCAGGCGTTCTCGCCGCCGCTGATGAATTCGAAGCGGTCTTTATCCTGCGCCACGCCTTCGTTCTCTCCGAAGATGATGACCTTGGCTTCGGGAATCTGCAACACGGCTTCCTTGTCAAAGATTTCGACCAGCAGCGTGTACCATTTGCTGGAATCTAATTTAATTTTCTGCTCAGCCATGTTCTGACCCTTGGTCGTCGGGCCCATTCCGGACATGCGTTTGAGCGACACGCCGTTGGTATTGATCATGGCGCGGAAGATGTGTTCCTTGGCTTTGCCATTATCAAGACTCAGCCCCTGCCACTTCGAATTACCGACTTTAAAGCGGCACTGCATGATCAGATTCTTCGACGGCAGCTTTGACGACATGGCCGGATGATGCCCGTCTTCTTTCTGCTCGCTGATCTTCAGTTCGCCGTCGACGACTTCAAACTTTCCTTTGTAAATGTACCAGCCGCCGGGATTGCCCTTCGTGACCGAGGCCTGGTCTTTGAAGGATTCTTCCTTCAGAAGTTTGCCGCGCGTAGTCATCAGTGTTGGCGGATCAGCCGTCTCAGCGGCGGAAGCAACGACCGAGACGAGCGAGGCAAGCAGAACAAGCGCGCGCATGATTGGGTGATCCTTTGTAAATAGACTTTGAAATGACATACACAGCCCGATGCAGATTGGCAGCGTATTTCTGGCCGGCAGCGTTGACCGGTTCGCGGGAAGGGTGATAGGCTTTAGTGCATGAGCCCGCCACAATGGTTATCTGGTCTTCTTGGCATCTTGGCGGTTCAATCAAAACCTCACATCAACGGCTCGGCAAGCTTCAGACCTCGCGGCGCGCGCTGGTAGACCGGATTCAGGGGCGCTTTGGAGACAAACAAAGTGAGCTCATCCATGCTCGTTAGCGGCGTTTCAAGCGTTGCCGAAATGGTTACGCCATTGCGCTTGAGCACAAAGGCGCTGACGACTTCTTTGCCGAGCTGCTGAAACACAGAAAGCACCGTCGCCGGCGCTTTGACTTCGATCTGTGAGGCGAGTGCATCCTGCTTTAAAACGATCGTGATGTGTTGGCGTTCCATTTTTGGGCCTCGCGTTAAAGGCAATTCGACTAACCAGTGCGTAGAAAAAAATCCCGCTGCGCCGCCGAAAAACTTCATTTCGATGACTCTTGGCAACGCGCATGCCACATCCGCAAATCGTTGAAGTGTGACGGTTTAACCCGCGCAATAACGGTTGAGCCGGCCTAAATTAAATTCGCCAAGGACGCCAAGGCGCCAAGAACGCCAAGTTTTTTAGATTGAGTTTCAGAGCGAGCGACGCCCAGCAAGACTCGGTCGACCTCGCTGTGCTTATAAAATGCTGTCGTTCCTGGCGCCTTGGCGTCTTGGCGGTTTAATAAAAACTACCACCACGGCGGTCTGATCAGCT
>Ga0196964_10000585_pt1 | contig 21094 bp, 22 predicted proteins | sample S1_10metaG_FD_148615 | JGI IMG/M metagenome (GOLD analysis project Ga0196964, IMG submission 148615) | Soil microbial communities from Anza Borrego desert, Southern California, United States - S1_10 | ecosystem: Environmental > Terrestrial > Soil > Desert | place: USA: California | collected... | reverse complement strand
CATCATGCTACGACTCAGATGATGATCCGGCAGATGAGGCATCTCGTTTTTACCGGCAGGAAAGTTCTGGATTTCGGGACCGGAACGGGCGTACTGGCTATCCTTGCTGAAAAGCTGGGAGCATCACAAGTGCTCGCAATTGATAATGACGAATGGTCCATCAGCAATACGCTGGAGAATATGGATCGGAACGCTGCCGGTTTCCAGGTGAGGCAGGGGTCGCTGGAGGTGGCTCGTGGTGAGCGGTTCGATATTATCCTGGCAAATATCAACAGGCATATATTGCTGGCGTATGCTGCCGAGCTCCGCAGCCTTATCACTGCCGGCGGGACGCTGCTGCTCAGCGGATTACTGGAAGAAGACAAAGAAGTTGTGGTTCCGGCATATGAAGAGGCAGGGTTTAAACTCCAGGCTGATGATAACGAGGGTAAATGGATCGCCCTTTTGTTTCAGCCGGTTTCCTAGCGGGCATAGTCCTGTTAGGATTTTCAAAAAGGCCTAGGATATTGGCGCTTTTGGATTAAATTTGTTTTCTTCAAATTACGATTTTACCTGATGGTTATAGCTATCCTTGTTGTTCTCGCCTACCTGGTGGGGTCTATCCCGACAGCCGTTATTGTAAGTAAACGCCTTTATGGAATAGATATCCGGGAGCATGGAAGCGGGAATGCGGGCGCCACGAATACATTCCGGATTCTGGGTTCGAAGGCAGGCTCAGGCGTCATGCTCGCAGATATACTGAAAGGCTTTCTGGCTGCAAAGCTGGCCCTTTTTTCAGACTATGCCTGGCATAGCGAGGCGATCACCAATCTTCAGGTGTTCTTAGGACTGGCTGCAGTCGTGGGGCATATATTCCCCATATGGGCTGAGTTTAAGGGTGGAAAAGGTATCGCAACCCTGTTTGGAATGATCATCTCAATTCAGCCCCTGGTTGCGGTCAGCCTCGTCGGCGTATTTCTGATCATGCTTTTCTTAACCCGTTATGTCTCACTCAGTTCTATAAGCGCCAGTATCGCCTTTCCGGTGCTGATTGTTTTTATTTTCCGGGAGCCTGAAATCAGCTACCGGGTATTTGCCATTGCTACCGCCTGCCTCGTGGTGCTGACACACCATAAGAATATTAGCAGGTTATTACATGGTAATGAAAATAAAGTTCCTTTATTCAAGAAACGCAGGTTGCGGAGACGGGATCAGTAGTTGCTGAGGGTGGTATAAAACTTGTCCTTTACTTTCAAAATTCTAAGGGCATGAGAAAGCTATCTTACTTATTATTTGTTCTTTTGGGCAGTTTCCTGCTCTATTCCTGTTACAGTAATCCAATTACCGGCAGGCGGGCTCTTAATCTTGTTGATGAATCTACTATGCGCACTGCTGCCAGCCAGCAGTATGCTGCGTTTCTGACAGAAAACAGACCGCAAAGGGGTACCCGCGACGCCGAGATGGTGCAGCGGGTAGGCAGCCGGCTGGCACAGGCGGTGCAGACCTACCTGGCACAGCGCGGACAGTCTGAGCTGATCAGCGGCTATCAATGGGAATATAATCTTGTAAATAATAACCAGGCTAATGCCTGGTGTATGCCCGGGGGCAAGATTGCTGTGTATACCGGCATTATGCCCCTGGCTGCGAACGAAGCGGGACTGGCAACGGTAGTAGGCCATGAAATAGCTCACGCAGTAGCGCGCCATGCCAACGAGCGGGTAAGTCAGCAAATGGCCGCCGAGTATGGCGGACAGACGCTGGGCGCCGTACCAGGTTCTAATCCGGGCGCCGCCGGCAGCATCTTTGGCGGATTGTACGGGCTTGGCGCCCAGGGCGCATTGCTTAAGTTTTCCCGTGATCAGGAAAGCGAAGCGGATCATATGGGGCTGATCATAATGGCGATGGCCGGATACAACCCGAACGAGTCAATTAATTTCTGGCAGCGTATGACGGCGAAAGCCAACGGCAGCAAACCGCCGGAAATACTGAGCACGCACCCCAGTGACCAGACCCGGATGAACAATCTCCGGAAATGGATACCTGAAGCAATGAAATATTATAAACCAAGATAGGCTTGTATCAGGTATCGCGTCTTAAACGGATTCTCAGCTATATAGTACCTGTCAAGATTTGGAAAGGCTCCGGCACACATAATCCTGTGCTGGAGCTTTTTTTGTGCCGGGGAGAATGGCAGCTTTCTACAGAGGACGCGGTATATTCTGACGGTTCCGTTTACCGGCCGCTGGTCGTGGCTTTTCAGGAGATCAGGGACAGGCTTCCGGAGGCGCGGGAGGTGCTGGTGCTGGGCGCTGGTCTGGGAAGCGCGGTTTCCGTGCTGGACAGGCTCGGGTTCAGACCGCGAATCACGCTGGTTGACATTGACAGGACGGTTATCGATATCTGCTCACAACAGATCTTCCCCGACCGGAAGGAGCTTAGATTCTATTGCGACGACGCTGCCCGCTTTCTGGCCGGAACCTCAGGAAGCTTTGATGTCATAATTATTGATGTTTTTCAGGGGAGGATAGTGCCGGAATTCGCCGTTCGGCCCGGATTCTTTCAGCATTGCCGGTCCAGGCTTTCGCCTTCAGGTACGCTGGTCATGAACTATATAGTCAATGATGAAGCACAGTGGAAGCACTGCCTGGCGCAATTCAGCACCGTATTTCCGGAGGTGACCGTGAAAAATCTGGGTGTCAATAAGGTGCTGATCGCTAGAGTTTAGCTGCCTGGATCCGGAGCACTTTCCGGTTCTTTTTCTGAACCCGCATCTTTTCAGGTACCTGTAGCGTGATCTCGTCGATAAGGCTTTGCAGCAGGGCAAGTCTTACGAAATGGTCGTTCGTAACAAGACCTATCTCGCGCACCGGTTCGGGATCTTCGAAATAACGTACCCGCTCTACAAAGTCCTCGGAGAATTCCATGATTGCCAGTTCGGGCAGGATGGTCATCCCCTTGTTCTTGTCTACCATCTTCCTCAGCGTTTCCACGTTGCTGCTTTCATAACGGTAGGGACGTTCCGCCTGCATCTTCTCTATCTGGTCGCCGCAAAGGTTGATAACCTGGGTGCGCATGCAATGTCCCTCGTTTAGCAGCCAGATACGCTCCAGGGCAATGTCCTGCGGGGTGATCAGCCTTTTTTTGAGTGCTTTCTCGTCTTCAGAAAAATATCCGACGAATGGTTCGTAAAACAGGGGATATTCCTTGATGCCATTTTGTTCCAGCGGGGTACTTACCAGCGCCGCATCAATCTCATTATTCTTCAGCGCGGTGATGATCTGGTTGGTCTCCATCTCCTTTACCTTAAGCTGGACTTTCGGGTATTTCCCGGAGTAAGTTTCAAGCAGTCCCGGCAGAATAAAGGGGGCGACCGTCGGGATGACCGCAAACTTAAAGATGCCTTCCAGGTTATTTTGCTGATTCTGTATTATCTCATTTATCTTCTCACATTCGGAAAGGATATTCTTTGCCTGCTCAATAACAGCTTCTCCCATAGCTGTGACTGCAATAGGATGCTTGTTCCTGTCGAACAGTTTTACGCCGAGTTCTTCCTCCAGTTTCTGGATCTGCATACTGAGCGTAGGCTGGGTTACAAAACATTTCTCGGCGGCTGCAACAAAGCTCTTGTAGGTGGCTACGGCAACAACATACTCCAGTTGGGTAATGGTCATAGAAAATGATTGTCAGACAAACCTAATGCATTAAGTTGAAATAGTGTAATGTGCCCTGATTTGCATGTTGCGGCGAAACCTGGAGAAAGTAGGATAAGAACAGTATTAAAATCAGAGTATTTTGCCTAAATTAGGACACATTTATGATGATTGATATGAAAAGATTTTTATCCACCAGACTGTCGGGTACTCTGCTCCTGCTCTTGCTTGCAGTATGCGGCCTGGCTCAGACAACGATCAGTACCATTACTACCGCACCGACCCTTACCGCCAATCCCGGTGTCGTTACATTCGCAGTGCGCAATACGAATTCTTATCCAATCGCGATCACTGATATTTCAGCCTTCCATCATACAAACAATAACGGCAAAACCTATACGATCTGGTATCATCCTACCGCCCTTACAGGCGCGCCATCCATAACCGTAGCGAACAACTGGCAGCAGTTTGGCGTATCGCCTGTGATTTCTGCAACTACCAGCGGCGTACGTCCGATTGTGACCAATAAGTACCTGGTTATTCCGGCAAATACTACCTACCGTTTTGCCGTTACCGTGAGCGCTGCGGTGATGTATTACGGATCGAGCACGACGAATACCTGGAGCTCGGGCGGTGTCGACATTCTCACCGGCAACAATGCTACAAGTCCGGGCTATGCGGGTTCATTTCCGTCACCTACTACCACGCCTGCTACCTTCGTCGGTTCTGTAACTTATGTGACAGCAGCCGTGGATAACCTGACCGCGCTGAGCGTAGTGCAGCCCGTAAATGGCGCCCAGTTCTGCTCTTATACCCCGACGCTCATCCGGGCTGTTGTACGTAATGTGGGCGCTAATCCGCAGTCAAACTTTCCTGTAACAGCTGCATACAGCACAACTACGAGCACAACAACCATAACGGGTACCTATACCGGAACACTTGCACCGTTTACCTCTGATACCGTTGTGATCGGCACCATCCTGCCTCCTCCGGGAGCTTACACAGTAAAGGCCTATACCCAGCTTCCCTCGGATACTGTGGAATTGAATGACACGACAACATCCTCTGTAAACTTTACGTACAAGGATCCGGTTGGTGTCCCGGTTGTGTTTTCCGATACGGTATGCAGCGGGGGAAATGCGTTCGTAGGTGTCCAGGTGCCCCAGCCCAATACCACCTATCGGTGGTACTCTGCACAAACGGGCGGTACGCTTGTCAACATCAGCAACAACCTTACTTTTGCCAATCTAACACAGGACACAATCGTATATATTGCCGCATTCAGCGGAAACTGTGAAAGCGACCGCAGCATGGTATCGGCTATCGTCGGTCCGCCGCCATCTCTTAACCTGCCCGACGATACCAGTTTCTGTGAATCCATTCCCCTGATCCTTGATGCCGGGAACCCTGGCGGAACTTATCTCTGGAGCACAGGAGATACCACGCAGACAATTACCGTAACCAATGTTTCGGGAACATACTGGGTATCTGTCAATAAGTACTGCACCAGCATGGATACTGTCACGGTAACGATCGCGCCGCTTCCTACGGTTTCCGGTATCTCATACATAAAAATGGGCAATACCTACTATTTCAATCCGTCCAGCGTACAGAATGTGACCGGATATTACTGGGTATTCGGAGACGGTACAACCTCCAATGATTCGGCAGCAGTGCATACTTTCCTGCCAGGTCTTTCAACTCAGTATACTGTGATGCTGGTGGTTTATAACGATTGCGGCACAGATACGGTTTACCGGGGTGTTACCGTAGCTGTTGACGATATTGCCGGTTCTGACGCGGCGGTGACGCTGCAGCCTAACCCGGCCAACGACTACGTCGTGGTTACTTCTGACAAGGCAGTAATGAATGAGCTGTATCTGATGAACAGCATAGGTAGTATAGTGCGCAAGGAAAAAGCTTTGTCCGGACGCACCTTCCGGTTAGACACAGAGGGACTGCCTTCCGGTCATTATATGTTAAGCATCAGAACATCTTCAGGTAATCTTAACAAGCCGCTTATTATCGTTCGCTAAGGAACATCGTTCCTGATTAAAGAGCCGCCTTTCTGGCGGCTTTTTAATTAGAGCCGGTGCCGGCAAGTCTGCTGTTAAGAATTCAGCTAACTTTGCGACGCCGGGAGCGACCCGGCTATGCCGTACCAACTAATTAACGGCTTCGAGATATGAGCTATAAAGAAATACCTACCGGCTCCGTTCTTTCATTTCTTAAGGAACAGTATGAAGGAAAACTGGTCACGGACAGCCGCTCACCGGCGGGCAACTGGCTGCAGTTTACACTTGAACATATAGATCGGGGTACAGCCACCATCATACTTCCCGTGAGACACGAAATGACCAATCCTTACGGGAATATCCACGGGGGCATGATGTCGCTGTTGATAGACGAGGTAATCGGATGGGGTGTGGTGAGCCTGGATACAAATAATAACTATACCTCCCTGAACCTGAATGTTGACTTTCTGTATGCCATCAGGGAAGGAGAGACACTGAGGGCTACGTCAAGGGTAATCCGCGAGGGAAAGAAGATAATACATGTGGAATGTTCAGTACTGAATTTTGAGGGGCAGCTACTGGCGAAGGCGAGCAGCAATCTTATTGTGACCGGTATGAAGCCAGCGTCCGGGGAGTTTAAAGTTGCAAACTAGCTTCCTGTGCTCTCCTTTGTTACTTTTGTCCTTTGATTACTTTCATTGATGCTTAACGGAAAGAAAATTATTGTTGTGCTTCCTGCCTATAAGGCGGCGCTGACACTTGAGCGTACCTACCTGGAAATTCCATTCGATATCGTGGATGACGTGGTACTCGTAGATGATAATAGTCCGGATAACACAGTGGAAGTGGCAAAGCAGCTGGGCATAGAGCACATCATCATACATGAACGGAACAAGGGATACGGAGGCAATCAGAAGAGCTGTTACAGGAAAGCATTGGAGCTTGGCGCCGATATCGTCATCATGCTGCATCCTGACTACCAGTATACGCCAAAGCTGATCCATGCAATGTCGGGAGTGATCGCATATGGGGTATACCCGGTCTGCTTTGGTTCCCGTATCTTAGGTAAAGGGGCGCTGAACGGCGGCATGCCCCTGTACAAATACGTTTTTAACCGCTTCCTTACCCTTTTCGAAAACATTCTGCTGGGACAGAAACTTTCTGAGTATCATACCGGATACCGCGCTTTTTCTGCAGATGTCATCCGTTCCATAGATTTCACCCACAACAGTGATGATTTTGTGTTTGACAACGAGATGATCTCACAGATATTTATGAACGGCTACGAGATTGGCGAGGTGACCTGCCCGACAAAGTATTTTGAGGAAGCGTCCAGCATTAATTTCAGCAGGAGCATGAAATACGGGCTCGGCGTACTGAGAGTTTCTGTGACCCACAGATTGCATCGCTGGAAGCTTCTCCGGAGCAAACTATACGGATCCAATTAATGAGATAAAACCCAGATGCCGATGTACTACCAAAGAATTATTTCAATCCCCGTCTGCATTATCCTTTGTTGCGCGTTCCTGATACTTGGATGCGGAGAAGAGGCGGAAGATGAAGTGCCTGCGGAACAACCGGAGGCAACAGAGACTGTAAAGGACATCAGCTTTTCTTTTATCAGCGCGCTGCCGCATGATACAACCTCATTTACCGAAGGGCTTTTTTATCATAACGGAGCGTTGTACGAGAGTACGGGAGCACCACAGGATATGCCTTCAACCCGTTCTCTTTTTGGAATCGTCGACTTAAAGACAGGCAAGATTGATGTGAAGGCAGAACTGGATAAGAAGATATATTTCGGTGAAGGCATCGCCCTGCTGGGAGATAAAATCTACCAGCTCACATACACTACCAGAAAAGGGTTTATTTATGACGCATCGAGCTTCAGGAAGATCGGTGAATTTACATTCCCGTCGCGCGAAGGATGGGGCATGACCACAGACAGTATTAACCTGATCATGAGTGACGGAACCAGCACGCTAACCTATCTGGATCCTGCAACCCTTGCTGTGAAGCGTACCCTGCAGGTAACTGATGAACGTGGTGACGTACGTTATCTCAATGAGCTGGAGTATATCCGCGGTTATATATATGCCAACAAGTACGGAACCAATATCATCTGTAAGATTGATCCGGCTACGGGTAAAGTAGTAGGGCGCCTGGATCTGAGCCGGCTCGCAAGTGAGGCTTCAGCCAGATACCCCGCTTCGCTTGAAATGAATGGCATTGCCTATGATGCTGCTTCAGACAAGGTCTTTGTGACCGGCAAAATGTGGCCTTACATCTTTACGATCTCTATACCGCATTAACTGTATCGGTGGCTAACGCATTTCCGCGCTGCGGAGTCTGACCATCCTATCCGGCAGGTTGCTGCAGTCAGTCTGCCGGTAGCGGATTGAATAATTGCCGGTATCCGGCAGAATCTCCCTGCCCACTGTCGGATCCATGACGTTCGGGCGCTGCAGCAAAAAAGGAAGGTTCAACCTGAAGGATACATCAAGTCTGTCCTCTACACCTTCCTGCTCGTAAAACCATCCGGCATTAATAATGCTGTCCGTAATAGTGCCTCTGAGGTAGCCCAGGCGGCGGTCCTTTTCAAAGGGCAGGTAAAGCATTGTTCCGTCTACCTTCCGGTCGTTGATGATCAGCTTTAAGGCATAGGTATCCTGGTTTTGAGTTCCTTCTGTACGCAGAAAACAGAGGGTGTCTCTGGAAGGCGGTGCAATTGTCAGGTGCGCTGGCTGCCTGTCTGTTCCTGACGGCGTGTCTGCAGGATTGCCGTTACAGGACCAGAAACCTGTCAATGTTATGAATGCAAGTACTTCAATAATGTATAGTCGGATTCGCATAGTTGCCTACAGATATTGACCGGTATAGCTTTCCTTGACAGCTGAAAGTCCTTCGGGAGGTCCTTCATAAAGCAGGTAGCCACCCCCGGCGCCGCCTTCCGGCCCCAGGTCAATCACCCAGTCTGCGCTTCTGATCACATCCGTGTTATGCTCAATCACCAGGATACTGTGTCCTTGATCGATCAGCGCATCGAATGAACCGAGCAGTTTGCGGATATCATGCATATGCAGCCCGGTTGTGGGCTCATCGAAGATAAACAGGACCTTATCCTTAGACTTGCCTTTGCCCAGGAAAGAGGCAAGCTTAACACGCTGTGCTTCGCCGCCGCTTAGGGTATCGCTACTTTGCCCAAGCTTTACGTATCCCAGGCCGACATCGCTGAGCGGCTGCAGTGCAACGGCCAGCTTCTTCTCGTCTGAAAAGAATGCGATTGCTTCATCCACACTCATTTCCAGTATATCATAGACATTCTTACCACGGTAAGTCACCTCGAGCACTTCTTCCTTAAATCTTTTTCCCTTACAGCTTTCGCAAAGCAGGTGTACATCTGCAAGGAACTGCATTTCTACTATGACCTCGCCTTCGCCCTTACATGTGTCGCACCGTCCGCCGTCTGTATTGAACGAAAACTGCTTTTCAGAAAAACCGCGCATCTTGGCAAGCGCCTGCTTGGTAAACAGCTTTCTTACTTCATCCCAGGCTTTAATATAAGTTACGGGATTGCTTCTCGAGGATTTGCCGATCGGATTCTGGTCAACTAGTTCTACGTGGGTGATAGTATCCAGATCGCCGCCCAAATATTTATGAATGCCGGGTCTTTCCGTACCGATGCCATAATGCTTCAGCAGGGCGGGGTAGAGTGTTTGCTTGACAAGCGTTGTTTTTCCGCTGCCGCTGACACCGGTAACGACACACAGCACATTTAACGGGAAATCCGCATCTACGTTCTTAAGATTGTTCTGCCGGCAGCCTTCAATCCTGATGTGTCCCCTGGATTTTCTTCTGGCCACAGCAGCTTCGATACGTAGCGCACCGCTGAGGTATTGCCCGGTGAGACTCATCTTATTATTAAGGATGTGCTCGTAGGTCCCAGCCGCAACAACTTCTCCTCCTAAATGGCTGGCCAGCGGTCCCATATCGATGATATAGTCTGCTTCCCGCATCATCATATCATCGTGCTCTACAACTACCACCGTGTTTCCCAGGTCCCTCAGTGATTTGAGTACACTGATAAGTCGTGCCGTGTCTCTCGGGTGCAGACCAATGCTTGGTTCGTCAAGTATATACAGTGAATCCGTGAGGTTGCTACCCAGGAATTTTGTGAGCTGAATACGCTGGCTTTCGCCGCCGGACAGTGTGTTTGCCAGCCGGTTCAGCGTCAGATATCCGAGACCCACATCGAGCAGGGTTCTTAGCCTTTGCTCTATTTCCAACAGGATCCGTTTGCCGATCAGTTGTTCATGCTCACTGAACTCCAGGTGACGAAACCACTCATAAAGATCAGACGCCGGCATCGACAGCAGGTTTGCGATAGTGGCGTTTCCGACCTTTACATATAGTGCTTCAGGACGCAGCCTTGACCCTTTACAGGTAGGACAGCTGGTTTTGCCGCGGTAACGTGCCTGCATGATCCTGTATTGCACTTTATACAGGTTCTGACTGACCATGTCGAAGAAGTCGGCAATGCCGCTGACCTTGCTGTTGCCTTTCCAGAGGAGGTCAAATTCACTTTCCGTCAGTTCTGCCACCGGCTTATGCACCGGGAAATCAAACCGTGCGGCATTGCGTATAAACGCTTTCTGCCATTCGCTCATCTTTTCGCCTTTCCAGCACGCGACTGCGCCTTCATAAACACTAAGCCTTTTGTCGGGTATTACCAGGTCTTCATCTATGCCAAGCACCTGTCCGAAGCCTTCACACTGAGGACAAGCTCCGTAAGGATTGTTGAAGGAGAAAAGGTTGGGCGAAGGTTCTTCGAACGTCATGCCATCCGCTTCGAACCGGCTGTTGAAATGATGAAGCTCAATCCCATTGGTTTCAATAATACAGTCACCTTCACTTTCATAAAAGGCAGTCTGTATACTGTCTGCCAAACGGTGGAGGTCGTCCTCGTCAAATTCTTTCGTTATGATCCTGTCGATAAGCAGGTAGGCGGACCTTCTTTCGCCGGTGTTTTTCCGTTTTTTCTTGTTTCCCTCCAGCCCTTCAATGGTGGTATCCGGAAGGGTTATTTCTCCCGCCAGAACATCTTCAATCCTGATCGGCTTGTCGTCATTGAAGTCCTTTATGTATATCCTGGAAAATCCTTTTTGCATCAATATGTTCAGCTCTTCCTGTACAGACCTTCCGTAATGCGTAACCAATGCTACCATGATCTGCACCTTGGTGCCTTGCGGTAGGGTCTTCACGAAGTCTACCACATCACTTACACTGTCTTTCTTTACTTCCCGGCCGCTGACCGGCGAGTACGTCTTTCCGAGTCGGGCAAACAGGAGACGCAGATAATCATAAATCTCCGTCATCGATCCAACTGTGCTCCTGGGCGTTCTGGTCGTAACCTTCTGTTCAATGGCTATGGCTGGGCAAATACCCCGTATATAGTCCACGTCAGGTTTATCCATCCGCATGAGGAACTGCCTTGCATAGGCACTCAGGCTTTCCGCATAACGACGCTGCCCTTCTGCAAACAGAGTGTCCATCGTCAGCGATGACTTTCCGGACCCTGAAACGCCGGTTACGACCACAAGCTTATTTCTCGGAATAGCTACATCAACGTTTTTTAGGTTATGCATCCGTGCACCCTTGATGTAGATCACATCTTTATCAGTATAAAGATCGTCCTCCGTTCCGTTAACTGTCGCTGCCGATGGAAGGGCGTGTTGAAGCGTTTTTTCCGCGGTTTCCGGATTGGTTTTCGTCCGGGCTGTTTTCTTTGGTGCAGTCTTATCTGCTGCTGATTTTGCTGTTTTCTTCTCGTTGCCTTTTGCCCCGGTCGCTTTCTTGGATGCCATAAAAATTTCGCTGCTCAAAGTTAGCGATTAAAGCACTCGAAACCGTCCGGGAGGCTCTGCCCGGCTTAGCGGCGGGCGTCGGGACTGTCCGTTGTCAGCGATTTTCGCATTACGTAATCGTTCATCCAATAGGGGCCGATCGGAATATCTTCCTCATAAATAACCGAAAATCCCATCTTTTCATAAAAGCTGCGCGCAGGATTATAGCGATTCACATTAAGGTCGAGGATGGTTGCACCTGATGCCACCACTCCTTTTTCCACTTCCCTGAGTAATTTCTTTCCGAATCCCATCCCTTTTGTTTCCGGCAGACAATACAGCTTATGCAGTTTAAATACATTGGGTTCCCCGGATCTGGGTGCAAATGCGGTAAAACCTTTTGGAACATGGTCGTGCAGCAGTATCAGGTATTGCTGCTGCCCATTCTTTATCTGTCCGGCAATCAGATCTTCATCATAGATTGTTCTCAGCATATAGCTGATCTGTTCGGCAGCAAGTATGGGGCTGTAGGTGGGCCACCACGTCTTTTCGGCCAATCTGCAGATTAATGGTGCGTCTTCCGGAGTTGTACCGCGGATCTCAGTCATATTGCAAAACTAGGTAATCGGAAAAATTATTGACATTGTCCTTTTGATCCCAATGCCAAATAAAAAAGCCGTCCAACAGGGACGGCTTCAACTGATTCGAATGCGAACTTAGGCTTTTGCAAATTCTACATTGATCTGCATCCTTACCTCGTCGCCGACAACTGCACCTCCGGCTTCTGTCAGTGCACCCCATTTTAGCCCGAATTCCTTCCTGTTTATCTTCCCATTAGCCTTAAAGCCAGCCTTGATATTACCCCATGGATCTTTTACAGTGCCACCATATACCACGTCAAATTTTACTTTCTTGGTTACGTCCCTGATTGTCAGGTTCCCCTCCAGCACATAATTGTTTCCTTTCACCTTGCGGAATGAAGTGCTTGTGAATTTCATTGCCGGATACTTTTCTGCGTTGAAAAAGTCGTCACTTTTCAAGTGTCCGTCCCTTTTCTCATCATCAGTGTTGATACTGCCCACATCTACGCTGAAATTGATGTTTGCATTAGTGAAGTCCGGAGCGGCGTTGGATACCGAACCGCTGAACAGCTTGAAATTTCCCTCCACTTCCGAAATCACCAGGTGATCCACACTGAATTTCACGGAGGAATGTGATTTGTCCAGGTTCCAGTTCGAAACGGCAGGGGCAGTCTTTGCCGCCTTGTTTTGTGCTTCCGAGTTGAGCGCCGTTACCGCGAGCGCTGCGACCAGTAGAATCTTTCTCATTTGTCAGTTGTTTGTTTGTGATACAAATGTATGTACATACATGTTGCTGAAGCAAATCAGATTCATCTATAGGTTTATTTCCATCCCGTGGAATATGCCGCTATGGTTATTTACAGCTATTTTTACAGGATGCCGTCCGGATTCCGCATTTTATTGCTTGCTGCCCTCATATCGTTCAAAGCTGCCGCACAGATCACTGTTTTTGAACAGTCTGGAGGAAATGCTTCCGCTGCTTACGAAGAAGTGGTTTCCTATTATAAAAAGCTTGATCAACGCTACAACACTATAAGGATGGCAGAAGCCGGTCCTACCGATGTTATCCATCCACTTCATGTCGTGTATTACAGCGCCGACTCCGGCTTCAATGAGCTTCAATGGAAGCAGCAGGGAAAGCTGATCATACTGATCAATAACGGTATTCATCCGGGAGAGCCTGACGGCATCGACGCTTCCATGATGTTGCTGAGAGACGCCGCCAGCGGAACGATCAGGGTACCGGAAGAAATCGTTCTTGCTGTCATTCCTGTATTCAATATCGGCGGTGCCCTCAACCGGGGCAGTTTCAGCCGCGCTAACCAGAATGGTCCGGTTGCATATGGTTTCCGGGGAAATGCACAGAACCTGGACCTCAACAGGGATTTTATCAAGATGGATGCCAGAGAGACCCAATCCCTTGTCCGCTTATTCCGATGGCTGGACCCGGACATTTTTATTGATAATCATGTAAGCAACGGAGCGGACTATCAGCATTTAATGACCCTGCTGTCAGTTAATCCGGCCAAACAGGGAGATACTATGGGGCAATTCCTGAAATCAGTATTGGAACCTGCGGTCTATGAATCGATGGCCGGAAAAGGGCTTGAGCTCGTACCCTATGTCAATCACTGGGGAAATACCCCCGACAGCGGCTGGCATCAGTTCTACGAACCGCCCCGGTTTGCCAGTGGCTATGCCTCCCTGTTTCAGACTTATGCTTTTGTTCCGGAGACGCACATGCTGAAGCCGTATAAACAGCGGGTGGAAGCAACCTACGCCCTTATGGAAAGCTTCATTCAGATTGCAGGAAAGCATGCTGCCAGAATCCGGGAAACGCGTGAGAAGGAACGAACCGCCCTAAGGGCCAAGGCTTCTTTTGTTATTGACTGGAAACCTGATACCGGCTACACGCTGATCCGGTTCAAAGGGTATGAAGCGGCTTATAAACCAAGCCTCGTATCAGGCCTACCCCGACTTTATTATGATCGCACAAAGCCGTATACGAAAATGGTGCGTTTTTACGACCGGTTAAAACCTTCGGCTGTTGCAGCCGCACCGAAAGCGTATATCATTCCGCAGGGATGGCACAAGGTCATTGAACGCCTGCAGTTGAATAATGTGGCGATGCAGCCTCTGGAACGTGATACCGTTATTACCGTTACTGTCTATCGCATCGACAGCTTCGGAACCAGGAGTCAACCCTATGAAGGACATTACCTGCACCATAACGTGCAGTTCCGGAGGACAACTGAAAAAATCCGTTTCAACCGTGGTGACTACCTGATCCCGTTTCGTCAGCCTTCCTGCAGGTACCTTGCGGAAACGCTCGAGCCGAATGCTCCTGATGCGTTTTTTGCCTGGGGGTTTTTTGATGCAGTGCTTCAGCAAAAAGAATACTTCAGCGATTACGTATTTGAGGATGAGGCTGTAAAGTTGCTGCAGTCCGATCCACAGCTTAAAAAGCTCCTGGATGACGAGAAAAAGAAGGACAAGGCCTTTGCCGGAGATGCCCGGTCCCAGCTCGACTTTATCTATCGGCACTCGCCGTATTACGAGCCGGGGCATCTGCGTTACCCGGTTTACCGGATTGATTAATCCAGAAGTTTGTCAATGGCAGCTGCGAGGTCCTTATCCTTCTGTGTTACGATATCACCTGTGTCATGGGTGCTCAGCCAGATCTCCACCTTGTTCCAGACGTTTGTCCACCGGGGGTGATGGTTATGCTGTTCCGCCAGCAGTGCTACCCGCGTCATGAAGCCAAAGGCTTCTGAAAAATCTGTAAACTGATAAGATCGGTATAAGCTGTTGTTTTGTTCCTGCCACATAATATTTGTTTGGATTATCGGGTTACCGTTTTGTTTATGCTTCAGGCGCCAGATCGAACCAGACCGGACGTTCATCATCCCAGTCGCCGTTGTAATTGATCGTAAGCTCTTCACCAGCCCGGATGTTTCGCATCGTCTTAACCGAGATCGTTTCTTCGTCGTAGTTCATAAAATATTCACAGTTTGAGCCGGGTGAATGGTTATAGATCGGTACGTACCCAAGCGCCATGCAGCATAGGTCTGCACCGTCGGGCTGCCACTCGAAGATGTAGTCATGCAGTAATGTCTGGTCCAGTAAAGTCCGGTCTTTCGCAGACAGAACAATTACCGGCGCAATCTCGATGATTTCGTCCGCCGGCAGAGCAGCCCTGGTGTAAACGCCCCGGCCCTTTCCTTCCGCCTGATCTATGTATAATGCCTGATGACGCATTGCAGCCAAAAATAAGACTGCCGTGAGGAAATAAAAAAGCCCCCTTAAGGGAGCTTTTTACTTTATCTCTTTAAAAACTGACTATAGCTGAATTCTTCTGATCTTGTTGAGGCCGGACTGCGCTATAACGCCCCGCTTACCTTCCTGTACGGGCACCGCCTCTACTTTTACCTTTGCCAGTCCTTTCTGTGCAAAACCAAGCCTTTTCGCTGCGATGCTCGCCAGGTCAACCAGGCGGTCATTGGTCTTGGACATCCGGTCGTTTACTCTCACATAAACAACCTCGCCATTGCTCAGATTGGTAACCTTCAGGTAAGTACCCAGCTTATGGGTATTGCTGGCTGCGGTGAATTTATTATTGTCAAACACCTCGCCGGTTGCGGTGCGGCGGCCTTCAAACTTATCATGATAGAAGCTGGCGATACCTTTCCTTATAGAAGAAAAGAAACCTTTGTCTTTATCCTGAGCCTTTAGCCCGAACGTACTTATGCTTAATAGCGAAATGATCAACAACAATCTCCTCATACGCATTATAATTTACTGCAAAGAAAGGGCAAAATGCCGGAATATCCAAGCATCTATTAGTAAATGAATTAATACTTCCTGTTAATCTTCTGTGAATCAGAGCCTCCGCGATAGCCTCGATTTCCGCTGCCGTACCTGTCATTCTTTGATTTGGGCGTGAACTCACCTCTGTTCCTGTCCCTCTGCTCCGCTTCTTCAATACGTACCCTCCGTCCTTTAAACTTCTTGGCAGAGAGTGTTTCGCGTATAAATTCGGCAGCGCTGTTTTTTACATTAAAGAAAGAGCTGAGCTCACGTACCGTAACCCTTGAAATAAGGCCTGGGTCCATATCTGTCGCTTCCGCAATGTACCTGATCAGCTTGTCGTTTGAGTCCAGTCCGTCTTTGCTGCCGATGTTCATGAAAAGTCGCACTGTTTTACCGTCCCCGCCGCGTCCTTCCGCCTGCTCGTATCCGGCATTCAGATCCTCTGCGTCCTGGTAGTTGTCTATGGTATCCTTCAACTGGATCCAGATCAGGCGCTTGATCAGCTCGTCCTTTTCCATCTGCTCGAAACGCTCGTGGATGGAGTCCATATATACTTCTGCAAAATGCTTCTGCGGCTTTGCGGTCTCAATCTGCTCCAGGTAGTAGAAGAGGCGTTTACGCACCACTTCATTGCCGTCGGGGATGTCAGAACGATTGAAACGTTGTTTTACCAGTCGCTCAATCTGACGTATCGTAGAGATTTCTTTGGGAGATACAATACTCATGCAGATCCCCGACTTACCAGCCCGGGCCGTACGTCCGCTTCTGTGGGTGTACACCTCCGGATCATCCGGCAGCTCATAGTTGATCACGTGCGTGATATCGTTGACATCGATACCGCGGGCAGCCACATCGGTGGCGACAATTGCCTGCAGGCTCCGGTTCTTGAACCGCTCCATGACCTTGCTCCGCATTTTCTGGTCCATATCACCGTGAAGCGGACTTACATGGTATCCCTGCTTCATCAGCTTTTCGGCGATTTCCTGACAGTCCTGCTTGGTACGGGTAAAGATGATACCGTAAATTCCCGGGGTAAAGTCCAGCAGCCTCTGAAGCGTTTCGAAACGGAGGTGCCTGTGCGTTACGTAATACTGGTGGTCAATATTCTCGTTGGTCGTATTGGCGGCGGCTACGGCATATTCCTTCCACTGCGTCATGAAGCGCTTGGCGATGCCCCGCACCTCATTATTCATAGTCGCGGAGAAGAGCCAGGTATACTGGCGCGCCAGTGCATTTTTCAGAATAAAGTCAATGTCTTCACGGAACCCCATGTTCAGCATCTCGTCTGCTTCATCGAGCACCACATATTGCACGGTTTCCAGTGAAAGCGCCTTACGTTCCAGCAAATCTATCAGTCGGCCGGGTGTTGCCACCACCACTTGCGGATGGTATTTCAGCTCTCTGATCTGTCCGCCAATCGGCACACCGCCGTACACGGCTGTTGTCTTCAGACCTTTGATGTATTTGCCATACTTTTTAAATTCTTCCTGTATCTGCATACACAGCTCACGTGTAGGCGAGAGTACAAGTGCCTGCACTTCCTTCCGTGCGGCGTCCATGTGGTGCAGTAGCGGCAGACCGAAGGCAGCGGTTTTACCAGTGCCCGTCTGTGCCAGCCCAACTATATCGGTAGGTTGAGTTAATAGAGGGGGTATAACTTTCTGTTGAATAGGAGTCGGTGTCTCAAAACCCAGTTCAGCTACGGCACGAGTCAGTTCCTCTCTCAGGGAGAGGCTCGAAAATGAAATCATCTAATTAAGAACTTATATTTTATAAGGCGCAAAGGTAAGGGAAAAAAGGCTGCTAACGGGCCTGAGGCGAAAAATGCCGGATATCCCTGGGGTCTAGTACTTTTCTGTACCATTACTTGCAGGCCGGTTTGAGAACTCCACACGGTAGATCTGGACCAACAGGAGCAGGTACGAGATCAGCAGAGGTCCGAAGATCAGTCCCATGAATCCGAACAGCGGGATGCCGACAATCACCCCGAAGACCGTGATGATTGGATGCACATCACCCAGCTTTTTCAGCAACGTAAACCGGAGCACATTATCCACGCTGCTGGTAATCATGGCTGAATAAAGAAGCAGCCCTATAGAGGCGCCCACCCTGTCTGTGACGAACAGATAGACACAGAGCGGCGCCCACACGATTGCTGACCCGACTACCGGCAGGATAGAGAAGATGCCTGTTATGACACCCCAGAGCAGGGCTTCCTCCACCCTGAAAATATAATAGCCTACTGCAGCCACGATCGCTTGTCCGAAGGCAAGCACCGGAATGCCTATGGCATTGGAAACAACCATGACCCTCGTCGCTTCCCAGATAGAGTCTATGTTCTCTTCCTTCAGCGGAATATACCGCTGAATTTTGCGTTCCATTTTCCTGCCGTCTACCAGCATGAAGTAGAGCAGGAAAAATGCCAGCACCAGGTTGGTAACCACAGTGGCAGTCGCCGACAACAGGGTAGGGACGGAAGCCGCTGCCCGCTGCACCATGCCCTCCATCTGCCCCTCATTCACTTTAAGCTGGGGTATGAACTCCTGCAGCTTGCCGGTAATAGTGCCAAGGAGCTGATTGAGCCGCTGAGGATCATGTATGATCGCATAGAACTTAGGCAGCAGCAATTGTGCGCATAATGCAATGGGAAACACAAACACCACAATGGCGCCCACGATGAATAACGTGGCAGTACTCCATTTCTTCCAGTTGCGGATCACGGTGAGCCTGAAGAAATGCTCCCGCATCAGGATATACATGGTGATGCCGCCCAGCACTCCGGGAATAAAGGTGACCACCTGTCTTCCAAGTACCACTGTCAGTAGGATGATGAAGGCAAGGAGGAGAAACTGTTTCAGGTTCTCATTGCTTAGTACGTTCATAGGTGTCTCTGATACACGGATTGCTGTCTCACACAGTGATTATTAAAACCCTGCCAGTAACCAGTAATGGCATGATATTTATTACTTTTACCACTGAAATCCTCATTTTTACTATCTCAAAAATCAATCGATCATGGCTAACACCGGAAAGACAATTGCAACACTGCTGATTGGAGCCGCCATTGGTGCTGCAGTAGGTTATGTGCTGGCAACAGACAAAGACACGCGCCGCGAAAATATGGACCGCATCAAAGACCGCTTATCTGATCTGAAGAATAAATTCTCGAAAGGAGCACCACAGGATCTGGAAGAAGAGATCTATAACGCTTAATCTGATCAATCCACGCAATGAGCTTTATCGGAAAGTGGAAAGACAGAATAGCTCATTATATTGATCTGCGTCTTAGCCTCATTAAGCTGGGGTTTGTTGAACGCACGGCCGGTATACTGAGCTATTTGATTTATGTCTTTATCAGCCTTTTTTTAACGATCGCTATCCTTATTTTCCTCGGCATTGGATTGGGTGAGTGGTTTGCGACATTGGTGGATTCCAAAGCTGGCGGCTTCCTGATGACTGCAGGCGTCTTCCTGCTCCTGATGATATTGCTGATACTTTTACGCGCCGCCATTATCAGGTCTTTCTCGGGCATCTTTATCCGCATTATGACGGAGATGGACGATGAGGACGAGAAAGAACACAGAAACAGGAACGAAATCAGGGTTGATTAATTTCAAGCGCATCATTTATGAAACTATATTCTAAAAAGCTGAACAGTGTCGAGGAACTGAAGCGGGAGAAGCATGTGCTTAAGTATGCGCTCAAACATTCCGGCTCCGATGACTGGCTCAATCTCAATAACCTGGGATCAAGCGACCCGCGCACCGAAAATGCCGCGGGTGCCGGCGTTCTTGGTACTGTGATCTCGGCCTTTGGCAATAAGTCAATGCTCAATACCATCCTTGCCATGGCGCCACCTGTCATTTCCCTGGCCACTAAGCGGCGGCGCAAACCCGAAGCCGGTTTCCTTCAGCGGGCAGCCAGAGAAGTGGTGACGGGCTATATCAAATGGAAAGCTATCCAAATGGTATACAGAGGCATTATGATGGTGGTGAAATCCAATAAGGAAGACGAAGAAGAAAAACAAGACAAAAAAGTTCACAAAAGACATAAAAAAGAGCGCATGTAGCGCTCTTTTTTTATTCATGCTCGTGCAATGCCATGATCGGTATCCTGCTCATCTTCACCATAGCCTTCGTGTGGCTTTTATGAAACAGGCTGCCAAAGAAAGAGTGCTTGTGCGGTGCTATCACCAGCCAGTCCATATGATTCTCCGTGATAAAATTCTGAATCGCGTCGTCTACATCCCTGCTTTCTATGTAATGGTACACGGGTTTTGCGGCTTCGAGCTCCGCATGAAGCTCTGTGGTTTCTAACATGTTGTCAGGCGTGTAATTCTTATTTTCATGGTCAACATTGACTACATGCAGCTGCGCCCCTGTTCGGCGCACCAGCTCTGTCAGCTTCTGCAGCTGAAAATGCCCGGCAACGTCCTTGAAGTCGCAGGCAAAACATATCTTTTCCGGCTTTCTGTATTCAATATGTTCCGGTACGGCCAGCACATTGCCATCCACCTCCCTTAATGCACTCACCACGCTGCTGCCCATCCAGAGATCGGTAGTACCTTCACCCGTATTGCCCAGCACGGAAATCCAGACGTTTTTTTCTTCGCTGTACTCCGCTATCCCATCCACTACATCGCCATACATTACCACCCCTTCTATTTCCATTCCTGCGTACTGCTGTCTCAGGGTTGCAATTTGCTCCTGTAGCCTGGTTTCCACCATTTCCCTTCCTTCATCCAGCGGCACCACGGGCATCGGGTTGTCATTGAACGTGATAGGGATCATAAAGCAATGAAGCAGGGTCACCGGCATATCGAAGTCCCGGGCAAGCCTGCACCCGAAATGAGTCGCATTTTCCGCCGCTGCGGAAAAATCGGTCGCAATAAGTATGCGGGACATAGTGTATGTTTTACCGGAAAAATTAGGGCAAATTCCTTTTCCTGCCAAGGCATCTTCCCAGATACCCGATTATTTAACGGCTGCTTTGTTCCATGCTGCACATTGTCAATATCTTAGTGCCATGACTGAACTGCCCGTATTTTCCATTATCCTTACGGTATGTAATGCCGCCGACGCTATGGAATGCACCATAGCGAGCCTTAGTTCCCTTGAAGAAAGCAGCTGGGAATGTATCATACTTGACAATGGGTCCTCCGATGATACCGGGCGGCGGGCCAGACTGGCAGTTGACGCCGAAGAGCGGCTGCGGTA
>Ga0196964_10000584_pt1 | contig 21096 bp, 14 predicted proteins | sample S1_10metaG_FD_148615 | JGI IMG/M metagenome (GOLD analysis project Ga0196964, IMG submission 148615) | Soil microbial communities from Anza Borrego desert, Southern California, United States - S1_10 | ecosystem: Environmental > Terrestrial > Soil > Desert | place: USA: California | collected... | reverse complement strand
CCTTAATGAACTGCTTGCAGCCGGCAGCCACAAGGCATTCAAAACTGTGATGTGATAAGCTATAATGATGATTGTCCAAAAAAGAAAAAGTGCTGAACTTTCTTAACCAGCTCAGCACTTTTTTTTTGGTGGCTTCCAGGTCTCTAAGTGGAAAACTGCGGTTAGTTTGGGTTGTGGTGTTCACGAATGAACTATGCGCAATTAATAATCTTCTTCGTCATCGTCATCATCATAGCTTTTATCGCCGAAAAGGTCTTTGAACTCTTCGTCTTCAAATTTAAAATCTTCCTCCTCCCCCGCGGCTGCCTTCCCTCCTTTTTTGCCTTTGGATTTAGGGATGTCGAATTCTTCAAAATCAGGGTCCCACTCTTCCTCTTCTTCCGGTTTTTCCCACTCATCCAACTCGTCTTCCCCCTCTGCCTCATCATCCTCTTCCTGCTTTACCTTTTTTGAAACAGGTGCGGTCTTCCCCTTGCGATTATTCACTTTCAGGTTTTCTTCCTCCATTTCTTCTTCATGCACGTCCTCTTCGTCCTCCAATTGTTTCTTCGGTTTTGAAGAAGGCTTTTTGGCAGCTGGTTTTTCCGGTAAACCATTCCTCCCCGCGGATTTTTTTTCCTTATCGGATTTTGATGTCATAGTCTAACAGGATTAGGGTGTAAAATTTCGGCGAAGTTTTTAAACCGCCAAAAAAATCTAAGATCTTTTTTTACCCTGCATTTGCCCACAGGAAACCGCCTTGTCGCAATGAAAAATCACTGTACGGTGATGATCTGATCCCGCCCCGGGCCGTTGGAAATATAGTGCACCTTTACTCCCAGATAATCATTGATGAAGTCTACATAATGCTTCATCTCCTTGGGAAGATCCACGTATGTTTTCGCTTCTACGATGGGAATATTCCATCCATCAAATTTCTTATATATCGGTTCGGGCCTGACGCGTTCCATCTGGTAGGGAACTTCCAGGATCTCTTTACCGTTGACCTTATACGCTATACAAACTTCTAATTCTTTAAATGAGTCAAGCACATCTGATTTGGTCATCACCAGCTTTGTCACACCGTTTATCATGCAAGCAAAACGCAGAGCCACCAGATCGATCCATCCACAACGGCGGGGACGGCCGGTCGTTGCCCCGAATTCATGACCGATCTTTCTTAACTCTTCACCGGTTTCATTATCCAACTCAGTAGGAAATGGACCGGCGCCCACCCGGGTACAATATGCCTTAGTTACCCCAATCACATCGCGGATCATTTGTGGTGCCACTCCCAACCCGCTGCAAACTCCTGCTGAGATCGTATTGGACGAGGTTACATAAGGGAAGGTCCCGAAATCAATATCCAGCATGCTCCCCTGCGCTCCTTCTGCCAATACTTTTTTCCCTGAGCGAATATGTTGATGAATGAAATATTCCCCGTTGACGATATTCAATCCCCGCAGGAATTCCGCCGCTTCAAAAAATTCCTCTTCCCAGGAATTAATGTCTTCTGTGAAACCAAAATTGTCTAACAGCTTTTGATGCTTCAGGCGAAGTTTAATATACGATGTGGTAAAATTCTTATCCAGCAGGTCACCGACCCGGATCCCATTTCTCCCTGTCTTATCCATGTAGGCCGGCGCGATCCCTTTCAATGTTGAACCGATCTTTTGTTGTCCCTTGGATAATTCGGCCGCTTTATCCAGCGCGCGATGCGTGGGCAGGATCAGGTGAGTGCGTTCAGAAATAAAAAGATTTTTTTTCAGATCGATCCCGAATGAAGTAACCGCATCGTATTCCTTTCTTAACGTGACCGCATCCAGCACCACTCCATTCCCCACCAGGTTAATGGCCTTCGCATGAAAAACACCGGAAGGAATTTGGTGTAAAACGACTTTTTTATCATTGATATATATTGTATGACCCGCATTAGGCCCCCCCTGGAAACGGGCGATCAGGTCGTATTGCCTGGCAAAAAAATCAACGATCTTCCCTTTTCCTTCATCTCCCCACTGAAGCCCCAGGATAACGTCTACCATTTAGTTGATTGGTTGAGAGTTGACAAGTTGACAAGTTAACAAGTTAACTGGTCAATTAACAAAAGCGTGTAAAAATAAGACATGCAGAATAAAAAAATTGAATCACAACTTGTTAACCGGTTTAACGGATCAACGTCACCGTTCCCCGTTTCCTGATCACCTGATCATCCTTCGTAATTCCTTCCGTCATCCATACATACACTCCAGTAGCCTGTTCCTTTCCACCGATGCGTCCGTCCCAGCCATCATGTAAGCTGGTTGTTGTAAATATCAATTGGCCCCAGCGATTGAAAACGCGGAAATAATTTAGTTTTTTAACACCGACGGGGAATGGGGTGAGTTTATCATTCTTACCGTCTCCATTTGGTGTGAAGGCGGTAGGTACATAAATATCCGGGCCCTGGTAAACCCTAACGCGAACAAAACCATCGCCCCGGCATCCCGCAGGAGTGGAAATAGAAATTCGATAAGTCATATCAGTCCCGATCGGACCCGCCGTAACAATTGGATTCGGAATAGTGGGATCACTAAGCCCGAATGAAGGAGACCATGAATATATGTATGTGGAATCCGGGATGGCGGAGAATGCATTCAACTGTATTTGATCTCCTGTATAAGCGATTGTATCAAAGGGGAACGTCCTCACTTTAATGGGAGGAGTTACCGTTACGGTAACCGAATCTGTGATCAATGAAGGACATCCGAATCCGTCCCGGACAGATAATATGTAAGTTATCGTTACCGGTGGATTGACTGTTGGATTGGGAATGTTCGCATTATTAATATAATTGACCGGCGACCAGGTAAATTGTGTACCTCCCGAACCTTGTAACTGGAATGATTGCCCATAACAGATCGTCCCCGGCATGCCCGCATCGGGTACAGGAGCGGGGCTTACATTGACAACAACAGTATCATTGGCTGTGCAACGACCGAGCGTGACTGTAACGACATATTGTGTTGTAGTAGCCGGATTCGCCACGGGGTTGGGAATGGTTGTGCTGCTAAGATCAGTTCCGGGTGACCAGGAGTAACCTGTAGCATTTGAATTAACATTCAATTGAACAGAGCCACCTTCACAGATCGTAGGATCTGTTTGTGGAGTAAGCGCCAGGTTACTTGTCATGTCTACAGTAGCCGGGAATGCATAAGTGCAACCCATGTTATCTCTTACTGTTACTGTATAATTACCGGGAGCAACATTGAACAGATTCGAAGCTTGGAAGCTTATTCCATCCAGAGAATATTGGTAAGATCCATTGCCTCCATTTGTCGTGACGGTGATTGTCCCATCATTTCCTCCGTCACAACTTGCATTCGTTGACGTGTGATTTGCTGTAAGCGCTGCGGGTTCGGTTACGTTTGCTGTTGTCGTCGAGGTACAATTATTCGCATCACGGATCGTGATCGTATAATTTCCTGCAACAACATTAAAGGTTCCACTGCTTTGCCAGCTTGCACCTCCGTCAATCGAATATTGATAGGGTGAAACACCGCCACTTGCTGAAACATTGATGACGCCGTTACTCTGCCCATTGCATACTACTGGTGTGGTTATGCTGCTGGCTGCAAGGGCCGCTGGCTGATTGACTGTTATGCTAAGCGATCCCTGGCATCCATTCACTTCCCTGAAATAAACCGTGTAAGTTCCGGCTGTGAGCCCATTAAACACGTTGCTGCCTTGCCAGTTCACATTATCCAAAGAATATTCGTACGGGGGATTACCCATCGTGGGTTGCACCACGGTGATACTCCCGGTACTTCCTCCATTACATAAAACACCGGAGGAAGTGGCCGTGGTTGAAAGATTTGGTCCGGCCGCTACTATCTCGGTGATCGGATTGCTCACACAATTGACAGCATCTGTGACAACAATGGTATGTGAACCTGCCGATACATTCGTAAATGTAAAAGGCGCAGGCCCTGTTTGGGCCGGACCGCCATCCAATGAAAATGTATACGGAGCAGTTCCGCTGGTGGGCGTCACGGTTATTGTCCCATTGCTGGCTCCATTGCAGGAAGTTGGCGTTGAGCTTGTAGAAGCCGACAATGTAGGGCCCGCAGTCACAATAATATTGCTAATAGTCAACGTGCAGCCAACATTATCGGTGATAACCACGGTATGTGTTCCAGCCGGGACGTTATTAAAGATATACGGATTGGAACCACTTTGAGGAGGTCCGCCATTGAGTTGATATGTAAATGGAGAAGTTCCTGCCGTAGCATCGACCGTAATCGTTCCATTGTTTGCGGATGGGCAGGAAGTAGCCGTTGAAGTGGCAGTTCCACTTACACCGGGGCCCGTGCCGACAGTTACATTCAGAGTGAAATTACAACCCGTGGAAACTTCTGTAACAACAACGGTATGAGCGCCTGCTGATACATTACTGAAAGTAAAAGGTATACTTCCGGAAAGAGGCGGACCACCATCCAATGAAAAAGTGTATGGTCCGGTTCCGGATGCAGAAGTAATTGTTATTGTTCCATTATTCACACCGATACAAGCGGTTTGAGTCGTTGTATGTGTTGCCGTAATTGCACCTGTATTGCCTACAGTGATGGTAAAGTTTGTATTGCATGCCAGCGGAGCATCCCGAACATATACAGTGTAATTGCCAGGAGCGAGATTAATAAACGTATTACTGCTTTGCCAGTTTACATTGTCTAGTGAATATTGATACGGCGGTGTGCCGCCGGTTACATTATTTACTGTAATGCTTCCATTCGATTGATTACATGTCGCAGGTGTAGATGTACCTGTTGCAGTGAGACCATTGGCCCTGTTTACCCGGACGGTATCTGTTCCGAATATTTCAACATTGGGATCGTCGATCTTGGTATAAACTGATTTGATGATATAGATAGTAGTTGTTCCGGCAGGTGGGCAAAGATTCGGAAATGAAGCTTGCAATTGACCATTTCCCAGGGGAACGGTGGTTCCGGTCATAATTAAATTATTGGAAATATCATACAATTCAACCCTTCGAAATAGTGAGGGACCGCTATTTGGAACAAACCGCCAGCTTTCGTTCATTCCAATTGAGCCCCAAGCGGGATCACTCATTCTTCTTTGAGGAGCTGTCATCCCATTAGTACGGGTAAAATCTTGTATCCCCACCATCGCTTTACCTTGTTGCCAATTCGTACATATTTGTTTGTCGAATATGGCTACTTCTATAATACCTGTTGATTCATACAATATGATCTGATGTGTATTCTCAATCAAACTTGTGCAAGAAAATAGGGGCACTTTATAAAAACTAAGAACCCATCTTCTATGAGGAGCTGTACCTAATTCCTGGTATTGGATCCTTTGGGTCGGTGATGTAGGCTGCCCCGGAAACAAATCATGATATGGGCCCATGATCAACGCTGGATCGTACTGTGTATTTGGAAGGTCCCCGCGATCTTGCCAGTGAGAGCTTCCACCCGCAAGCGATATATCAAAGCTTACATATCCATTCGTGCTTGCAACAAGTTGGTTATAAATTGCCCCAAAAAAAGAAAAATTAAAACTCATATTGATCACACTACTATAAGTATCATCAACACTTAGGTTGGTAGAAGTTCCTAACGGATCATTTGGCTGTACATAAACCGGAAAACATCCCGGTATTGTACTTGTTGGATTTAGCGAGTAGGATGTACTAAGACCTTTTATATCTGGAATTACACCCTGGAGTGTAAAACAAAAATTAGCCGGGCAACCGGGTAAGCTGGTATCTCTTGTACAGTTGAATGAAAAACTTTGCCCGCAAATCCTTGAGGATAAAAAAATAACGCAGATAATAACCAGGTAAATCCTCAGTTTCAAACTCATAACGGGGTGATAGTTCAAGAAGGGTTTGATCGTCAAAAAAGAGGCGACAAGTTAAGAAAAATCTGCTATACCGGACTTATCGGATCAACTCAATGTCCCATGTCTATAAATCGACTTATTGCTGGTTAATTCTTTCGGTCTAGCGTTTAGGCTAAACCAGGTAAAATCTGGTAGCCCAGCATCTAGTATCTCGCATCCTATTATGCCACATCTTCCGTATCGTATCGCTCTACCGATTCAATACCCGGGAGGTCTTTTAAATTCTGGACGAGGTTATCCAGCTCTTCCTTATCATGGACATAAAGTTTTATGTTGCCTTCAAACAAACCTTGTTTGGCTTCAATGGTGAGAGCGGAAATATTAATTTTAAGTTCCCCTGAAATGAGGCTGGTAATTTTATTAACCACTCCCACATCATCCATACCCACAATCTTGATACCGGTAAGAAAGGATATCTCCTTATTCTTCGCCCATTTGGTCTTCACAACCCGGTGTCCATAATTGGCCAGCAGTTTCGCAGCATTCGGACAATTAGTACGATGAATAGTCAACCCTTTACCGGTCGTGATGAAACCAAATACATCATCCCCCGGGATGGGTTTGCAGCAATTAGCAAGATTATAAACGATCCGATCGCTAGACTCACCGAAGATGATCAGTTCCGCGTCTCTTTTTGCTGCCACCTGGTGATGTGGAATAATGTCGGTCTTTTGTTCGTGTTGTTGTTTTACGGGTTTAGGCGCTTCAATCTTATCCCCGGTCACTTTGAATTCCTTCAGCTCTTTCAGATCAATATTCTTTACTGCAATTGCATAAAATAGATCAACGTTTGAAGGAAGTTTATACCACTGCACGAGTTCGTCAATATTGTGTTGGTTCAAGGCGGCGCCGAGACCTTCCAGTTTTCTTTGTAATGTGTACTTTCCTTCGTCTGCCACTTTTCTTTTTTCCTCTTTCAACGCATCACGGATCCTGCCCTTTGCTTTCGAAGTGACCACGAATCCCAACCAATCTTCTGATGGTTTTTGCTTGTTGCTGGTGATGATCTCTACCTGGTCACCGCTCCGGAGTTTATGGCTGATGGGCACCAGTTTGTGATTCAGCTTGGCTCCAATGGTTTTAATACCAATGGCGCTGTGAATGGCAAAGGCAAAATCCAAAGCTGATGATCCTACCGGCAACATTTTCACATCTCCTTTCGGAGTGTATACATAGATCTCTTCAGCCAGGAAACTCGTTTTAAAATCCTGGAGAAAATCCACGCTGTCCGTATCCTGGTTACTGATCACCTCCCTGATCTGGTGGAACCATTTATCAAAACGGCTTTCATCGGGAGTATCTTCTTTATATTTCCAGTGTGCAGCAAGCCCTTTTTCTGCGATCTCGTTCATACGCCGGGTGCGGATCTGCACTTCCACCCACCTGCCCTGCGGTCCCATCACCGTCGTATGCAAGGCCTCATAGCCATTCGACTTGGGATTGCTTAGCCAATCCCGCAATCGCTCAGGTGAAGGCGTATATTCATCAGTGATCATGGAATAGACCTTCCAGCAGTCTTCTTTTTCTCGTTCGGGGGGTGAGTCCAGTATTACACGGATAGCAAACAGGTCATAGACCTCTTCAAAGGCCACTCCTTTCTTTTTCATCTTGGTCCAGATGGAGTGAATGCTTTTGGGACGGCCATAGATTTCTGCCTCAAAGCTTGCTTTATCCAGTTTTTCCTTGATTGGGCGGATAAATTCGTTGATATATTTTGTTCTTTCTCTTTTTGTTTCTGCCAACTTTTGGGCGATCTCTTTATAGATATCCGGCTCCATGTATTTCATGGCCAGGTCTTCCATTTCTGTCTTGACAGTGTACAGACCCATCCTGTGTGCGAGAGGGGCATACACATAAACAGTTTCAGAAGATATCTTCAGCTGTTTTTCCCGTTTGATACTATCCAGGGTACGCATGTTGTGAAGGCGGTCGGCCAGCTTGATCAAAATCACCCTGGGATCATCGGTAAGGGTCAACAGGATCTTTTTGAAATTTTCTGCTTGCTGAGACGCATTTACATCGATCACGTTAGCGATCTTGGTAAGTCCATCCACGATCCTCGCGATCTCATTTCCAAATTCCCGCTCTACATCATGCAGGGAAATATCGGTGTCTTCAACCGTATCATGTAATAATGAACAAATAGTAGAGCGAACACCAAGACCGATCTCTTCCACGCAGATCTTGGCCACGGCCAGGGGATGTAAAATATAAGGTTCGCCACTTTTCCGACGCATCGTCTTATGCGCTTCCACCGCCATTTCGAAAGCAGTACGGATCAGGTCCTTGTCACCGGGTTTTAATTTGATCTTCAATGCCCGTAAAAGAGAGCGGTATTCCCGCAGGATCAATTTCTTTTCCTGCTCCTCGTTGAGGTTATATTTCGGGGCTTGTGCTACCGTTTCCATGAAGGACGAATTTACAAAAATTAAGGCAGGCAAGGGAGTGTTAAAGCGTTATAAATGTTATCTTTTGCTCTTCTATCGAAACGAACTTCTTATGGAAGTACATCATCATGGGCATGTGCATCACCAGCGAAAATGGAAGGAATATCTTTTTCAATTCCTGATGCTTTTCATCGCGGTCTTCTGTGGTTTTTTAGCGGAATACAAACTTGAGCATTTTATCGAAAAGGAAAGAGCCAAAGAACTTGGCATAACCCTTTATGAGGAATTAAAAAGTGATTCGAGTAATCTCGACCAGGTTATTCATAACCGGCAAGAAAAAGTTGCACACCTGCGCTATATCTACAACTACATCAAGGACAGTACCCTCCAAAAATTACCCAGGGACTTTTACCCACATTTTGTCTGGAGCTTTTTCGCAGTAAGTTATATCCAGTTTGAACCAAAGGATGGGATGCTTGAACAATTGAAGATTTCCGGTTCATTACGTTACTTCCGGAATGTTGAACTTCAAAAAGCCGTCGGGGACTTCTCTGTGGCAGTAAATAATTTACGTACACGGCTGGAAAGGGAAACAACAGTTACTGCTACGATCAACAGGGACTTTACTTTGAATCATATTGATCTGGACTGGGTCGACAAGCTAACAGGCAACGGGGAGGCAAGTGTGTATAATTCATTGAAGAAATACGAGAAAGAAGATCAGGTGTTACAAGCATCCATTTTGAATTTATCAGCACTTAATAAGGCCGCAACTTGTAATTTAATCCTATACAATCTCCAGCTACTGACGAGCACACGGAATAATCAGATGGCTCAATACCAGCAAGCCAGCAGTAGGTTAATGAAACTTCTTAGGGCAAAATATGATCTCCAATGATCACTCGCAAAACTGCTTGTTAAAAAAGGATTGGTGCGACCGTTTTTTACCTGTAAAAGCCGTACATTTGCAGCCCCATTTTGAATCGTGAGTTATGAGTCCGGAGGTCTTTTAGAAAATTTGCCTTTACTCCGAACTCCCGACTCTGGACTCTCGACTGTTTTCCGGATGTGGTGGAATTGGTAGACACGTCAGACTTAGGATCTGATGCCGCAAGGTGTGGGGGTTCGAGTCCCTCCATCCGGACCGATAGAACATCGAACAAGGATCAACGATTTTTCCTGCCTGACTACGTCACGCGGTCAGGGAGTTTCGAAGTGAATGAACCTATAGATCTTGGATTGTTCTTTGTTCCTTATTCAAACATCATGGCAACAATAACTAAAGAAAACATTGGCCTGCTTCACGATAAGCTGACACTCAAACTTGAAAAATCGGATTATCTCCCCTCCTTCGAAAAAACGCTAAAAGATTATAGCAGGAAAGCAAATATTCCTGGTTTTAGAAAAGGACAGGTGCCCGCCGGGTTGATCAAGAAAATGTATGGTCCTTCATTATTCACTGATGAGGTCTTGCGTTCAGTAGATCGGGAACTGTTGAATTACCTGGAAACAGATAAACTGGACATTTTTGCACAACCGCTACCCCTCGAAATGAATTTGCGTCAGCTTGATGTAAACAACCCATCGGATTATACCTTCCAGTTCGAGATCGGGATGAAACAGGAATTTAAATTGCCGGATCTCTCCAAAGCGAAGATTACCCGCTTCCATGTGACCATCACCGATGAGATGATCGACAACGAGATCAGTCGCTTGCAGAACAGGCATGGAAATATGAAGGACCTGGAAGCAATCGACTCGGAGGAAAATGTGATCAATGTCAATTTCATTGAAACGGATGAGCGGCGAAACGAAATCGAAGGAGGTTTAAAAAAGGATAACTCGCTACTTGTAAAATATTTTGCCAGCGACATCCGACAGCAATTGATGGGCAAAAAGGTGAACGACGAGATCACTTTACAGTTAAAAACTGCTTTCGAGGATAAAGAACGCGAATGGATCATTAGCGACCTGGGGTTAAAAGATGATCCCGCAGCAGCAGATAAACATTTTAGACTGGTCATCACCAAGATCGGCCAGCTGGAAAAAAGAGAATTGAATGAAGAATTCTTTGCCCAATTATATCCGGGCCCTTCAACCGCCGAAGGCTTGCCGCAGGCGGAGCAGGAAGTAAAAACAGTTGTTGAATTCAGGAATAAGATAAAGGATGAGATCCGCCGTTATTGGGATAGCCAGGCCCGCAATCAAATTCACGACCAGGTATTTCATGAGCTGGTCGATCATACAGAAATAAAATTCCCCGAAGGTTTCCTGAAAAAATGGCTGAAAACCCAGCGCGCGGATGGCAAGAAAGAAGAAGAAAAATCCGATGAACAGGTGGAGCAGGAATATCCGTCATTCATCAGCCAGCTCAAATGGACACTGATCACCGACCAGGTCGTAAAAGAAAATGCCATTCAGGTAAATCCCGATGAGATCAGGAATTTTGCAAAACAGCAATTATTCAATTACATGGGGGGCGCAAACCTCAGCGAAGACCAGCCCTGGGTGAATGATTACGTCGAACGGATGATGAAGGACCGAAAGTTCGTTGAGGATGCTTATAGCCGCATACAAACCCAGAAGATATTCGAATGGGCAGAAACACAATTAATCCCGACTGAAAAGGAAATTTCTGCAGAAGAATTTACCAAAATGATAGAAGCTCACCAGCATCATCATCATTAACGTTGATCTGTTAAGCCGTTAATTAGTTAAGTGGTAAGCGGTTTTAATGTTGCGCTATTCCCTATTTTCTATTCCCTTTTCTGTCAATTAGTCCTGGAAAAGATGCTCCTTTCCTCTTCCCATGATGCCAAATCATGTATTTACTGTTATTTTGCCGATTGGAAAGATATTTGTTAGAACAATAATTCCCTATCATAGAAAAATTAGCGAACATTAGCGACAATTAGCGTTATGAAATCTGAGTTTGAAAAATATGCGACGAAGCACCTTAGCATTTCCAGCAATACATTGCATGGATACGCATCACACCTCGTGACCGGTCTTACTCCAAACATTATCGAAGAACGTCCCATGAATGTGGCGGTTATGGACGTATACAGCCGGCTGATGATGGACAGAATCATTTTCCTGGGTTACCCGATCAATGATGAAGTGGCCAATATTGTGACCGCACAGTTACTGTTTCTTGATAGCACAGACCGGACCCGGGATATCAATATGTACATCAATAGTCCGGGCGGCAGCGTGTATTCCGGCCTTGGAGTTTATGATACGATGCAATACGTAACACCAGATGTAGCTACGATTTGCATTGGCATGGCCGCTTCGATGGCTTGTGTGTTACTGGGTGCAGGCAGCAAGGGTAAAAGAGCGGCGCTGAAACATGCCCGGATCATGATGCATCAACCCAGTGGTTCTATCGGTGGGCAGGCCAGCGACATCGAGATCACGGTCAACGAGATCAGGAAATTGAAGCGGGAGCTGTACGAAGTAGTGAATTACCATACCGGGCGATCGGTGGAACAGATCGAAAAAGATTTTGACAGGGATCATTGGATGACCGCTGCCGCGGCTAAGGAATACGGACTGGTAGATGAAGTGCTGGTGACCAACCCCAAAAAACAAAAGAAAGAATCTAAATAATGAATCACTATGCAAAGGAGATATTTTCATTTTGATACCCAATTGCCTAAAGGATGGAAGGCCGATGATGAGGAAGAAGAGGATGAAGAAGAAAAAGAGGAACGGCCGAAGAGTGACCTGATGATGTTCAGCAAAAAGCTGGAAAAATATTTCTTTGAAAACCGGAGCATATCTCTCTGGGGACCGGTAGATGATAAAAGCGCCAAAGATGTTGTAAGTAAATTATTACTTCTGGATTCAGATAAACGCGGGGAGGAAATAAAATTTTACATCAATAGCCCCGGTGGAGTTGTGACCAGCGGCATGGTGATCTATGATACGATGCGAATGATCAAAAGCCCTGTGAGTACGATCTGCATGGGACTTGCTGCTTCGATGGGTAGTATTTTATTGAGCGGCGGTAAAAAAGGAAAAAGAATGATCTTTCCAAACGGGGAAGTGATGATCCACCAACCTTCGATCGGGGGATATATCCGGGGTGTGAGCTCCGACCTGGAGATCCAGGCTGAACAAGCAAAGAGAGTAAAAGATATAGGCGCGAAGATCCTGGCGGAGAATTGCGGAAAAACAATTGAACAGGTAATGCGGGATTTCGATAGAGATTACTGGATGGATGCAAAACAGGCAATTGAGTATGGCATTGTGGATGAAATTGTTGAAAAACTCTAAGCGGCTGATTGTAAGTAATTAAGCTTATGGAAATTCTCGTAATTTCCCCAAACCGCCTGATTTTCATATAAAATAAGCAGACTAGTCGGGCGGGTTTTATAATTTTACAGACCCGAACCCGTTTACATACGTTATCAATAAACCATGGCAAAAAATCCTTTGCATTGTTCCTTTTGTGGTCGCAGCCGGGACGAAGTTAAAATCCTCATAGCAGGACAGGAAGGGCATATTTGCGAGAATTGCGTTGAGCATGCCCGTGAGATCATCGAACAGGAACTTATCGTTCGGGATGACAAGGCTCCTTCTTCCTTCAAACTGACTGTCAAAAAACCTATCGAGATAAAAAAATTCCTGGATGAATATGTGATTGGCCAGGATGAAGCAAAAAAAGTATTGGCTGTTGCCGTTTACAATCATTATAAACGCCTGCAGCAGAAATCGACGGAAAACAATACGGGCAATGACGTTGAGATCGAAAAAAGTAACATCATCATGGTGGGTGAGACCGGAACGGGTAAGACCTTGCTGGCAAAGAGCATCGCCCGCATGTTGAATGTTCCTTTTACCATCGTAGACGCCACTGTTTTCACTGAAGCAGGTTATGTGGGTGAAGATGTGGAAAGCATCCTTACCCGCTTGTTGCAGGTTTGTAATTATGATGTGACCGCCGCAGAAAGAGGCATTGTTTATATTGATGAGATCGATAAGATCGCGAGAAAAGGAGATAATCCTTCTATTACCCGTGATGTAAGCGGTGAAGGTGTGCAGCAGGGTATGTTGAAATTATTAGAAGGAACAGATGTCCTCGTTCCTCCACAGGGCGGAAGAAAACACCCCGAACAAAAACTTATAAAGATCAATACACAAAATATCCTGTTCGTTTGCGGGGGTGCCTTCGACGGGATTGATAAGATCATTGCCCGCCGGGTACAGACCAATACTATTGGATTCAACGTGGACAAGGAAGAACAGGAGTTCAAAAAGAAAAACCTGTTGCATTATGTAAATGCCCAGGATCTAAAAGCATTTGGACTGATCCCTGAATTGCTGGGACGATTGCCGGTAGTTACTCACCTCGACCCGCTGGATGCAGGTACATTAAGACTTATTCTCACAGAACCCAAGAATGCGCTGGTGAAGCAATACAAAAAACTGTTCGAATTGGAAGGAATTCACCTGACTATCGAGAATGAAGTGCTGGATTTCATGGTAGAGAAAGCCATGGAGTATAAACTGGGCGCAAGAGGACTGAGAAGTATTTGTGAAGGGATTCTCACTGATGCGATGTTTGAGCTGCCCTCTTCAAAGCAGTCACAGTTCACACTCGACATGGCCTATGCGAAACGTAAATTCGATACAAGCAAGCTAAGCCTCCTGAAGGTGGCTTGATATGAAATTGAAAAGGTTATTGGTTAATAGATTAAGGTTTCAGAGATCATTCTTCTGAAACTTTTTGTTTTTAATGTTAAATTGCTAACCCTTTAAACCTATTAAACTATTTGAACCTGTTAAACGCTACCTCATGCAGGAACTGATCAATAAATTAAAAACGGAAGCCGGTCTCACCGACGAGCAGGCAAGAAAAGCTATCGAGGCTATTAAGAACTTTGTCGTTGAAAAATACCCTATGCTGGAAGGAGCCGTAAACAACGTATTTGCTGAATAACGCAAATATGTCTACCCGTAATTAGTTAGTCCGTTAATGAGTTTATTAGCCAATTTTGAGATGAACGACAGATAAACGGATTTGCGGTTAGACGGATTAACGGATGGTACGACATTTCTTTCCTTTGGGAAAATTGGCGGCCTGGTATGGCGTCATCGCACCACAGCTATACAGGAAAAAGCAAATAATAATTACAAGAAGAATCCTGGTTTCCATAGTTGGCAATTAAGTTTCCAAAATACAGTTAACCGTCAACAGTATTGAATTAAAAATCCCAATGAAATATTCTGATTTTAAAGGGATTTTCACCTGGTGAAACCACTCCGGCTCAACTTAATAAAACATCCCGACAAGTCGGGATGAATTTAATGGGTACTTTGTTTTGGTTTTTCCGGGAACCACCGGGTAGAAACGCCAGCGGGCCGTCCTATACTATTTTACTCCCGTCTGAACACCCTCCCAGAGGGAAAAGTCATCCATGGGCAATTAGCTGCAACCTCCCTGGTTGCCACAATTCAAACATTTATAACAAGTGCCGCTGCGCATCATGATATGCCCGCAAACATTACAGGCCGGTGCATCGCTTTGCATACTTTTCGCAGCCGCGCTTATTGAATTCACATTGGTTTCTGCTTTCACCTTATTGCCAGCTGGTCGAACAGCAGCAGGTTGTGGTATAATACCTCCGCTGGCCGAACCAATGATGCGAACACTGGATAGCTCCTGCTCTTCATTCTCTTTGGCATACTCGAGATTGGATGGGATCTCATCCCAATCATCGGCACCGGTGTTCATCACTTCCGGCTTGTCGATCACATGTACCAGGTCGGTTCTGCCCAGGTATTCATAACCTAATACCCGGAAAATGAAATCAACAATGGAGGTAGTGGATTTAATATTTGGATGTTCTACAAAACCTGAAGGATCGAATTTGGTAAATGCAAATTTGTCAACAAATTCTTCCAGCGGAACTCCGTATTGCAAGCCAATAGAAATAGCAATGGCAAAGCAGTTCATCATACTGCGCATAGTAGCTCCTTCTTTCGCCATATCTATAAATATCTCTCCTAATGTTCCATCTCCATATTCACCGGTACGAAGAAAAATAGCCTGTCCGTTGATCTTTGCTTTTTGGGTAAACCCCCTGCGTTTAGCTGGCAGTGAACGACGTTCTACAATACTAGCCAGTTTTCTCTTCAGTTTTGTATCTGGCGAAGACTGTACTCTTTTCTGAACTTCTTCTAATAATTCTTCGACAGTTAACTTCCCTAAATCCACAATATTAGATTCGAATTCAAGGCTGCCGGCTGCTCGTCCTTCGTCAGGCTCAGGGCGGTTGGTTTGTGATTCTGCAGTTTCAGCTTTTTTCTTCTTATCGCTCTTATTACTCAACGGCTGTGACAGCTTCGAGCCGTCGCGATAAAGTGCGCAGGCCTTTAATCCCAGTTGCCAGCTGAGCAGGTAAGCGTCAGCGATCTCTTCCACCGTAGCTTCATGGGGTAGGTTGATGGTTTTGGAAATAGCGCCACTGATAAAAGGCTGAGTGGCTCCCATCATGCGGATATGACCTTGTGCGTGAATGTATCGCTGGCCTTTTTTACCGCATTTGTTGGCACAGTCAAAAACGGGCAAGTGAAGTTCTTTCAGGTAGGGGGCTCCTTCGAGCATGCCGGTGCCGCAAACATAATCGTTTGCTGCCTCGATCTGCTCTTCGGAAAAACCCAATGCTTCCAACAGGCTCCATTCGAAATCGTTGTATTGCTCAGGTGTGAAGCCGAGGCGCTGTAAGCATTCTTCCCCGAGCGTATACTTGTTGAATACAAAACCGATCTCGAATGCAGTAACTGCTGCAGCATCGAGCCGTTTAATTTCGTCAGCAATAAATCCTTTCTCACTCAGTGTTTGGTGATTAATAAATGGTGCTCCTGCAAAAGAGGCAGCGCCTACGGCGTATTTGATAATTAAATCGATTTCCTTTTCGGAGTAGCCGAGGTTGCGAAGTGCAACCGGAACGGATTGATTGATGATGCGGAAATAACCGCCACCAGAAAGTTTTTTGAATTTAACCAGGGCAAAATCCGGTTCTACCCCGGTTGTATCGCAATCCATGACCAGGCCGATCGTTCCTGTTGGTGCGATCACGGTAGCCTGTGCATTCCGATAACCATATTTTTCTCCTAATTCGACAGCCTCATCCCAGGCTTTACAAGCGGCTGTAAGTAAATAATCCGGACAATACTGTGCTTTAATGCCTTGCGGCTTCAGGCTCAGGTTTTCATACTCATCCGCGTCATAAGCTGCCAACCGGTGATTACGCATCACCCGCATCATATGTTCTTTATTTTCTTCGTATCTCGGGAACGCACCGAGCGCCCGGGCGATTTCTGCTGACGTTTTATAAGCCGAGCCAGTCATGATAGCCGTGATCGCCGCCGCAATAGCCCTGGCTTCTTCGCTGTCATAGGGAATACCACTTACCATCAATAACGTACCCAGGTTCGCATAGCCCAAGCCCAAGGTCCTGTATTCATAACTCAACTGAGCCACTTCCTTGCTGGGAAATTGCGCCATCAATACAGAAACTTCCAATACCACGGTCCACAAGCGACAATTGTATTCATAGCCTTCAACATCGAATTGATTTTTTTCCGTGTCGTAAAATTTCATCAGGTTGGCGGAAGCCAGGTTACAGGCCGTATTGTCCAGGAACATGTATTCGCTGCAGGGATTAGAAGCACGGATCTCCCCGCCTTGCGGACAGGTATGCCATTCATTGATCGTTGTATTATATTGGGTCCCCGGGTCAGCGCATCGCCAGGCTGCATAAGCGATCTGGTTCCAAAGCTCTCGAGCTGGAACTTTTTTCATCACTCTCCCATCCATTCTTCCTTTTAGTTCCCAATCTTCATCGGCCTGCAGTTTTTCAAAAAATGAATTCGGAATGCGTACGGAATTATTTGAATTCTGTCCAGATACAGTTCTGTATGCTTCTCCCTCATAATCGCTGGGATAACCCGCTGCGATGAGCGCACCTACCTTCTTTTCTTCTTCCACTTTCCAGTTCACAAAGGATACGATCTCGGGATGATCAAGGTCAAGGCATACCATTTTAGCTGCCCTGCGGGTAGTACCTCCACTTTTGATTGCCCCGGCAGCGCGATCTCCTATCTTCAGGAAACTCATTAGGCCACTGGATGTGCCGCCACCACTTAATTTTTCTCCTTCACCACGCAGGTTAGAAAAATTAGTTCCTACGCCAGAACCATATTTAAAAATCCTGGCTTCCCTTACCCAGAGGTCCATGATGCCGCCGTCGTTCACAAGATCATCAGATACGCTCAGGATAAAGCAGGCATGTGGCTGGGGGCGTTCGTATGCTGATGTGGATCTTTTTAATTCACCATCGATGGGATCTACATAATAATGGCCCTGCGGTTTGCCAGTAATACCATAGCTTTCATAAAGGCCCGTATTGAACCATTGAGGCGAATTGGGCACGCACATTTGGTTAAGGATTGAATAAACCAGTTCTTCGTAAAAGATCTGTGCATCCTGTTCCGAAGCAAAATAGTTATAGCGTTCGCCCCAGGACCTCCAGCAATTGGCCAGGCGATGGGCCACTTGTTTCGCGGAAGTTTCACGACCCAGGCTGCCATCCGGCTGGGGAACTCCTGCTTTCCTGAAATATTTCTGGGCCAGAATATCGGTGGCGATCTGGCTCCATTGTCTAGGAACTTCCACGTTATTCATCTCGAACACGACCTCGCCGCTGGGATTACGAATGATAGAAGTACGATAGTCATACTCAAACTGGTCAAATACGTTCACGTCATCCCGGGTAAAGCGACGTGAAAACTGCAGTCCGCTTTTGGCGGTAGTTTTGGTCTTGGCTGCCATAACTAAAGAATTTGCTCGGGTTAATAAATCTTAACGGAGGTAGACGAAAATATTTTTTTGAAATTGAAATTCATACAGAGAAATATTCACAGTTTGTGGATAAGGACATAAAAAGAGATGCAAATACAGGCTAGTAAAGGCCCGCAGCATTTGTGCACAATTATTTTTCCTTTTGAAGAGATTTTTTTTTGGAAAAGTTGAAAAACTATATTAAAAAAGTTCACGGGCGATAAATGCACACAAATCCTCAATGTAATATCAATTGAACATGCCTCTTTAATGGTTGAATAAAACACCAGAACTTCAAATTTCGCTTATACATGGCGTGAGCCCCTGCCTTGGTAAATCAGGGAAATATTTCCCCGGGAGGATAAAACGATGCCATTCTACTAAGGCATTTATTTAATTCCCCTCCCAGTCCCTTTAAAACGGAAAACTTTTTGCATTTTTGTAATATTAACCATTACTGATGAAAGCAGGCATTTATCATTCCCTCGCTGAAAGGAAAAACTTAGGCAGAAAGGCTTTTTCAGTGTTGATCGATCCCGACAAGGTTTCCATGAAAGGAACTGCGGAAAATAACCTGGATGAGCTCATTGCTCTGTCAGTAGCTGCAAAAGTCGATTATTTCCTGGTGGGAGGTAGCCTGGTCATTTCCAATCAGCTTGATGAATGCATTCAATATATCCGCAACCATGCAGCCATTCCGGTAATCCTGTTTCCGGGGAGCCCATCACAGGTAAGTAAGTATGCAGATGCATTATTGTATCTCTCGCTGATTTCCGGCCGTAATCCCGAATTGCTGATCGGGCAACATGTAGTGTCTGCTCCTTTTGTAAAACAAAGCGGGCTGGAGATCATGCCTACCGGGTATATTGTTATTGACGGGGGCGCCCCAACTACCGTATCATATATCAGCAATGCCACACCTATACCAGCGGATAAAAATGAGATCGCTATGTGTACGGCTATGGCCGGGGAAATGCTGGGAATGAAATTAATTTACATGGATGCCGGTAGCGGAGCCCGCAGACCGATCACGGAAAGCATGATCAAACTCGTTGCGGAAAATATCCAGGTGCCTTTGATCATAGGGGGAGGAATTATAGAGCCTGAAAAAGCTTATCTTAATTGCAAAGCAGGTGCCGATATGATCGTGGTTGGGAATGCCATTGAAAAAGACCCTTCATTAATAAAAGAAATGAGCGCGGCGGTTCATTCGGTAGCGGTAAAAGTGTGATTGACGATTTACGATTTGCCCGTATCCAATCTCTCTCTAAAATATATTACCATCAAGACGCGGAATCTAAATTGCAGTCTTTGTAAAAAAGATTCCGGGTCAAGCCCGGAATGACATTTTTATAGATGATGTGTTCTATGACCTACTCCCTGTTTACAAACTCATCATTTCCTTAAACTTCACCGTCTGCCTGCGACTAACTTCTATTTTTTCACCTCCTTTTAATTCAAGCAATAAACCCCCATTGAAATAAGGTTCTACTTTCTCGATCATACGCAGGTTGACGATATGTTTCCTGTTAGCACGGAAAAACGTTTTTTCATCCAGCCTTTCTTCCAGGGAATTCAAGGATTTTAAAATAAGAGGCTTGTTATTTCCAAAAAATACTTTGGCATAATTGCCTACACTTTCAAATAAACGAATATCACTCAGCTTAACAAACCAGCAACGCTCCCCGTCTTTTACAAACACCTGGTCATTCTCTGTAAGGATGCTATTATTGGTATGGCTGTTCTCTGAGCGGTGCTCTTTACTATCAGCGAACTGCAATTTCTGGATCGCATCAGCCAGCCGTTTTGGCTCTATCGGTTTCAGGAGATAATCCAGCGCATTCACTTCAAACGCTTTCAATGCAAACTGATCGAAAGCGGTAGTGAATATCACCTGTGGCGTTCTTTCCAATTCGCTTAGCATTTCAAAACCGGTCTTTCCTGGCATTTGAATATCCAGAAAGATCAGGTCCGGATGCTGATTCTCGATCTTGGAAATAGCTTCGTCCGCATTCGCAGCTTCGTCCACGACCTCTACTTCGGGAAAATCCTGCAATAATTTTTTCAACTCTAATCTTGCCAGGCGTTCGTCGTCAATAATGATAGCTTTCATGACCCCGTCTGTTTATTATTAATTATTAATTACTAATTATTTAACTCGTTCACAGGAATTGACACCCGCGCTTCCACGAGTGATGGGTTCAATTGCCTGATCTCGAATTTTGCCTTGTCGCCGTAAATCAAACTCAACCTGTTTGTCGTACTATAAAGTCCAAAACCTTTGCCCGCCAGTTCGTCAGTATGATCTTCTCCATCTACGCTCCCATTCAGGCGGCCGGTGTTTTGCACAACCAATTCGTGAAATCCATTCTTAAAATCAGAAATGATCTTTATCAACCCTCCTTTCACCTGCTGGCTGATGCCATGCTTGATGGCATTTTCTACCAGGGTTTGCAACATCATCGGTGGTACCGGTTGATCCAAGGTATCTTCATCGACCTGGTATTCGATCCTCAGCCTGTCTTCAAACCGCATATTTTCCAGCGCGAGGTAGTCTTTCACGATATACAATTCTTTTTCAAAAGGCACCATTTCCACTTTTTCTACCTGCATGCTGCTGCGAAGAATATTACTCAGCTCTGTTACCGCTTTTCGGGCACGTTCCGGATTCTCATCCACCAGTGCCCGAATACTGTTGAGTGAATTGAAAATGAAATGGGGATTTATATGCGCCTTGATGGTCTGCAATTCCAGGTCCTTCACCAAGGCTTCCAGTCTCAAAGTGTCCAACTGCTGCCTGCGGCTTTTTGTAACGTAGTGATAAATAAAATAGATCAGGTTCCAAATAATAATATTGATGAAAAAATAAAAAGCCCCGCTTAATATAAGTAATAGCGGTTTGTTGATAAATCGTTTCTCTCCTTCATTCAACAGGTCCAGGCGGTTACAGGCAAACATGTAAAACATGGCGGTAAC
>Ga0196964_10000583_pt1 | contig 21132 bp, 5 predicted proteins | sample S1_10metaG_FD_148615 | JGI IMG/M metagenome (GOLD analysis project Ga0196964, IMG submission 148615) | Soil microbial communities from Anza Borrego desert, Southern California, United States - S1_10 | ecosystem: Environmental > Terrestrial > Soil > Desert | place: USA: California | collected... | reverse complement strand
GCGCATCGTTCCGCAACAGGGCATTTTGAATACAGATGACCCCAATCTGGCGCAGTCGATTCTCGTTGTCGCACTGTCAGGAATCGTGGACCTGCGCAACTCGGCGCAGCTGGAATAAGTGCATTGCAGGCGGAGGTTCGCATGAATGCTTCGATCGGCAATCCAAGAATGCGTGGCGGCGCGCTGGTCATTGCGCTTGAGATCAGCCTGCTTATTGCCGTAATGACCACGGTGCTCGTACAGAACGCGATGAGCGAGAACACTGGCACCGATTCACTGATCCTGGACACGCAGGCAAGTTACCTGGCGGAGTCCGGCGCGGAATACTCCATCCGCCTTCTGAAGTACAACATCGCCAACAACTATCCTCTGCCGCTGGGCGCCGACAAGGTCGTGCTCTCCGGATTCCTGCCTCATTATACGCAGTTCGCGCCTGATGAGACGCCGCGTCCGGTGTGCGAATACAAGGTCATCCGTATCGAGCCGACTGCCTCCCGCTCGATGGTCGATGTGGATGGTATCGGACACCATTTTCAGCTCTATGCCGTCACCGGGCGAGGCTATATCCCTGACCCAGTCAACCCGGAACGCTACGTGGAAGTTTTTGTCAACAAGATGGTCGACCTGGACTTTGTACCGCTGTTCCAGTACCTGGCATTTTACAACCGTTTCGACATGGAGATCCTGCCGGGCAATGACATGAATCTGCGCGGCCGCATTCATTCGAACCGCGACATTTACATCGGCGCTCAGCCTGGCAAGAAGCTGATCCTGAACAGCAGTTCCGTTAAGTCCAGCGGCTCCATGCATCGCCACCGCAAGGACAAGACAACTTCCTCCAGCGATTATTTCATGGAAGGCACCGTTCAGTTTAAGAAGAAGGGCGTCAGTGAATCGGCACCGGTGAATGCCGCCAATTACCCGACAATGGAATCTGTGGGAAAGCTGAAGACTCCAAACAATCAGACCGTTCCGACCTCGGCGGCGCCCAGCGGATATGACAGTTCGTTCGGCGGCTATGACGGAAATAACGACGGAAAGATCGATTCCAATTCGGATCTGCCGGGCTTTTCAAATGGCGTGCAAAGCCGCTGGGACGGCACGGTCCAGGTCGGTGCGAACGGCGTTCCCGTGCTTGAGGCTCCGACTGATATCCGCGCGTACCTTCCGCCGGTGAATGGCGAAACCCCTACGCATAAAAAGAATCCTGCGACCGGTTTCATGGAGCCTGCCGCCTCCGGGGGAACAGATGTGCCTGGAAGTTTCATGAAGATGGCTGACATGGTGATCGAGAGCAACGGTTCAACAACCCGCATTCGTGACGGCGCCGGAACGGTTCTTTTCGAACAAAGCGGTTCAAACGTGACCGTGAATAAGCTTCAGAACAGCACCGGAAATCCCGTCGTTCCAGTGACCGAAAAGCAGATGTTCGATGGCCGCGAGTATAGCGGCGGTGGAGCGGCGGACGCGAACGGCATGGTGAAGGTCACCGATATCGACGTTGCCAAGCTTAACAGTGCATTCCGCAACGACACGCCTGTCCCCACACGCGTCTTTCCAACTGCGGCCGAGAACAACGTGGGATCGATCATTTACGCGTACCGCACCGACACGACTGAAAAGTCCCCACATGGCGTGCGCCTCTCGAATGGCGCGGAACTGAACAACAAGCTGACCTTCGTCAGCGAAGATCCTGTTTACATCAAAGGCGACTTCAACAAAACATCCAACGGAAAGAAAGGTTCGATCATTCTTGCCGACTCAGTGAACCTGCTTTCCAATCAGTGGGATGATAGCAAGACCGCTGGCTCGCCGCTGCCCAAGCCGACCGGAGATCTGGAAGTCAACGCGGCGATGATGACCGGCGCCTACGAGACGATTGCGCCGAATGCCAGCGGCGCGGGAGCAAAGTACAACGGCGGATTTGAGAATTTCCCGCGCTTTCACGAGGACTGGTCCGGGGCGGGCAAGGCGGTCAACATTCTTGGTTCGTTTGTGAGTCTCTTTACGTCGACTTACGGCAAGGGAGCGTGGGTCTACGGCGGCAACAAGTACACGGCGCCGGTGCGGAACTGGAATTTCGACAAGGATTTCCTGAAGCCTGAAAATCATCCGCCGGGATTCCCGGTCTCTGTCGGCGAAACGCGCGTAGCCTGGTGGAAGGGCCGCAACCTGAAGTGGTGGCCATTGCCCTGATTCAAAGGATCTTGAAAATGCCTGAAACAGAGCAACCCTTACGGCCGCTGTCCGCGCACGAATCCCGCCGCGCTGAGCTTGAAGCTCTGAAGACGGAATTGTTGCGGCCCAGCTCGCAAAAGAGCCGCCCGGCCAAGCGTTTGACATACATCGAATTCAAGCAGCGCAGACGTTATCAACGGGTAACGCTGATTGGCGGATTGTGTTTTCTGGTCATCGGACTGCTTACCGGAGTCTATGCTGGCCTGACAAAAAAAGAGCCGCAAGTTACCGACTATCAGCCTCCGCATCCGGAAATCGGCACGAAGGAAGCCGTAAAAATTCAGGCCGCGTCCGTGGTGCGCGAGAGTCGCATTCCGCGCGCGGCTAACTCAACGTTCGTCAAGCGGGCCGAACGAAACGACGCACTGGAGCGGCGTAGATTTCTCGATGGACTCAGCGTTGACGGAAAGATGCCGCGCTTTCAGCCGCTCTCTGCGCTTAAGGTTCCGCCGGACAAGGAGGCGCAGATCTATTGCCTGCTGCGTTCGCCTTTACCCGCTGACACTGAAGAGCGCTGGGTTGCCGCGGGCATGTTGCAGCATGAAGCGGAAGTGGTCAGCCCGTACATGAGGCATGTGACGATCGGCAGTGCTGAATCGCTCAACTATCTCAACGATCCGGTCGTGGAATCCTTCGCACTCGATCTCACGCCCGTCGCTGAATGAACTGGCATACAATTCGAGTTTGAATTTCCCGCCGCATCCGCCAAAGTGTTCTGCACAGGTGCAATTCAGCCGCTCAAGCCGCTGCATTTCTAGAGAGTTGGCGTATGAAAAACCATGTGATGTCGTCAGCTGGGCTTGCTTTTTTCGCCGCGATCTTTGCCGCTTCCCTCACCGCTGGGGAATCCCCTGCATCCACCCTTGAAATTCCAGTCGCCCAGGTTGCGCCCGCACAGGAATTCGATTACAGCATCACTGACGGCCTGTATGCGACGGTCACTGCAATGCAGAGTTTTAAAAAGCCAGAATTACGTGACGAGAAGAAGTTCATTCTCAAGCATATCGATGGCTTCAAAAAAGAGATGCCTGTCCGGGTGCTGCTGCAGCCGGAACCTGCCCCCTTGGCAGTCATCTTTCTCGGCCTGACCTCGCGCAGCAAGGACCCGCTCGCCAGGCTCTGGCAGTCGCAGCTGTTTGAAGCCGGCTGCCATGTGCTCGTCTTCGACTCCATGTTCCGCTCGTCGTTCAACGAGAAGTCCGGCCACGGCGTCGCCGGCCACATGGAAATGGAAGCCTGGCTGGCGGCAAACATCATCCGCGCATTCCTCGATCATCCTGAGGTGAGCGGCAAAGTGACGAAAGTCGGCCTGGTAGGCGCCAGCTACGGCGGGATCCTTGCGCTGAATTTTGCGAAGCTTGCAAAAGAAGGTCGCGTCAAAGTCGTGCCTGACCGGGTGCTTGTTTTTTCGCCACCGGTGAGCATGCAGATTTCAGCGATGATCCTTGATAAGTTCTACGATGAGGACCGGCGCAAACACGGGCTTCTGGAAATGTTTAAGCTGAAGGGGGCAGAGCCGCAGTTCGGCAAACCGGTGCCATTCTCGCAGTCGCTCATGCGCGCCGGAATTGGCTACGTTTTTCACGAAGATCTTGCCGACGCCGTTGCTTGTTCCAAATCGCTGTACAACTTCGAACTTCCCGAGCCGCCTAAAGACGAGAAGAAAGCTAACGACAAAAACCAGCGTCAATTTGTCCGATTTATCGAGCAGGTCGTTTATCCTTATTGGCAGAAAAACAAGCGCGTCAATGCGCTCGAGGATCTCTGGGCGTATGGCGATTTATACAAACTCCTGCAGGCCGCGCCCGACAGCGTTCATTGCGTCCTCACCGCTGACGATCCGTTGAACGATCCGATTTTGCTGAAGTATATTCAGCGCGACATCCCGCATTCAAAGCTCACGGTGCTGCCATGCGGCGGGCATCTGGGTTATGTGGGTTGCAAATGGTCGCACCAGCGCGTGCTGCAGCTTTTCAAATAGTACTCAGCAGAGATCATGGCTACGCAGCAGATCCACCAGCGGTTGCCGCTGTTTGTAGAACTCCAGCGTGTAGCATGGAACCGCCGTCACCAGTTGCTTAAGCATCTTCAGCCGGTTCATCACGGCTGCCGGTTCGTTCCAGTGAATGGTCAGCGAAACATTCTGGGTTGCGGCATCTGACGGCGCCAGCGGCGATACCGTCATGCGCGGGCTCTTCTGAAGCCAGAACAGAGCGGCCACGGGCAGAGTGGGGGAGTTCAGCGCCCTGGGCGAACGAAAATCTTTCTGCCGGCGTAACGGGCTGCCAAAGACGACCGTCTGCGGCTGACTTTTTCCGGAATTTCCGCCGGAAAGCAGAACGAACGTCTGATCGTCTTCAAGCTTTGGAAATCCCGTCAGCAGCTTGCCGGAAATCGTCGACTTCCCGAACGTGCTCTCGCCACAGAAGAGCAATACGCCCTTGCGGCACGCCACGGCTGATGCGTGCAGGTAAAGTGCGAAGACCCCGCCGGAGCTTGCCGTTTCTGGTCCATAGCGTTCAGCCAGCAGCGAGAGGCTGAAAAGAAGCGTCCGCGCGAGGAGCGGATGCGGACGCTGGCGCTCGGCGACGTCAATCCGTCGCGGCGCGTCGAGCGGGTAAAAAACTGTCCTTTTCGCATAATCGAGCGCGAAGCCCTGGCCCAGCAGCAGCGTGGACGATTCAGGATCAAATCCGCGCCTGCGAAATCCGCGCAGGCTGTTTACAAACACGGCACGAAGCAGCGGCGGCGCCTTCGTTTTCTTTATGCCTGCCGGCCCGAGCAGCGAATCCACACGTCGCACAGCGATGCTACCAGTAAATTCAACGGGGAAGCCGAAGACGCTGCGCCTGCAGAGGGATTGGGTTGGCGATTTCACGAGTGGAATGTAGGACGGAGCGAGGTTAGATGGCAAGAGGAGATTGTACGAACGCATCTTGAGCCGGCGGCAGGGGAACCGCCGGCCAGAACTTACTGTCCGGATACGCCGCGCGGCGACGGACGGCCGCGGAATCCAAGGCTCGACGACTCGAGCTTGATTCGTGGCGGAAAATCTCCGCCGCTGAAACACACTGCGTGCTCCGATGCGGGAATCATCGCCGCGTTGCTTGCGGACAGGAGCAGTCCACGCGTCTCAAGTTCGCCGCAGAAATGCGCGAGTTCTTCGCGGACCTGTTCGACTTTGTGGCCGCCGGCGGCAGCGATTCGGGAGGCAATTTCCTGCAGACTCAATGAGCCGTCGCAGCACTTCCACAGGAAAGACGCCGTGGAATTGAGCACCAGGGTCTGCCTGGCAGATGTATTCACGAGTACGGCTTCACCATTAACATCTTCCCAGACCACGCCGCTGGACCTGACCCATCGCGAAGTCATGTTTCGCTCTCCTGCCTTCTTGCCGCTCGCGCTGCTCATTTTAAATCTCCGCCGTCCTGCCAGACTGTTTAGTTTTTCAGCTTCGCCGTGCTGCCGTTGCGTGATGTCACAATGGCCTGTGTCTGAGTCCTGCCGGAGACTCCGTTCAGGCTGATCTCCGTTGTCAGCAGGAACGTCGTTGCTCCGCCGCTCTTGATGCTCATTCCGGCTGCGCTCCACGCTGCATCCAACGATCCATTCAGCACGATGCGGAAGCTTCGCGAGCCATCACGCTTGAGCGCACCAAAGCGGATCGAGCCGTTGCTGTTACGCGCCCGGCCGAAGCGGTCGAGCGTGAATTCCACCGCCGCTCCGCTGATGTTCACGGAGACTTTGGCGCCAGCGAGCGAAACATTCTTCATCTGCTCCATCGTTCCCGTCACTGCAACGCTGTCGCGGCCGGTGACGCTGCGATTGATTCGTCCAGTGACGCGGTCAACCTCCAGCCAAAGCTTCGCCACTTCACCATCGGGCGGCGTCGCAGGACCTGTCCCCGGACCTGTTCCGCCTGGAACCGTCGGCGTCGTGCCTGGCGGAACCGTGGGTGTCGTGCCCGGTGTTGTTCCCGGCGGAACCGGCGGCGGCGGTGTCGTGTTTGGCGGCGTTACAATGGCCGGTTTGAACACTGGGAGAGCCGGATCGCCAAGTATCGTCTGCGTGAGTGCCAGGTCGTGGTACCACGTCTTGGGTGTTCCGTTGGATTTGTTCCACGCCCAGAGCTGCGCGCTGCGCAACGCATCACCCCACCGGTTGACAAGACCGCTTTGGCGCAGCAACTCCCGCGTGAATTCCGCATTCGGCCCGGCCAGGACGAACGTTGTCGTCGAAATGGACGCGGCGATGCCGCCCTGCGGCTGTGCCATCCCCTGGATGGCAATGCTTCGGGAACCGGCCTCGTCACGCGCGAAGAAGTTTCCATTGCAGGTGGTCTGCAGGAAGATGACATTTCCGTTCCACGCCTGAACGGAATCCATATCCAGGATGCGCGGCGTCTGCGCGCCCAGGATGCGGCTGTTGCCGTGGCCGATGTAGACGATCAGATCAGCCGCGCCGTTTGCGGCCACACGCATGCTTTCCGTCACTTCCGCCGGCTGCGCGTGCGTTACGCCCAGCAGTGCGCGGCTCCAGGCAATTTCAGGAGCGGCTGCGATTAAGCCCTCGGCTTGTGTCGCAAAGTCCGCAGCCGCCGGATCGATGCGGTCCGAGGCAGCCAATGCGCGCCAGCCGGACGCCGGCAGCCCGGTGTAGCTGAGGGTCTTGGCGACCATCGCGGACACGTCATCTGCGGTGTTCGCCGGGAAGCGGCCGACGCTGACTTCCGAATAGCCCTTGCCCAGATCACCAAACGGCGCATCGGCAACCGTCTGTGAGAGGTAAGTTGTTGGCACAAGGAACGACGGGCAGAGCGGATCGAACGGAGCGCCGGAGTAGTTGCGGTAGTCATACGTCGTACGGCCCACCAGCAGCAGGTAAGCGGGACGCACGGAACGTACAGCCGCGCGGATCGGTTCCGGACCGTAGCGGCCATGGCCGTAATAATCGAAGAGTTCTTCCTGATCGACGAAGACTGCCGCAAGGCCATCATTGCGGCGCGCCGAGAGCAGCGGTTGAATGGCGCTCTCGAATTGTGCGGGGCCAACGGCCAGGTAGGCGATTCCGGCATTCACGGAGCGGATCACCCGCCGTGTGGCCGACAGCGGAGCCAGTTCCTTACCGGAGGGCACGGCAAGTATGCTGCTGCCGGCAACGGCCACAAACCGTGCTTTGTAGGAGCCGTCGCCCTGCTGCTGAACCTGGTAATCGACAAGCGATGGACTGTCGGTGGCGGATGTATCCACCAGCCACAGCGTGCTGCCGCCCAGGCCGCTGATTTCATACACCTGGGTAGCATTCGTGCTGATCGTCACGGGTCCGGAACCGGTGAGTGCCTTGCTGTAGCGGATCGTAATCGAATGCAGCAGGGCGAGCTGTCCGGCCGGCGCTGCGGGCGTGCGCAGTTCCACGGTGTTCAGGCCATTCTGCAGAACGCCGGCAGGAACAGGCAGGCTCAGTGAAAGTGCTTTCTCACCGCCATCGCATTCAGCTTGTCCGACAGGAGTTCCATTGACGAATACCTGCAGCACGTGGTCCGGGCTGAGCTCCGATTCGGTGACGCTCCACAGATCCAGCGTCAACGTGCCGGTTCCCGCAGCCAGGTCCGGTGTTTCAACACTGAAGCTCTGCGTCGTTCCTTCAGCGAGGTACTTGTTTGAGAACCACGGAGTGAAGGTATACGGACGCAGATTGAAGTCGAAGTAGACATCATGGAAATCAGCACGCGCGCTTGCCTGCGTCACGTTCACCGCCGGCTGTGTAAAGAGGTTCTGCGCCTGCTGGGACGACGCCGTCTGTGTCACCGTCGACGAGCGCGTCAGGAAGAAGGCATCGCGATCTGTGTATGCATCGGCATAGCCTGGTGCGTAGAGTGCAAGACCATCGGCTGAAGCGGCCAAGGCCCGCACGCTGCGGCCTTCGCGTGTGATGGAAACATTCAGTGCGGAATAATCATCCGGCAGCGCGGACTGCGGAATCCAGAGCACGCCGCTTCCGCTGTAAACGACCTTAACCGCTTCGGTTGTTCCAGGAGCCACGCTGCGGATCGCAGCCATTCGGGCTGCCGCCGTGGGCGCTGAACGCGGTGCGGCCCCGGCAGGGCTGCCGCGCTTAACGTCTTCTGCCAGCACCAGCTCTTCCTGCCAGCGCCCTTCTACGATGGACTTTACCACGGCTCGCGGGGCAGAGGTGTTCTCGATAAACGTCTGTGCTCGTTCGGCTTCTGCCTTCTGCCCAAGCTGAGCCGTATGCGTCGTTGCAGGTGCGAACGCGCGTGAGAAGCGTTCGCCGAGCTCGGCGTCACGGCGGGCCTGCACTTCAGCCAGTGCTGCATCGATGGCGGCGCTGAGGCTCTCCAGCGAAACGCTGCTCTCAGCAGTACCCACCGTGACTGGTCCAGCCAGCGCAGTGAAGAAAGTCTCATCGCCATTCATGCTCACGTCGCTTAGGCGGTATTCGTACTCTCCAGGTTCCGTCCAATCGAAGTACTGATAGCGCTTGAGATCGGCAGAGGTGATGCGGCCGGGGATCAACGCACTGTTCAGCCGCGTCCAAGCACGCGTGCCCAGCGCCCGGCGATAAACATTGAAACCCGCATTCTGGAATTCGGACGCGCACGCCCATTCCAGCATCACGCCTGTGCCTTCCGCACGGGCCGAGAAGGATTCGACTGTCACCGGCGTGACGGAGCCGTTCAGCACCAGGTAGACGCTCTTGGCATTGCCGCCGAGCGCCACAGTGGATGCGGTGGGAACTGGCTGGGTCGCCACAATCGTTCCAGCCGCGTTCTTATAAATGAGGCTCACTCCGCCGACGCCGGAACTGTGATTGGTGATCGCGACGTTGTTGAAGCTGGCGGTGATCACATCGCCGCCGGCCTGTGCGATCAGGCTTTCGCGGCTCGTATACGTGCCATTTCGGATATCCAGAATCAGGTCGAGATTCTTGAGTTTCAGCGCGTCGACTGCGCTTCCGGTCACAAAGAACTTGTCGGTCTCGGCCGCTGAGTCAACGCCCACATTGAACGCCCGGATCGTGAGCTTGCCGCTGCCTGTGGCGAAATCAGCAGTGGTGGCGGTTAGCGTTCCCTTGATGTTCGAGGCAATGGTGGTATAGCCCGGCGCGACGTTTCCGCTAACTGTCAGCGCTTGCACGCAGCCGCCCGTAATTCCGTTTCCATTGCCGCGCAGTGTCCCACCGGCTGCGATATTCGTGGTGACTGAATTCAGCGCCGCATTGTCCAGTACCAGCGTGCCACCGGTAACGCTCGTCGTCCCCGTGTAAGTATGCTGCTGGTTTGACAGCGTCATCGTGCCGTTACCGGACTTCGTGATGCCGCCGCCCTGTCCGACTTCGCGCTTGGCGGCCAGTTCAGCAATCTGCGCCGCTGAGAGGGCCACGTTGTAGACGCGCACGTCGTCCAGCTCACCGTTAAAGAAATTCTCACCGATCTGAGCCTGACCGATATTGAAGGGTACGCCGGCAAAGTTAAATGCAGCGGCAGCCGAACCGGTCTGGGTACCGTTTTCATACATGACCAGCGTCGTGCCATTGAAGGTCATCGCCACGTGCTTCCAGACACCCACGGGCAGGGTCGGCGCCAGGGAAGTGCCGTTCCAGCGTCCAAACTGTGTGCCGCCGGCGCTATTAATGAGCCAGTGGTGCGCCCCGTCCGCAGGGTTGCCCAGGAGTGCAATCCAGGCACGGTTTGAGGGCAACGCGTTGACCTTGATCCAGGCCGTAATCGTATGCGCGGCGTTGCCGCCGGAGAAGAAGTTACCTACGTTCACAGACTGATTTACGCCGTTCAGCACAATGGAACCGGTGCCCACGGGCGGCGTGGTGCTGTTGTACGCCGGTGAGTTCGTGCGTGTACCGTTTCTGCCGAAACCAGAGTAATCCGTCGCTGTCGCGGCCAGATCGTCAAACCTCCAGTGCAGCACGCTGACCTGGTCACTGATCAGGCCGGAGAAGAATGAATTGCCATTGCCGGCAACTGTCAGTGTCTTGGCGCCGCCGATTGTAATGGCGCTGCTGATCGACGTGGACGTCCCTGTGTCATTTAACGTGCCGATCGTTTCGTTGAAATTATTCATATTAAAGCGGCCGGAGGCCCGGTGTACGGTCACGTCAGCGGTGTCGACGATCTGATTATCGACATTCAGCTGAAGCACGTCGGCACTCGATCCGCCTGCGCCGTCACCAACGACGACATTGCCTGGAATGGCATTGAGTCCGGCGGTCTTCTGCAGGCGCAGACCTCCGGCTCTGATGGTCGTCAGCCCGGTGTAGGTGTTGTTCGCCGTGCCGCTGAGCGTCAGCGCGTTGCCGCCGTCCTTTATGAAGCCGTTGGCACCGCCGCCGTCGCCGAGCACGCCCGAGATAATGTTGTCTGATCCGGTGACGGTCAGGACGTAGGTCTTGTTCGTGCCTGCAAGCGTGACGGCGCCCTGCAGATCGAGCGTATTCCCCTGGCCGTTTTCGCCGAGCTGAACGTTTCCATCAATCGTTACGACGTTGCCCAGGGTGCGATTGGCACCGCTGGCGCGCACAAGCCCGCCGCTGAGCTGCAGTGTCCCTGTGCCGATCGGACTTGCCGTGACGGGGCTTCCGGTGCTGTTGCCTGCCAGCACCAGGCGTCCGGACAGGACCCGCGTGCCGCCGCTGTAGGTGCTGTTGGGGCCGAACAGCGCGAGCATGGCGTTGTTCGTCGGATTGACGACGATGCTTCCGGTTCCGCTGATGGTGTTGGTCGTCAGCGCATCATGGAAGCGGAAAATGCCCGGTCCGTTTCCGCTGAAATAAAGCGTCGTGTTCAAGGTGACGCTGTTCTGAACGTTGAAGTTCGAACCGCTGCTGGTCATCTGAATCACGGGGAATGCGCCGCCGTTGGGAATGAACTGCAGTGGCGTGCCGTTCACGGTGGGGTAGGGGTTCGCGCCGGCAGTGCTGGTGCTGGTCACTGTCAGGCGATTGAGCTGCAGCGGGTTGGATGGGTGATTATTGGTTGCCGTATACCCGGTTGCCGTGGAACCACCGAAGGAAAGCTCCGTCGTGCCGCCCGACGCAGGAACGCCGTTCGGCGACCAGTTCGTAGCGGTGTTGAACGATCCGGTGATCGGCGCGGTGACGCTGCCGAGCGGCCCGGTGTAGCTGGCGACGGTCAGAGGGCCAACCACCATATTGACGTCAGGTGCGGACGTGCTGATGGAGGCCGAGTAACCGACGGGCAGGTTTGATGGAGCCAGCGTGTTCCCGTTGTTGGCTCCTGTGAAGTTGATGAGCTTGTAAGTGCCGTTATCAAAGGGAGGCGCAACCGCGCTTACGTTCACCGTTCCAGCCAGGTTGATGGCGCCATTGACATTGAGCAGATCGTTGGGACCAGCCGGCGCCGCCAGATCGACGTTCAGTACGCCGCCGCTGGCAATGGTCAAGGGCCCGACGCCGAGCGTTCCTGCCGCGCCGATAGTGCCGGGATTGATTGTGCCACCCGCGCCGATAAGAACGGGAGAGGTCGTCGAACCTGAGCCGCTGAGGATGGTGCCTGAGTTGATGGTCAAGGTTCCAGAGTACCCGGTGCTGGTTCCGTCGATATAAACCGCTTTTCCTCCGCCGATACCGGTCACATTCAGAGCGGCTGAGCCCTGGAAGGCGCCCGTGAAGGACAGGCTGCGTGCGGTCGTCGTTGCCAGCGGATCAACCAATGACAAGGTCGATGCTGAAGTGGCCGTGATTGTGCCACTGAAGACGCGGTCGGCGTTAATCGCCGAAAGTGTTCCTCCCTGCAGATTGAAGGGTGTAGGCACGGCGCTGGTGCTGTTGTGTCCAACGGTCGCCGCGCTTTCGACAACGACAGGGTTATTGCCCAGACCGAGGTTGTTTGCGTTTCCGTTACCAATGCGCGTGAGGCCATTATTCAGAATGATATTCCCGGTGAAGCTTGTGGCGTAGGTGTTGTTGTCGATGTGCCAGATGCCTAAACCGGTCTTGATCAGGGTTCCGGATCCCTGGATCTGATTATTGTCATTGGTCAGGAACGTGCCGCTCTGGATATCCCACGTGGCTGTTGCACCCGCATTGATGGTGATGGTCTTATTTCCATCCACGTCAAAGCCTGGCGTGCGCAGCGTGCCGCCTGTGCCCGCGAAAATGATATCGTTGGCGACGGCGCCCATGTTGGCCTGCGCATTGACCTGTAGTGTGGCCCCGTCTCTGATCGTTATTTTTGCACCCGTGCCGGCTACCGTGAAATTGCTGGTCCCGGTCAGGTAAAGAGTTCCTGTATCAACCACATTCAGATCGCCCGCGCCTGTGATCGTACCGTTCAGTGTCAGCGTCGCGCCCGCCGGCGTTTTGATTGTTGCTCCCGCCGTGCCGATCGTTACCAGGCGCGAGGACGAAACAGTGTTCAGTGCCTCCAGCGTGCCGCCATTGATCGTCAGCGGATTGGCCGAGTTGCCGAGGCTTGCATCGCTGTTGACGGCGATGCTTCCACCCAGAATGTTGGTGGTGCCCCTGTAAATGTTGGCTCCGCCCAGGATCAGCTTGCCCGGACCGGCCTTCGCCAGCCCGCCGCTGGTGACGGGGTCCGTTCGCGACGCCAGCTGCGATATTTCTGACGCAGTCAGCACGCGGTCATAGATGCGGAAATCATCCACTGAACCTTTGTGGTAATTTCCAGCACCTTCCGGTGACATTCCGATTCGAATTTCGGCTAGTCCGACATCTGGCCCGTCGGAGCTTGCTGCCGACGCGACCAGCACACCGTCTAAGTAAATTGCTTTGAAGACTCCGCCATTACCTTCCGATACCAGCGCCACATGCGTCCACTTGTTCATGTAGGCCGCGTAGCTGGTGGAGATGCGGCCCGTGCCGCTGATATTGCCGTAGTCCCAATAGATGTTGTTGTCGCTCCACGGCGCGTGCGCCGAGAAGCGGTTTCCAGTGCCGGCGTTTCCCACCCCGAAAGCATAGGAGTTTACAGGGGATCCGGGAACATTGTTCCAGAAGCTGACGGTGACAGGTCCGCCTGTGGCAGGCCAGTTCAGATTACCGGTGATGTAGTCGTTTGAGCCATCAAATTGCAGTGCGTTGCTGCCAACCGTTCCGCTGACCCATGTCGGGAACTCGGTCACATTACCGGTGAAGGCCAGGTTTCGGTTGTTGCCTGATGTATCGCCGACCGTTGTTCCGAGGCCCTCGTCCATCTTCCACTTGGCGAATTCTGCTGGACTGCTGGTTGTGATATCTACCGCCCCTGAAATGGTCAGCGGATTAATCGCGTTCTGATGAATGGTCGCGCCGACGGCCGCAAACAGCACATTGCAGCTGATGCGCGGACTTACCGATCCGAGCGCGGCGATCACGCCGCCAGAGACTGTCAAGGTGTTCGAGCCATAGATCGACGGATCGCTGACACCGGAGACGGCATCGAAAGCAACGCTGCGCACGGACGCACCAACGTTGAGGTTGACGCGGTGACGGATGATGACGTCGTTTCCTGCTGCAGGAACTCCGCCGATCCACGTTGCAGCTGAATTCCAGTTTCCATCAGCCTGCGTGATCTTCACAGACGAAGCGGCAATCAACCCGTCGTCGCTGCCCGTGAGGTACTCGGCAGGCAGGCCGTTTACCGTGGCATAAGGAACGATGTCATTGGTCATGTTCGGATTGGTAAAGAGATTGGCCTTGACCGCTCCGCCGTTCGAGGTGTTGCGCACGAAATTGAAGGTTGCATTGTTGCTGCGCACCAGTCCCGAGGTGATCAGTTGCGCGTCGCCGGTGCCGTTTGGAGTAATGACGACCGAACTGCTGCCGCTGGCGACATTCAAGGCACCAATTGTCTCGACATTGGTTGTGTTGGCCGCCGCATTAAGTGCCAGCGTTCCGCCTTCGAGTTGAACTTCGTCAAAGTCGTTGATGCGTCCGGCGCTGGCGATCTTACCCGCGCGGTCCCAGGTGGCACGCCCACCGTGAAGCGTATAGGCCATTCCCCGGAGCGTGTTTCCATCCAGGCCCACGACCGAGGCCGGCACTTCCAGCCGCACCCACTGTCCGGCTGGCGGAAGTGGTCCCATGTAGCGTCTGCTGACCGTGCCATCGGTTCCCCAGCCGATGTTGTTGGCGCCCCAGTAGGCCCGATGTTCCCAGGAGCCGTTGCTGTCGTTCCACTGCAGCATCACGGTATTGGGCTTGTTGGCCGGGTCCAGGTAGACCCAGCAGTAAAGCAGATCGCCCGGGTTGAGCTGCAGCGGCGTGAAGGCCGTTCCGGTGTTGTCGTAGTCTTCAAAATAATGCTGGTGCAGGCCGGCATTGATTGCAGACTGATGCGCCTGCGTTCCGAAAAGCGGGGCGGGGTTGGACGACACCCAGTTCCAGCCGTCTTCCGCGTTCTGAATCGTGGCCGTGGACATGACCTGGCTGTTGCTGTCATCGAGCCATACCACGTCGCCACCTGTCCCGTAGGTCGGGGTCAGCGCGCTCTGTGGGATAATGGACGCCGCACCACCGTTGAGTTCCCAGTAGAGGACAGCGCCCACGCCGCCGCCGCCCTGGTTCATTTCCATCACCACGTCCACCTGCTGGCCCGCGGTGAGATTCAGCGGCGTCGAATCATCGCCGGGAGGGCCCGGAATGCCGCGGCCGATCCAGTACATTGAAACGATCTGGCCGTTGATCCACAGGCGCACGCCGTCGTCCGTTGCGGGCCTGAATTTCCAGCTGCCGGAGGACGGCACGGTGATCTTGCCCGTCCAGCGCACACAGATATTGTCCTTGCCGATCGAAGGATCAGGCGGAACCGCGCCCCAGTCGAAATTAATCTGGGCATCAATGCGTGAGAACGCATAGGTGTTAAAGGCGGTGCCGTTGTTGTAGTACTGGCCCAGCAGTCCATTCCCGCTAAGACCGGCGGGCTGATCGGTCAGGTCGAGCGTCGCGCCGGGGCGGATGATGATTGCCGGTACGACGGTCATATTCTGGAGCGTAGCGTTCGACAGCAGCTTGACCGTTCCGCCATCGTTGGTCAGCACCAGCTGCTTATTGAATCCGCAGGGTGCGCGGAATTCGATCGTGCCCATTCCCGCCTTAGTGAGGGCGCGCGAGGTGGCGTCCTGTCCGAGGGAGCCGCTAAAGATGAGCGTGCGACCGGTGCTGACGGTGATAGTGCGGTCACCATTGATGAGGCGCGAGTTACCGCTGAGCGTCAGGTCGTTGCTGCCGGCGAAAGTGAAGTTGGCATTCACGTCTACGGCATTGGCAATCGTCAGCGCCGATGCAGCCTGCAGAACGGTATTGGCGGCGTTAATCAACAGCTTGCCGGTGCCGATCGCGCCAGTCTTGGCAAGCGTAAGGGTTCCAGCGTCGAGCTGCACGCTATTGGCGCCGCTGATCGTGTTGTTGGCGCCGCCTCCGAGGACCAGTTCACCCGTGCCGTTCTTCGTTAGCTTGCGATTACCGCCGCCGTCGGAGATGACTCCGTTGAGCGAAGTGAGCGTGTTGTTGACCGTTACGATGCGGTCGGCGTTATTGAGCGAAATCGGGCCGGAAAGTGTGACGTTGTTGCTGCCTGCCGTGATGAGGGTGTTGTTCAGCGTCAGGCTGTTGGAAAGTGTGAACGCGCCGTTTGATTCGATCCAGCCGCCGAACCAGCTGATCGTTCCACTGCCCATGGCCGAGTTCGATCCGTAGATCAACACGCCGTTGTTCCACTGCGAGTTCCCTGAGAACGTGTTGTTTCCGCTGAGCAGCAGGCGACCTGTGCCGTTGCGGAAAAGTCCGCCGGAACCGCTCAGGTTGCCGCTTAAGGTCAGCAATCCGCCGCCGTTGTGGTTTATGGTCAAGGCTGAATTGATGATCAGGTTGGTGCTGATGACGGGACTGCCCGTCGAGGACGCCGGAACTTCGATGATGCTCGCAATGGTCAGCGTATTGCCCGCCGAGCCGTTGATCTGGCCAGAGCCGTTGAAGGTAACGTAGGCGGCTTCCCTGTTGCCGTTCAGGCTGATGACGTGGTTCTGATCAATAATGACCTGGTCGTTAATTCCTGGATTGCCGTTTGGACTCCAGATCGTCGCTGTGCCCCACGATCCGCTTGCCACGGACGTATAGACCGTTCCCGTATACGCAGGCACAACTCCATTTGCGGTGCTGTACACAGCCGGCACAGTTGAGGCCCCGTCTTTGACGGAGGCGTATGCCAGACCGGCGCCATTGACGTAAGCGACGTCTGCGGTCACGAACAACTTAGGAGTCGGAGTGCCGACGCGTTCGAAGATGTAATTCCCCGTGCCCACGGCTGTGCTTGCCTTCAGGCTTGTCGCAAAGCCCTGCGATTCGATACGGAAGGTTCCAGTACTGCTGTTTGAATCCAGTACTGATATGACCTCTTCCAGCGCCGCCGCAGTATCTCCCTTCAGGATGAACGTGCTGCTGGAGTTGATCTGCAGCCGGTCCGTATCGTCGATGCGGTTTGCGTTGGCCGTCGTTGTGTTGTCCAGTTGCAGAGTAGCACCTGCCCCCACGATCACTTCGGGGGCTGTTGTCATCGCCGGCAATCTGCCGCTTCCGCTGAGTACGACGCTGCCGCTGCTGACGTTCAATTGCTTGGTGAAGCCGACCTGCCCGCCGGAGATCGTCAGCTGGCCTGAACCAGTCTTGGTCAGTGCGCGGGGGCTGGAGTCCTGACTTATTGGAGTTGTCGCGGCCAACGTGGTGTTGTTATTGATTGCCAGGGTGCGATCGCCGTTCTTGAGCTGCAGTGTACCGTTGAAGGTCAAATTCTGGCCGGCGTTGACAGTCAGATTCTGTTTCAGTTCAACGGTATTAGCGAGCGTGCGGGCGCTGCCGTCAGCCCGGAGGCGGGTGCTGGCACTGGCGTTGCGCACCAGGCCGGCGCCGAAAGCTGAATCGTTCCCAATCACAACGATGCCTTCACCGTTCAGTGTCGTCGGCGCAAGTGTTTCGATGGTGGCGTACTGCGCCGATGGAACGAGCGTCTGCGCCGCGCCGTTGACCGACCAGTCAAGATTTGCGTAGGCGCCGCCGCCGCCCTGAACTAGTTCCATCTGAATTGGATGATACGTTCCAGCCGTCCAGTTGAATGTTCCGGTGGTCCAGGTGCCCAGCCCCTGGTTGATTACGGCTGATCCAACAGGGAGGGCCGTGGCCGGCTGATTGTTGTTGACCAGTGGTGTATCGACCCACAATTTGACACCATCGTCTGTGCGGGTGCGGAACACGTAAGTGCCCGAGACCGGCGCTAGAATGTAGCCGCTCCAGCGAATGCTGTAGTTGGTCCCTGACAGACCGGGGAAAGGAGACGTCGGGTCACCCCAGGTGAAGGCAATCTGCGGGTCCAGGCGAGTACCGACGTACGTATTGAAGGTTGTACCGCCAGTGTAATAATCACCCCATACATTGCCGGTGACAAAGACCGTTCCTGCCGCGCTACCCGAGTAGGTATTGGCCGCATTCAGGTACACCGTGCCGCCGCCGTTACCCGGCGGATCGGTGACGATTACCATGCCCGCTCCGGAGATCACGCCGTTCATCGTCAGCGTCCCGGTATCGCCGGGGTTCAGTGTCAGCATGTACGTCTTCGTGTTGATGCCGCCTCCGACAACCAGCGTCGCCGCGCCTGGCGCGCTGATCGTCGTTGCACCGGTCAAGATGATGTCGACGTTCACTATATTGGTCGTTGTGACTCCGGAAGTGTTCGCCAGCGCGGAGCCGCCCGTGGGATCACTCAGCCGGACAGGATTGCCGGAAAGCGTGAAGTCTCCGTCATTGAACTGGATGTATCCGAATGGAGCGCCCGCCGTGAAGTCGTTGAATGGTGTCGTGCGCACGGTGCCGGCGAAAATAAGGTTATCGCCAGGCTTGGGTGCTTCGTTGGTAGCCCAATTCAAAGCGTCGCTCCACAGGTCGGTCGTTCCGCCGCCGTCCCACGTGCGTGTCTGCGGAGCGGAAACGATCAGCCTGACCTGGCCGGCGGTGCTCGTATCGATCGTGTAGCTCTTGCCGGGCACAATCGCGACTAGTCCGTTATTCACCAGCGAGCCGGTATACGTGAACAGAACATACGTGTTATCTCCAAAGCCGGTGCCTGGCGTTACGGTAACCACGCCATCCAGGGTCAGATTTCCAGCGACCGCGATCTGATCGCTCGCGGTTCCCAGATCGAACGCCAGCTGTGAATTGTCGTTCAGCACCAGCCCGCTCGGAGAAAGCGTGCCCACCGTACTGGCGCCGCCGGGAGAAACATTGCCATTGTCTGCGACGGTCACGGCGCCTGTTTTCAAGGTTCCCTGCAGCGTGCCGCCTGCCTCAACACTGACGGTACCGCTGACGTTGCTTGTTGCTGTCGATCCTCCCAGCGTTCCAGTTCCGGTTACAGTCACCGGGCCGCTTCCCGTTGCTGAATCCCCAATGTTGGCCGTGTCCGCCAGCAGCACGCCTCCATTAATCAATGTTCCGCCGGTATAAGCGTTGTTTGCCGTAAATTTCAGGGTTCCACTTCCGCTGACCGTCACCTTCGAACCTGCCGCAGATTCCGAGATGACTCCTGAAATAGTCGTCACATTGCCGCCTGCTGAATTGATCGCCGAGATGGTGCGGCTGGAAGTCAGCGTGATCGGACCAGCCCACGTCCAGTCGGCCGTTCCGCCCATTCCAAAGTTGCCGTTGGCTTCCAGACGCTTGTTCACCGAAAGAGCCGCCGAGGCGGACACATTGCCTGAACGCACGTCCAGATCCACACTGCCTGCTCCGGGCGTTGGAATCGCATCCACGTTTCCGATGGCCAGCGTGCCTGACGTCAACTGCGTCTTTGACGTGTAGGTGTTTGCATTGGTCAGCGACAGCGTCCCGCTGCCCATTTCAATGTCCACGAGAGAAGGTGTGCCGCTGAGCACGCTTGAAATAAGCAGGCTGCCATCGCTGGTGCTGCGGATTCGTGTCGGCTTGCCCGACTCCAGAATCGTATTCGCATTCAGCTCTGCTACCGCGCCGGTGATGGGTGGGAACAGATTGGAAGCGGGCACGATTGCCTTCGGTGTCGACGGGCTGCTCCAGGAGAAATACACGTCTTCCCCGCCACCACCCTCGCCCCAGTGAATTTCGATGTTGTAGCGCACGCCGGCTTGCAGATTGATGCTGCCGCTGAACTCCGTCGTTCCCTGGCCAATGCCGAAGCGGTTAATCAGGTTGACGCCGTTCACCCAGAGGCTCGCGCCGTCATCGCTGTTAATATAGAACGTGTACGTTTCGGTAAAGTTCGCCAGGACCTGTCCGCGCCACCGCACAGAAAAGTTGTCGTCGGCCAGTCCGTTGCCTGGACCTTCCGGATTATCAAACGTGAAGTTGATCGTGGGATCCACGCGGATAAACGCCGGCGTGTTGTTGAAGTTGGTGCCCCAATAGGGCGTGGCGTGATATTCGCCGAGCAGACCGTTCGCTGTATTGAGCTGAATGCCGTACTGCTGGATGCTTACCGTATTGATTCCGCCAACGAGTTTGCCTGTGCCGTTGAAGATCAACTGCCGTACCGTGCGGTTCGCGCCGTTGAGGCTCATGGTGTGGAAGGGATTGAAGATAACAGGATTACCTGCTCCGGGTAGCGCGTTGGGGTTCCAGTCTGTTGTTGTATCCCAAAGGCCATTGACGTTGACGGTCTGGTACGCCTGCACGAAGTCAGAAATGATGCCTTCGCTGTTAGCAGGGGACGCTGGAACCCCTGGAACGACATATCTGGCGGGGAATGTTCCAGTATTTTCCGTAACAATCAGCCACGGGAAGTTCGTGCTATCGAGGTTCGGATAGCCCGCGACGATCCAATTTGCAGTCACAGTTCCCGACGAATTTCTATTGAAGTTCAAAGTCGCACCAGCCTGCTGCGTCAAGGCCGGGCTGCCCGTGATGCAGCGCAGGATGACACGGCCCAGATTCGTTGTTGCGCTGTTTGGCCTGAGGTTGAGCGTGCTGGTCGTGCCTGCAGCGAGTATCACTTCCTTGATGCTCTCATCGTGATTCACATCGATCTGTCCGCGCAGCGTGAACGTGCCGCCGCTCAGGGTAAGCGTGGCCGTATCGGGGATTCGGTCCACCGAGGAATTTGTGCCGGTTTCGTCGATTTCAAACGTGCCGCCGCTTGCCACGGTCAGCGAGCCGCCGATCCTTCCACTGCCCTGCAGACGCACCATGCCACCGCTGACGGTCATCAGTCCGCTGGCCGTGTTGCTTCCGGTAAGAGTCAGCACCTTAGTTGACCCGACCGGAGCGGTGACGTTGATTGCGCCGGAATTTGAAAGCACGCCGCTGAGAGAGAGGTTCCACTCAGTCGTTGTTGAGGTCGGATCGGCCAGCGAAATTGTTGTCGATGTGAGGACGCTGATGGCGCCGCTGAACGTGCGGTCACCGCCTACGCTGCCGATGCCTCCGCCATTAAGAACGATGCTCTGGGGAACCGTGCCACCGGAGCAACCGAGCACTCCGCCGGTGAGGGTCACAACGTTTGTCGAAAGGCCCAGCGCGTTTGTTGCACCCGACTGAACAATGCCGCCAGCGATGGACCAGTTTCCGGCGTAGGTTCCAGGCTGCTCCAGGATAATCCGGCTGCCGCTTGGGATGGCGGGCACCGTAACGGTTGATCCGCCGGTACCTCCATCGAGCACGCCCTGGAGACGCAGGATATCGGTGCTCGCCGCGGTGCTCAGCGTAATTCCAGCGCCGCTTGCGACCGAAACCGTTCCGACTGAAACGGCCGAGCCGGTTCCTTTCAGCCCGGATTTATTTGCGGCTGTGCCGTTCATCGTAATCGGATGATTGATCGACGTATCGAAAATCTCGAGTGTGGCGAGCCCTTCAACCGTGACGGGTGCGCCGGCGGCCGCG
>Ga0196964_10000582_pt1 | contig 21178 bp, 15 predicted proteins | sample S1_10metaG_FD_148615 | JGI IMG/M metagenome (GOLD analysis project Ga0196964, IMG submission 148615) | Soil microbial communities from Anza Borrego desert, Southern California, United States - S1_10 | ecosystem: Environmental > Terrestrial > Soil > Desert | place: USA: California | collected... | reverse complement strand
GGAGCCGCCGGTCAAACTATCTCTTCTTATAGCTATACAACTTCCACAGACCCCGCGGCCTATTGTGAATTATTACTCCCTGTACAACTTGAATACTTCAAAGTAGCACTCCGAAACCGTGATGTATTGCTCCAGTGGAAGATCCTGAATCCGGGTGACATTGAAGTAATGGTTATTGAAAGATCAACTAATGGCCAGCAATGGTCTGACTGGAAGTTTTTGGACGCGGAAGCACAAAGAATGGTTTATAATGAAACAGATGATCGGCCGTTTACATCAAGAACATATTATCGCATTCGTTTTGTTGAAAGAAATCAAAGCACGAGCTATTCTCCAGTGCGACTGGTTAATTTGAACATCATACAAGACTTTGTAATATTCCCCAACCCTTCAAGAGAACGAATCAAGATCATAACTAATTACAGATCGCCGGTCGAATGCAAATTTTATGATTTGTCTGGCAAACTGATATTGAAAAAAACCCTGCAGCATTCCAGTGGAACCATCTCTGTTGCCTCCCTAACAGCTGGAGTTTACATCATCGAAGTAAATGGAAATAAACAGAAGTTGTTGATCCATTGAATTTGAAAGAGTTAAAATCGAGTTTTCAACTTTTTTCGTGCTGAAAACCAGCAAATTTAAAAAAGACGAAAGAGTTTAGGGTTTGGAATAAAAATGCACGGGGACCATGCTTCAATTGTAATTTTTCTTCCACCAACGATAACCAATATACCCGACGATCATGAAGGGTGCAAAAGCGAGATAAATGATACCGGCATTAAGCCCTTTAGCTGGTTTTTCTCCCAGTTGCTGGGCAGTCTTTGTACAAATTGAACATTGAGCATTTGTAATGACAGGAGATACAAAAAATGATATGATCAAAATACAAAATATCAGGACGCACTTCTTCATGCCCGGTTTTTCGCAAAGGTAAAAATTAGCTATCGATCCTGAAAAGATTACGCTCAGCCAGCTCCACATAAAATACATTTCTTTCCTCCGCGAAACCGCCCCTGTCAAATTCATTCCTGGCCAGTTCAAACGACCGCTCAGAGATCTTTTTACGCAGCTCAGGGTTGTCCAGCAAGCTTTGGATCCCTTCTGCAAAAAGAGCGGTGTTATCCGCAATGATGATATTTTCATTGTGTTTCAAATGAGGTATTCCCGATAAAGCATCGGAAGTGGAAACTACCGGGACCCCGTTTCCAAATGCGGAGGTGGCTTTTACCCGGATCCCACCCAACCCAATCCGGATCGGCATGATCAGTATGCCGTTTTTAAAAACATTGTCCAGGTCTTCCACGAAACCCGTAAACCGGATTGAATGATTACCCGAGTACGGTTTTTTAAACTCTTCTGTCCAATGTCCGGTAACCACCAGTTGCACATCCTTTCTTTTTGCCTGCACTAAAGGAAAGATCTCCTGCAGGAACCAGGATAAACCTTCTTTGTTAGGAAAATGAGATTCCCCACCTGAAAAAACAAGATGCGGGTGCATTTGCGGGTCGTAAATCTTTTTCAGCTCTCCCTTAAAATAAGCAAATGGCCTGGCTACCTGGATGGATGATCTGATCCCTTTTGATTCCAACAGGTCTTTATCTTCCTGGCAAAAGACAATAATGCCCTGGTATTTATTCAACCAGGTGAGCTCTATGGCCTGCGCAGCACTGCTGATATATTGAGCATAACCCGGGCCATAGCCCAGGGCTTGCAGATCGCTGTAAATACGGGTATGGCTTATCTCATAGTGAACAAAAACTTTTGCGATCTCCTGGGGAAGAATATCGACCAGCCCCATGTTGATCGAATGATCCACCTGGATAATATCATATTTTTTATTTCCCGCGATCCGTTGTACTTCTTCCACAAAAAACGGATCACGGATGATAAGATTATTAATGTGCCGGGTTTTGATCAGCTTGTATGCATGATCTTTCCCCGAAAGTTTCCTGGTTTGTTTTTTGAAAAAATCCCTCCATTTCCAGAGGAAGGATCTTTTTTTATAACCGATTTGGATCAGGCTGATATTGGGAAACTGTTTCCTGAAATCAGCCAGGTATTCGTGGGGAAGACTCTGGGGTGTTACAATGATCTCGATGTTATGTTGTTCCTGTTGTTTTCCAAGAAAGACCAGCTGGCGATGTGAACCGCCCGAGTCAACAGGAAACAATCTATATCCGGGAACAACTAAAATATGTAATCGCTTCAAACAGGAATTTTGGCAAAAATAAAAGTCTATATTTATTCCGATGAGTTCTCCTTTTGTTTCCATTTGTATTCCTGCCTACCGGCGACCCCATCACTTCCAGCGGCTTTTATCTTCAATAGCTGCTCAGACATTCAAAGATCTTGAGATCATTATTACAGATGACAGTCCAGGTACTGAGGTAGAGGCCGTCATAAAAAAATTCCCCGGACTACCGGTACAGTATTATAAAAATGAACGACAAATTGGTTCACCTGGCAATTGGAACCAGGCGATAAAGCGATCGAATGCACATTGGATCCAACTCCTGCACAGTGATGACTGGTATGCATTTCCTCACTCATTGGAGCAATTTGCTGAATTGGCCAAAATACCAGGCAAAAACTTCATTTTTTCATCGAGCAAAGAGATCAATGAAGTTACCGGGAAAATCAAGCTGATGAGAATGGATGAGAAAACCAGGTCCACACTTAAAGATCCCCTGATCTTACTATATGAAAACCTTATCGGTCATCCCAGCGTAGTGATGCACAGGAGAGACCCAGAAATAGCTTACGATACATCATTCAGATGGGTGGTAGATATTGATTTTTACATACGTTATCTACAAAAGCACGATGGATGGCAATTTATCGATGAACCATTGATCAATATCGGGGTAGATGAGACCATGATATCCCATACCAGCTACAAGAACCCACAAGTCGAGATCCCGGAATATCTTGGACTCCTGGCGAAATTCCCGGGAGCGATAGCGAATGCTTATGCCTTTTATTGTTTATGGAAACTGGTAAAGAAATTCCGGCTCAGGAAGGATAGCGATCTTCAAACTTTTGGATACCATAATAACAAGCCGGTGGGAATGGATTTTATTATAGATTACCAGGAGCGAATCCCCAGGCTCATTTTGAAACAAACACAGCCTTCCAATTACTTCATGAAGCGCTGTTATGATCTATTTATCAAACAGCTTCGGAGCTCATCTTCTTAGCCTGCCGCTTTCTCTCTTCTTCATCCAGAATCACCTTTCTCATGCGGACATTATTGGGAGTTACTTCGATGCACTCATCCTGCTGGATGTATTCCATGCATTCTTCCAGTGACATTAAACGCTTGGGAGCAATATTCGTAGCGGCATCGCTTCCGCTTGCCCGCATATTACTCATCTTTTTAGCTTCATTAGGTTGGATCACCAGATCGCCGGGCTTATTATTTTCTCCCACAATCATTCCTTTATAAACCTCTTCACCCGGATCAACAAAAAAGAAACCGCGTTCCTGTAATTTATCCAATGAGTAGGCCGTTGTTATTCCGGGCTCTTTTGCAATCAGGACTCCATTATTACGACCGGGGATGGCACCTTTCCAGGGTTTGTATTCACTGAAACGATGATTCATAACAGCCTCGCCTGCTGTATTTGTAAGCATTTGGGTACGCAATCCAACCAATCCCCGCGATGGCATATCAAATTCCAGGTGTTGCATTTCTCCTTTGGTTTCCATCACAGTGAGTTCACCCTTCCTTCTAGTTACCATATCAATAACCTTGCTGGCAAATTCCTGGGGCACATCAACGACCAGGTTTTCAAATGGTTCGAATTTTTTCCCATTGATCTCTTTGACCAACACCTGCGGCTGCCCAACGGTTAATTCATATCCTTCTCGACGCATGGTCTCGATCAAAATTCCCAAATGCAATATGCCGCGACCGTAAACCAAAAAGCTGTCTGCCGTGTTGCTATCTTCAACCTTTAATGCAAGATTTTTTTCTGTCTCTTTCATCAAACGGTCCCGAATGTGCCGCGAGGTCACAAACTTTCCATCTCTGCCATAAAAAGGAGAGTTATTAATGCCGAACATCATACTCATGGTCGGCTCATCTACGCTGATGATTGGCAACGCCTCCGGGTTTTCAAAATCAGCAATGGTATCACCAATATTGAAGTCTTCGATGCCTACAACCGCACAAAGATCCCCTGACAGGACCTCTTTAACTTTTTTCTTCCCCATACCTTCAAATACATATAATTCTCTGGCTCTTGTTTTTTTGATCGTACCATCTGCCCGCACCAGGGAAATGGGTTCATTTTCTTTGATGCTACCGCGGCTTATCTTCCCGATCGCGATACGACCGAGAAATGAAGAGTAATCCAAAGAAGTGATCTGTAACTGTAAATTCCCATCCGATACTTTTGGTGGTGGCACATATTTCAGGATGCCATCCAACAATGGAGTGATATCCGAAGAAGGGGTCAGAGAATCATTGAACCATCCATTTTTGCCTGAACCGTAAAAAGTTGGAAAATTTAGTTGTTCTTCCGTGGCATCCAGGTTGAAGAATAGTTCAAAGACAGCGTCGTGCACTTCGTCGGGACGACAATTAGGCTTATCCACTTTATTGATGACCACAATAGGCTTGAGATGGAGATGCAACGCTTTTTGGAGGACAAACCGGGTTTGAGGCATCGGTCCTTCAAACGCATCCACCAGGAGCAAAACGCCATCGGCCATTTTCAATACTCTTTCCACTTCACCCCCAAAGTCGGCGTGGCCCGGGGTATCAATGACATTTATTTTTACATCTCTATAAACGACAGCTGCATTCTTGCTGAAAATGGTGATACCTCTTTCTTTTTCCAGCTCATTACTGTCCATGATAAGATCACCCGTTTCCTGGTTTTCCCGAAAAACATGTGTTTGATGTAAGATCTTGTCTACCAGGGTGGTTTTACCATGGTCAACGTGAGCAATGATGGCTATGTTGCGGATGTCCATATAGTTATTCGAAAAGAGCGGCAAAGGTACGTCAATTCAGCGGCGTGGCAAGGCGTATAATGTTAAATACCAAGGGCCAAATCACAAATCCCATGGCAGTGACATTTGGATTGGAATTTGGAATTTAGTGTTTGGTATTTCGGGACCTGGGAATATTAATTTTCTATAAGAATCGTCTAACCAGGTATACAACCAGGGTTACAAATAGACTCAGCAGGATCATGGTTGTAAGAGGAAAATAAAATCGGAAATTTTCTTTCTCAATCCGTATATCGCCTGGCAGGCGCCCGATCCAGTTCAACTTGTCATGGAAAAAGTAGATCAGGATGCCAATAATGACCACCAGGACGCCTATACCAATAATCCATTTTCCTGTTTCACTATTCATGTTGCAAATATCAAACAAAGTGAATCCCGATCTTTGACTTTGACTTGCCCGCTCACCGTTCCCCGAGCACGCCCAAACAGAACTTTCAAACCGACGAAAGTTTCATGGCAGTCGGAGTCTAAAAATTTTCAACTGGGTGGTAAAGACCTGGGGCGGCGTTTCTTTTTAATGGATAAAAAATTCCTCATAAATATTCTTATGCAAACCCGGTAAATCATCATGCTGAGGGTTTATCGTTTAGAATTCATCAAATCCGGGAGGCATATTTATTGTGAAGTTATATCAACGAAAAAGCCTAACTGACAGATAAATCAGCAGTTGATAGAAGAAAAAGCTTTCCCGGCAGTCTTTTTGTTGGGGAAGCTTTCTATTACTAAACTAAAATCAGGGGATATGAAACTCAAACATGATCCTGCAACCACTCCGGCTACTTATCCTTCAGGTGGTAAGCCCTCGCCGCTCGAAAAATTCTTCATTCACAACTCAGGGATATTTATTATGTCGAACAGCAATTGCTAAAGGCCCTGCTTGAGATGAAGGAAGCAACAACGACCGAAGAACTGGAAGATGCCTTCGAGGCACATAGAAAACAGACTGAACGGCATGTCCAGCGCCTGGAAAAAACTTTCGAAATGTTGAATCTTCCGGCACAGGCAATCAAATGTGAAGCCATTGACGGCTTGATAAAGGAAGCGCGCACCACCATCAATGAGACAAAAAAAGGAAGTATGACCCGTGATGCGGCATTGATCATAGCTGCACAAAAGGTGGAGCATTATGAGATCGCGACCTATGGTGGATTAGTGGCATTGGCTATGACACTTGGGAAAAAACGAATCGCTGAGTTACTGGATAAAACGCTGGAGGAAGAAGAAGAAACCGATAAAAAGCTCACAGATATAGCCGAAGGCTGTGTAAATATCGAAGCCGAGGAAGAACCGATGGTGGAAACCAGGAGAGAACTATTCGAAATGGTTTAATAGAATCTTAACAAAATACAAAATCCCAGATCCCATTGAAATTGATTTATCAAGATCGTAGTGATTTGGGATTTGGGCATTTGTGATTTAACTGAATACTCTATTTATCTTCTCAAGTGCTTTTTCAAGATCGATCCCTTTCCCTAACACAGGCTCAAAAAGATCACCTTCTGATTTAATCCTTGAGGGCATGTTGTTTATAGTAAAGTCAGGGATCTTTAAACCTTTTTTTATTTCATCCCAATGCAGGGGAGCGGAAACCGGGGCACCTGGTTTAGGTCGCAGTGAATAAGGAGCCGCGATGGTTTGAATGGAACGGTTTTGGAGAAAATCCAGGTAGATCTTTCCTTTTCTTTTTGCCGGATTTCTTTCCAGGCTGGTAAATCCAGGCATTTCCCTGTATGCTAGGCTTACCAGGAGTTCAGCAAGTATTTTTGATTGTTCATAATCATATTTCGCACCCAGTGGGATATATATATGTATTCCGGTAGAGCCCGATGTTTTCGGATAGGCTGGAATGTCGGCAGCGTCCAGGATCTTTTTTATGACCTGTGCGGCTTCGATCACTTGCTGAAAAGGATTTGTATCGGGATCGAGATCGATAACTGACCAATCGGGATTTTCCGGCGATTGCACGCGGCTGTGCCAGGGATTCATTTCTATGCAGCCCAGATTAGCCATGTATAATAAAGAAGCATCGTCTGTGCAGACCAGGAATTTTTTTCCTCCCTCCCGGGTAATATTCTTATAGTCATGAGTGCTGAGCCAGGTTGGGATCTTGCTGGCCACATTTTTTTGATAAAAGCTTTGACCGTTTATTCCGTTAGGATGCCTGTTCAATGACTGCGGCCTGTCCTTCATATAAGGGAGAATATAAGGCAGCACCTGGTAATAATAATTGATCATATCGCCCTTGCTGATCTTTTCTTTTGGCCAGTAGATTTTTTTGAGATTGGTGAATTTCACTTCGTGACCATTGATCAGTTTGGTTTGCGTTTGTTCATGCGGGTTTACAATGGTCTTCACTCTTTTTCGGGAAGGAGGACTTAGTTTTTTTTGAATTAAGGAAGTTTTGAGTTTCCCGGATGGTGTTTCCACAGTTATTTCTTCTTCCACTTTTTTGGCCGGCTTATCTGTTCGTAATCCCTGGAAGGATGGATGCCGCATAATTCCTTCACTCGTTAGCTCCTGGTATTGCACTTCACAGACAAGTTTTGGTTTCACCCAGGTCACCTGAGCTTTTGGCGGCCTGGGACGGAAACGGGTAGGTTTATTTATGATAGGAGTTTCTTTAAATGGTGATTTTGATGTTTCCAGCAGTTTCAATTTATCAAGTATCTCCCGTTGCATTGCCCGGGTAAAGCCAGTACCTACCTGGCCGATGAATTCCAGTTTTTTGTTTTTGTAGACGCCCAGGACCAACGCGCTGAAAAGTTTGGTGCTGTCTTCATTTTTTGTATACCCGCAAATGATCGCTTCGTGGCGTTGACCTGATTTGATCTTCAACCATTCCCGGGTTCGTATTCCCGGGTAATAAAGACTATCATTTTTTTTGGCAATAATCCCTTCCAGTCCCAGTTTGTTTGCGGCTTCAAATAATTCCGTTCCGCTGGTTTCAAAATCTTGACTAAACCGGATGATCGGGCTATCGATCATTATTTCTTCCAATAACTTTCTTCGTTTCAATAATTCCACATTCACCAGGTCATATCCGTCGCACCAGAGAATATCGAATACGTAGTAATGCAATTCACCATCGGTTTCACTCCGCCAGTTCTGCAAATGTTGAAATGAAGCGGCTCCTTTTTCGTTTACCACCGCGATCTCGCCATCTATTACTGCCCGGATATTCCATTTTTTTAATTCCTGGATGATGGGGTAATATTGATCAAATGATTTGTTGTTGCGGGATCGCAGCTCCACTTTTCCATTATCCAGGTAAGCCAACGCCCTGTATCCATCCCATTTGATCTCGTAGATCCAGCCTTCTGCATCAAAAGGTTTTTCGGTGAGAGTTGCCAGCATGGGAAGAAAATTTTTCGGATAGGCTGATTTCTTTTTCCCATTCAGTGGTTTCAGGAGTTCATTGAAGTTTTTTTTTACCGTTTTCGCAGCTTTCGTTTTTTCATCCTGTCCGTTTGTGGGTTTTAGTTTTCCTTTTGCATGCCGGTTACTGCTCCATTCTTTCGCGGTCTTGCTGCCAGCCATCTGCTCGATCGTCTTTTTAGAGACGACGGACTTGTCTTTTTTCGTCACATCCTCTTCGGTTGAATACCGATCATTTTTCTTGATCAGTAACCAGGCATTTTCTTCTCTTCCTTTTGTCTGCACCAATGCATATTCGCCCCTGATTTTTTGACCATGCAGGATGAACTTCATGGACCCTTTATGAAAGTCACTTAATAGTTTTTTTTCCTGTTCCAGTTTTGATAAAGAAGGGTCCAAGGAGGTGTAATAGCCCTGATCCCATATGATCACGGTACCTGCTCCATAATTTCCTTTCGGAATGATACCTTCGAAATCTTTGTAATCATAGGGATGATCTTCTACCAGCATGGCCAGCCGCTTGTCGGCGGGATTGAGTGAAGGACCTTTAGGCACAGCCCAACTTTTGAGAGCCCCACGCAATTCCAGCCTGAAATCATAATGAAGCCTGGAAGCATCATGTTTTTGTACCACGAATAATAATTCGTCTTCTTTTTTAGGAGCTTTTTTGCCTTGAGGCTCCGGAGTTTTTGAAAATCTACGTTTCTTCTTATATACTGACAGGCTCATATCAGTATTCGTTAAAATAACATGCCAAGGGAGTTATAAAAAAAATTACCCCGACGAATCGGGGCAAAGGGAAAGAATGGCGGATCGGTCGTTTAATAAGTTAGTTTTTCAATGGATATAAATTCCAGGTTTTTCGAAGGAGGGCGGATCATTAACTCGGAATTAGAACACAAAGAAACGGGGAAAAGCTTCCTCAAAAAAATAGTGCAAGCTTTCAATCAGGGGTAATAGTTTTCTATATGCTGCTGTAGTATTCTCTCTACATGGATCCGGCTAAGGAAGAGGGTATGCTTATCGAAACTTTCGTGCCTTGGCCCGGTTTGCTGTTAATTTTGAACTCTCCGCCGATCATCTGGGTTCGCTCTTTCATTCCCAACAAACCCAATGTTTTCTTATTCTTCATTTCTGAAAGTTCCATACCCTGTCCGTTGTCAGAAATTTCCAGGATCAGTTTGCCATCCTTTTTGACAAACGAAGCATGTATCGAGCTGGCCTGTGCATGGCGGGCAACATTCGTAAGTGATTCCTGGAAGATGCGGAAAAAAGTAGTAGAGATATTTTCCGGAAGTTGCAATCCTTCCAGTTCGGAGGAAAAATAAGTTTTGATACCTGAACGTCTTTCAAATTCTTTTGACTGCCATTCGAGAGCCTCGACAATACCGATATCATCCAGTATACTTGGGCGAAGTTCGGATGCGATTTTCCTGACCGTTTTGATCGTTATATCCAAAAGATCCAGTACTTCGTCGATCTTTTTAATTATTGCTGCATCCTCATCCGACACGCGTTTTTTTATCCAGGAAATATCGATCTTAAGTCCGGTTAGCTGCTGTCCCAGTTCGTCATGGATTTCGCGGGCGATGGATGTTCTTTCCTGTTCCCGTACCACCTGCAGGTGGCTGGCTAGTTGCCGAAGTTGTTCATAAGAGCTCTTGATCTTTTCATCGGCTTGCTTTCGTTCTGTAATGTCACGAATAAACGCGCAATAGAAATCATCCTGCCCCTGTTTTACTACTACAATGGCCAGCTCCACCGGAAATTCTTCACCCTGTTTGTTCAGTGCAGTTATTTCAATTAGTTTATTTAATAAAGGACCTTCGCCAGTCTCCTGGTAGCGTTTGAATCCCTTCAGGTGTTGTTCCCGGTATTTTTCAGGTATAATGGTTTCGACCAGTGTTTTGCCAAGTGCCTCTTCTTCTTTCCATCCAAATATATTTTCTGCCTGGCGATTCCAGACTGTGATCCTGTTTTGCTTATTCACACAAACAATGGCATCAAGCGCAGAATTCATGATCAGTCTTCTTGTTTCTTCGCTTTGCTTCCTGGCCTGCTCCGCTTTTTTCTGATCCGTGATATCACGGATGAATACAGAGATTCCTTCAGGCGATGGATAGATGTGATTTTCCTGCCAGAGATCAAGCGGCGGATAGTAATCCAGGTTACTCACATACCGCTGTTCCTTCATAGCTTTTTGAAAAGCCTCATAAGTTGGAGTACCTACAACGTCCGGGAATTCCTCCCAAACATTTTTGCCGATCATTGATTCAGGACTTCGATGTACCAATTCCCCGACACGGCGGTTCACATATGTATAATTCCAGTTTTTATCCAGGGCGATGAACCCGTCGGTAATTCTTTCTAATAAGTCACGATATATTTCTTCTGTTTGCATGGGCGGGCTCAAAGATCTGCAAGAATTAACTGAAGGGTCGCACAACCCATGGAGGAAAGATGAAAAAATGTAGTAATTAGCATACGGCTGAGCTTTTGATCCCGGAGCTTATTCTTACTAATCAGCCTTACCGTATTTCATCGGACCCAGTCGGTAATAAAAACAAGGTACTAAAAATCATATAAACGAAAAGCCTGGAAACTTTGGGAACAGGCCAATTAGTAACGACTGGTTATGATCGTTTTTATCAGGGTGGTTTTTTCAAATAATGTATTAAAATCTTTGATTTCTTATCGATCCCGAAGCTTATTCGAACCAGTTGATTTTAAACCTACAATACCTCGTTTTACTTTAAATCAGTATTTTAGTCTTGCAATTTTAAAACCGAACATGCAATTTGAGATCAGGCAACAGGATAAATTCAAATTCCTTGAAGAAGGGAGTGGAGAACCTTTGATCCTTCTTCATGGCCTGTTTGGCGCCCTGAGCAATTTTGAAAAGCTGATCGACTATTTCCGCAGGCATAATAAGGTGGTCGTGCCAATGCTCCCATTACTCGATATGGATATTCTTCATACTTCAGTGGGAGGGTTGGCGAAATACGTTCATAAATTCATTGAAGCCCGGGGTTACAAAGACGTTCATTTATTAGGTAATTCCCTGGGGGGGCATGTCGCGCTGCTGCATGTTCTCAAGCATCCCGAACGAATAAAATCCCTGATATTGACGGGCAGTTCAGGCTTATTCGAAAGCGGGATGGGAGATAGTTATCCAAAACGGGGGGATTATGAATACATAAAAAAGAAGACCGAGCTTACTTTTTACGATCCAAAGATCGCTACCAAGGAGCTGGTAGATGAAGTGTACAGCATTACTAATAACCGGTTGAAGGCCATTAAGATCATTGCCCTGGCCAAGAGCGCGATCAGAAATAATTTAAACGAGGAACTCAATCAAATTAAACAACCGACGTTATTAGTATGGGGGAACAACGATGCTGTGACAGCGCCATTCGTGGCGCGTGAGTTCAACCGGCTTATCCCCAACAGCGAATTGCAATTTATCGATAAGTGCGGGCACGCGCCGATGATGGAAGTACCCGATGAATTCAATGCCATTTTGCATAAATTTTTAAAAAAACTGAATGAGCCTGCAACAGTTACCTGAATGCAGAGGTCTTCAGTAATATAAACAGCCGCTATCCATGTTAACCAAAGAATTGCCACTTCAATCACTTCCCAACCTGCAACTGAGCGACAAGATCAGGCTGGCCTTGCAGTTAATGAACGATTATCATGTCACCCACCTGCCCATCGTGGAGGGAGATAAATATATAGGTATCATCAGCGAGGCTGACCTGTTGCAAGCCGACAATGATAAACTGGAAATAAATAGTCTTGAGCAGGCATTTGGTAATGCTGCGGTAAAGAGCGATGAGCATTTTTTAAAAGCGGTTCAGTTAGCCGCGGAAAATGGACTAAGCGTAGTGCCTGTTATCAATGATGATAATGAATTACTGGGTTCGATCACTTACAATGATCTGCTGAAAAATGCTTCTGAATTCATGAGCCTGAAAGAGCCGGGAGGGCTGATCGTACTCCAGATGGACACCAATCAATATTCATTTAATCAGATTAGCAAGCTCGTGGAATCTAATGACGCGCAGATCACCCAGCTTAATACCAACAATGATCCCGAATCGGGGATCATGCAAGTGACAATCCGTGTAAACAAACCAGATATTTCTGATATCGTCGCCACTTTCCAGCGATACGATTACCATATACTTTATTACTTCGGCGAAGAGCAATACACCAACGAGCTCCGCAGCAATTATGATAACCTCATGAATTACCTCAAGATCTAAGGAATTTCGCACAAGATTATAGAGACTGGTAACTGTAAGGCTGAGAACTGCCAAACTGAAATAGAGGGTGCTGGCTATAAGACTGCTGGCTGAAAGGCTGAATCGGTACTATTCTTGGATAGAATTAATAAATTCATGGTATTTTGGATATTTAAACCTCGTTCATGCAATGCAGCTATCCATATTGGTGTTGTTTATTGTTGATAGTTTTTGTGCATGACCGGATCAATGCCCAGGAGTATCCGCAAGGCTTTGAAACTGCGGATACCTCCATAAGTTCAAATTTTTCCCCACCCAGAGTGGAAGGATTATATATTATTCGCCAGATAAATCTTTTTGGTAATAAAAAAACCCGGCCGGAAATCATATTTCGGGAATTGCCTTTTAAAAGCGGGGACGGATATTCTATGCGAGCCCTCGTGGATAATTTCGAGTTGGCGAAACGAAGGCTGATGAATACATCGCTGTTCGATGAAGTAACCGTTGAACTCGCAGGAACAGAAGAACCATATGTAGATGTAAATATCATTTTGAATGAACGCTGGTACATTTATCCTCTCCCTATCTTAAAGCCTGTTGGAAGAAATATCAATGAATGGTTGTTCGAGCAAAAAGCAAATTTTGACCGGGTGAATTATGGCATCAAGCTGGCGTATAATAATACTACGGGAGTTAATGATAAACTCCGCCTGAACTTTGTTGCTGGGTATACGAAACAATTCTCGCTGAGCTATGAACGACCGTATTTTGATAAAATGCTCAGGTGGGGAATGAAAATGGGTTTTGCAACCGGGAAGAACAGGGAGATCAATTACAATACTGTCGAGGACAAACAGGTTTTCCTGAAAGATAATGACAAATATATCCGCGATTATTCATGGGCAAGTATCAGCTTTACTTATCGCCGCGCTATTCATACCCGACATCATATCGGGTTTAATTTTTTCAACGAAAGAGTGAGCGACACGGTAGTGGCTCTCAATCCTGATTATTTCAGGAATGGACGGCATAGTGTGAATTTCCCCGAATGGTACTATACTTACTCTTTTACCGATCTGGATTACAATCCTTACCCCACCAAAGGGTATGCTACAGAGATTTCTTTTTATAAAAAGGGTTTTAATAAATATGTCAATTCCTGGCAGGTGACCGCACATGGACTGGGCAGCTGGCCGATTACAAAGAAGATGTTTATTTCGCTTCGGGCTTATGGTTCTTTCAAAGTTCCATTCCGCCAACCCTATTTCAACCTTCGATTTCTTGGTTATGGCCACACATTTATGCAGGGGTATGAATATTATGTAGTAGATGGAGTCGCGGGCGGATATATCAAGCCAAGCATGACAAGAGAATTGTTCAATTTCCGGATCAAACTTCCACAAGGCAGGTACAACAGTATTGAAGCACTTCCTTTCAGGATCTTTGGAAAGGTCTATGGCAATGCAGGCTATGTCTACAATCCACAACCAGGAGATAACTATCTATCGAATACATTATTATTCTCTGGCGGGGCAGGGATCGATATTGTCACCCTTTCCGATTATACCATCAAACTCGAGTGGACGATGAACCGTTCAGGTCAAAACGGTTTATTTTTACATAATAAGTCCATTTTTTAAATGAGGGCAGCCATCTACAGCAGGGTCATGGAAGATGATCAGCGGGGCGATGTCCAGTTGTTTTTCAATGAACTCGAAAAACAAAACATCGAGCCGGTGATATTTCAATCATTTTATGAACAGATAAAAACCGAGATCAAACTGCCTCCAGATTGCAAAACCTTTGCGATCTCGGATGATCTGAATAATGATATTGAATTCGTGATCAGTTTGGGCGGAGACGGCACTTTGCTGGACACGGTTACACACGTCCGTGATAAAGAGATACCGATCATGGGCATCAATTTCGGTCGATTGGGGTTTCTCGCGAGCATTGGTCGCCATGACCTGCAGGCTGCGGTAAAGGCGATCGCGAAAAGAACTTACGTGGTGGATGAACGGACGATGATTCATCTGGATGCGAACCTACCCCTGTTCGGAAGCGTGCCGTATGGCTTGAACGAATTCTCCATCCATAAACGGGATGTAGCCCCCATGATCAAGATACATACATATCTGAATGGTGAGTTTTTAAATACCTATTGGGCCGACGGTTTGATCGTGGCCACACCTACCGGTTCTACTGGTTATTCTTTGAGTTGTAACGGGCCGGTGGTGTTTCCCGACACCGGGAGCTTTTTGATTACGCCAGTAGCACCTCATAACCTGAACGTTCGTCCTATCGTGGTCCCTGATACCAATATTATTTCTTTTGAGATCGAAAGTCGGTCCGACGAGATCATCTGTGCCCTTGATTCCCGCAGAGAGCTTATCAGCAAAAATGTCCAACTCGCTGTCAGGAGGGAAAGCTTCTGCCTCAACCTGGTAAGGCTGAGCGAAAATAATTTCCTGCAAACCCTTCGCAACAAGCTGACCTGGGGGCTCGACAAAAGGAATTAAATCAGGCTAACGATAAAAGAAATTGTCTATTTTTAGCGTTCTATTTGATCCCGAACCATATTATTTCTTATGATGAGAAAGTTTATTGCCGCAGTCGTTTTTTCTGCCATAGCAGCCCTAATCGCTCAGCCCGCAAAAGCTCAGCAATACGCTGTAACACAAGAAGGTGAATTCGGTATTGGACTTGGCGCAGGGCACTATTTTGGGGATTTGAACACCCGTGCTAAAGTAAACAGGGCAAAGGTGGCTGCCAGCCTTTTTTTCCGTAAGAATTTTGGAAATTATATTGCTTTACGCGTTGGGGCCAGTTTTGTCCAGGTGGGTTATTCAGACCAGTATAATAGTCATAACAACTACATGTATACCCGGAACCTTAGTTTCAATAGCAAGGTTTGGGAATTAGCGCTGCAAGGTGATTTCAACTTTTTCCGGTTTATGCCCGGGGAACCTCAATATAGTTTTACTCCATATATCACCTTTGGCGCCGGGATCTTCAGTTATGATCCGTATGCTTTTCTGAGGGAAGAAAAAGTACACCTGAGGCCCCTGGGAACTGAAGGACAGGGAAGTTCACTGTACCCGGATCGTAAACCGTATAGTTCAATGGCGATCAGCATTCCATTTGGAGCAGGTTTTAAATATTCTTTGAATGACCGGGTCAATATTGGTTTTGAAGTGTTGCACCGTTTTACCAACACAGATTACCTGGATGATGTAAGCACTACGTATGTGGATCCCGTCGTTTTCCCACCCAATCCTGATGGTAGTCCATCGAATGCGTTCTTATTGTACGATCGTTCTTACGAGTTGGGCGAACCCATTGGCATTCCCGGGAGGCAACGGGGCAATAGCAAACAAAAGGATCAATTTGTTACGGCTATGTTCCACGTTACATTCAACCTGCAGTCCTATAAATGTCCAACCGCTAATTAAATGTGACCCTACGAAAGCTAACAAAGTTTGAATAAACGTTTGAAAAATTCCCAAGTCTATGACCTGGAATGATCAAAATTTTTTCATCCACTCAAAAACTAATCTTATGCGCCTGACTAAATTGTTTACCGGTCTTTTTTTACTCAGCCTGTTTGCTTTCACGGTTTCATTCACTACAAAAAATCAAATTGATCCCGATCGTGGCGAATGGTTTTTCCTCGGTGATAAACGCGTTAGTTTTGGCGTGGATCATGATGTGATCCATTTTGGCAATTGGAGAGATGATGTTCGCCAGATCAAATTGAAAGTTACTGACGGTCCTTTGAAGATGTATAAAATGATCATTCATTTCGATAATGGCACTACACAGCAAGTGGAAATGCGTAACCGTTTTGCACAGGGAAGCGAGAGTCGGGTGATCGATCTGAATGGAGGCCTGAGGCATTTGACCAAGATCGAATTCTGGTATGAGACAAAAGGATTTGCCAGAGGAAGATCCCGCGTGGCTATTTGGGGAAGAAATTAAGTCGGGAATACCGACACACCCTTCAGGGTCGAAATGCCTGGCATCCGCGGCCGCTAAAGCTCCAGCGGAGGCGCATGCGCCGACATCAAGAGTCGATAGTTGTTAGTTGAAATTTTACGAGGGAAGTTTTGAACTTTTATACAACCCCGGATCCAAAATTTCCCTCCGAAAAAACCGGGACCAAAATCCTCAATTAAAATCTTCAACATCTTAGTACCTTTGCTTCCCTTTTTCAGAGGGCTTTTTTATGTCGGATTTACTGGAAAAAATAGATAAGGAAAACCTGCCCAGGCATATTGCCATTATCATGGATGGGAATGGTCGTTGGGCCAGGGAACAGGGACAGGACAGGTTGTTTGGTCATTTTCATGGAGTGGAAAGCGTTCGGAATATCGTGGAAGGCTGCGCTGAATTAGGGATTGAATACCTCACATTATATGCTTTCTCCACAGAAAACTGGGACCGGCCTGAATATGAAGTGGTGGGGCTGATGGAACTCCTGGTAAATACAATTCGAAAGGAAGTGGATAGCCTGAATAAAAACAATATTCGTTTGCATGTGATCGGTGACATGAATATGTTGCCGGACTATGCCCGGATGGAATTGAATGAAGCACTGGATATCACCCGGAAAAATACCGGTCTGAACCTGATCATGGCACTGAGTTATAGTGGACGATGGGAACTTTTAAATGCCGTCAAGAACATTGCTCATGCAGTAAAGCAGGGAGAATTGTCCGTTGAAGAGATCGACCAGGACGTCTTGCAGCAGTATTTGTGCACCAGCGGTTTCCCGGATCCTGAACTAATGGTCAGGACCAGCGGAGAATACCGAATCAGCAATTTCCTGCTCTATCAACTGGCCTATGCGGAGTTGTATTTTACAAATGTGAGGTGGCCAGATTTCCGGAAGGATAATCTTTATGAGGCGATCCTTGATTTCCAGGGGCGTGAGCGGAGATTTGGGAAGACGAGTGAACAGATAGAGGTTAAATAGGTCAATTGTCAGAACCTGAAAGTTGGAAATTTCACCCTGGTCATAGGGAAATTGTCCTAATGCTGAAGAATTACCTTATCTGTCATGTAAGGCTTTTAAACAACACCAATTTGACGTATATGAGCCGCGGAAATTCCAATTATGAAGACTGCTCTGATATGCCAAATATGACCTGGAGGAAAGTGGGGATAGGATGACTGCTCCGAAATGACCTATATGACTTTCTTAACAAACAGTTTCAATATTTCCCGTTAATTTGCCGCCGGCCGAAATATCTGTAACTGATTGCAATATAGTCTTTCACCAGATAAACAGACCATTACTAATAGAGATTTGAACATTCAACCATGCGAAGATTTTTACCCGGTTTTTATGTTTGCCTGATCCTGACGCTGAATATTTCAATCCTTCATGCACAGGATGATACGATCCAACCCACGTCGGTAGATCCAAAATTGGAAGCATGGAAGAATGCCCGCGTTCCAAAAGAATATATAGTTTCTGATGTGAGCATTACCGGGATCCGGCATCTCGATACTTCGATCGTTTTATCCATTGCAGGAATTCAGCCCGGGGAAAAATTCATGCATCCGGGGGATGATATTTTCGCTAAAGCCATCGCCAATCTCTGGAGGCAAAAATTATTTTCCAATATCCAGGTATACGTTACTCAGGTCGTGGATGATCGCGTAAGCGTTGAGCTCTACGTGCAGGAACGTCCCCGGTTAGGAAGTTTGAAATTCGCAGGGGTGAAAAAGACCGACCAGGATGAACTGCAAACCAAGATCAATCTTGCCAAACAAACGATCATCACAGAAAATACCCGGCGCAACATTGCTGAGATCGTAAAGAAATATTACACGGATAAAGGCTATCTCAATACTTCCGTAAGACTCGAAGAGCTCCCCGATACTGCTTTTGTGAATTCTAATACGATCATTGTGTATGTTGACCGGGGAGAAAAGGTCCGGATCGATGAAATTGGATTCTATGGTAATGAAACCGTGGATGCTCTCCGGTTGAAAAAACAGATGAAGGGTACTAAGGAAATGACCAAGTTCACTCTCGACGCCGACGAAACACCCAGTCCTTACGGTGAAAAAAAGAAGTATTCATTCAGTGAATACATGGACAACTGGGGTTTTCTTTCCCTCACCGAAACGAAAAAATTGCTGGATCCTTATTTTAGGTTTAAATTATTCAGCCCCGCAAAATTTGATCAGAAAAAATTCGAGGAAGACAAGGAAAAGATACTGGATTTCTATAATTCCCTGGGTTATCGCGACGCGCAGATCATTGTAGATACTCAATACATCACCAAGAGTGGGAACCTGAATGTTGACATCAAGATGCAGGAGGGCCGCAAGTATTATTTTGGAAATATTGTCTGGAAAGGAAATGCAAAGTATTCGGATTCGATACTGAATGTCATCCTCGGGATAAACAAAGGGGATACCTATAATGTAAATGTGCTGAACCGGAGATTGGGAAAGGAACTTTCACAGGAAGGCGGTGATATCAGTGGCCTGTATATGGACGACGGTTATTTATTCTTCCGCGCCGAACCGGTGGAGACGGGTGTATACAATGATACGATCGATCACGAGATCAGGATCACTGAAGGCCCGCAGGCCAGGATCAAGAATGTAACGATCTCTGGAAATGACCGGACTAAAGATTATGTGATCCGCCGCGAGTTAAGGACCATTCCTGGAGAATTGTTTAGCCGTTCAGATCTTATCCGTTCTCAACGGGAACTGGCCAACCTGCAATACTTTAACCAGGAAACGATCAATCCGGGAGTTGTTCCCAACCCGGAAGATGGTACTGTGGACATCAACTGGAAACTGGAAGAAAAATCTTCCGACCAATTAGAGCTGTCTGCTGGTTGGGGTGGAGGTATTGGTTTGACAGGAACACTCGGTGTGACCTTCAATAATTTTTCGATCCGGAATATCTTCAAAAGGACATCTTGGGATCCCTTACCAACCGGTGATGGTCAAAAGCTGAGTTTAAGAGCGCAATCCAGCGGTAAAAGTTATCAATCTTACAGCTTTTCCTTTACAGAACCATGGCTTGGAGGAAAGAAAAGGAATTCGTTTACGTTATCATTAAATAAGAGTAATTACCGTAACGGTTATTATGACCCAGTTGAGGGGAAGTATCAATTCAATGATAGTACCCGTTTAAGGATATTCGGAGCCGGAGTTTCACTCGGTAAACAATTGAAATGGCCGGATGACTTCTTTAGCCTGGTTTATTCATTAAGCTTTCAGCAATACAACAGGAAGAATTACGGGATCTTTCCCGGAGCAAATCCTACAGGGACCTCAAATAACCTGAGTTTCACGATCGCCCTCCAGCGTTCGTCCGTTTTTAATCCAATTTATCCGACCAGTGGATCAAATGTCCTGGGAAGTGTACAGGTAACTCCTCCATACTCCTTGTTCAACCCTGATATCGTGACCTCCAGTGATCCTTATAAAAACCCGGAGTATCATAAATGGAAATTCAAAGCCGAATGGTATGTGCCCATTGGTAAACCACTGGGTGCGGAGAAGAACCGCCAGTTTGTTCTGAAACTAGCAGCCAAGTATGGTTTCATTGGAAGGTATAATCGCAAACTGGAGTACTCTCCATTCGAACGTTTCCAGCTGGGTGATGCCGGTCTCACAAATAATTTCGGATTACTCGGTTACGATATTGTGGCGCATCGTGGTTACCCGGTATATGAATCATCCAATCCGGCTATCAACCCTGAACAAACCAGCTCCCAAAACTTTTTCACAATTTTTAACAAGTATACGGTGGAAATGCGTTTCCCGCTGGTCACGAATCCGAGCAGTACGATCTATGGTCTTACTTTCTTTGAAGCTGCAAATGGCTGGTATAATTATAAAGATTACAATCCTTTCCGCTTACGCCGGAGCGCAGGCGTAGGCATGAGATTCTTCCTGCCCATGTTTGGGTTGCTGGGCTTTGATTATGGACTTGGATTTGACAGGATGCAACCTCACCAGACTGGTTTAAAATCTATATCTCGATTTACATTTATGTTAGGATTTGAGCCGGAATAAAAAAATACCAAATGATAAATTCCATAATATGAAAAAGATATTTATAGTTATCCTTTTACTGGGCATTGGCTTGGTTGGATTTTCCCAGCGCTATGCAATTATTGATACCCGTTACATCCTGGACAGGATGCCTGACTACACCAAGGCACAGAAGCAGTTAGATGATATTGCCGATGAATGGCAAAAAGATATTGATGGCAAACAAACTTCACTTGATAAGATGTATAAGGATTACGAAGCTGAGCAGGTAATGCTCAGTGATGACCTGAGAAAAAAACGCGAGGACCAGCTTTTCATGAAGGAAAAAGAACTCCGCGATCTTCAGCGTAAACGCTTTGGTTTTGAGGGTGATCTGTTCAAAAAAAGACAGGAGCTGGTGAAGCCGATCCAGGATAAAGTTTACAATGCAATACAGCGGATCGCCGTGCAGCGTGGGTATGATTTTGTGCTCGATAAAAGTGAGGGAATTACCATTATCTTTGCCA